>Ga0308156_1000904_pt1 | contig 43853 bp, 44 predicted proteins | sample PhyAR2_FD_201041 | JGI IMG/M metagenome (GOLD analysis project Ga0308156, IMG submission 201041) | Phyllosphere microbial communities from UC Gill Tract Community Farm, Albany, California, United States - DLSL A.R2 | ecosystem: Host-associated > Plants > Phyllosphere > Unclassified | place: USA... | reverse complement strand
CTGGTCGAGCCGCTCGGCTTCGCACTGGAAGACAAGCAGCTCAAGCGCGCCGGCCTGGACTACCACGAGTACTCGCGCCTGCAGGTGCATCCGGACCTGGACACTGCGCTGGCGCGGATCGCACCGAAGCGGTTGTTCGCCCTGAGTACGCGTGCCAGCGTCCGCTATGACAGCGTGGCGTTCGAAGACGGTGATGCCTTCCTGTTCGGCCCGGAAAGTCGTGGCCTGCCGCAGGACGTGCTTGATGCCCTGCCCGATGGTCGCCGGCTGCGCCTGCCGATGCGGCCGGACAACCGCAGCCTCAACCTGTCCAACACCGTTGCGGTGATGATGTACGAGGCGTGGCGCCAGCATGGGTTTGCCGGCGGGGCGTAGTTCGCGTTTGTCACTTTCTTTGCTCGCGCACCACGCTGCAGGAGCAGCGCGGAACGGCGTAGCCGGCCCGTAGGGTGGCGCACATGGATGTGCGCCATCAAGAAAGTAACCAAAGAAACGCGCCGCCATCCGCGAGCCGGTGCTGCGCACCGGTACCCTGCGCCCCTCGGCTCGCTTCAAGGCGGACCCAACAGCCGCTCAGTAGATCCACGCCATGCGTGGATGGCTGTTCCCCACCCCGCTCAGAACGCGTTGATGCCGGTCAGCTCGCGGCCGATCACCAGCTGGTGCACGGTCTCGGTGCCTTCATAGGTGATCACCGATTCCAGGTTCAGCGCATGGCGGATCGCCACGTGCTCGGTGGTGATGCCGGCGCCGCCCAGCAGGTCGCGGCATTCGCGGGCGATGTCGATCGCCATGCGGCAGTTGTTCCACTTGGCCAGGCTGACCTGCTGCGGTTGCACTTGCCCGGCTTCCTTCAGTCGGCCGAGCTGCAACGCCAGCAGCTGCGCCATGGTGATGCGTCGGGCCATGTCGGCCAGCTTGATCTGCGCGCTCTGCGTGGCCGCCAGCGGACGGCCGAAAAGCACGCGCTCCTTGGCATACCCCAGCGCTTCATCCAGGCAGGCGATGGCCGAGCCGATCGGGCCCCAGCTGATGCCGAAACGCGCCTGGGTCAGGCAGCCCAGCGGCCCCTTCAGCCCCTTAACGTTCGGCAGGCGGTGGCTGTCGGGCACGCGTACGTCGTCGAAGAACAGCGCGCCGGTCAGCGACGCGCGCAAGCTCATCTTGTGCTTGATCTCCTGCGTGGTGAAGCCGGGCATGCCCTTCTCCAGCACGAAGCCCTGGATGCCGTCCTCGGTCTGTGCCCAGACGATGGCCAGGTCGGCCACCGGCCCGCTGGTGATCCACATCTTGCTGCCGTTGATGCGCCAGTCGCTGCCATCGCGCACCGCGCGGGTCTTCATGCTGGCCGGGTCGGAACCGCCATGTGCCTCGGTCAGGCCGAAGCAGCCGATCAATTCGCCGCGGGCCATCGCCGGCAACCATTGCCGGCGCTGTTCTTCGCTGCCGTAAGCAAAGATCGGGTACATGCACAGCGAGCTCTGCACCGACACGAAGCTGCGCAGGCCCGAATCGCCGCGCTCCAGCTCCTGGCAGATCAGCCCGTAACTCACCGCCCCCATGTCGCCGCCGCCGTACTCACCCGGCAGCGTGGCACCGAGCAGGCCCAGCGCGGCGATCTCCGGCACCAGTTCCGACGGGAACCGTGCCTGGTCGAAGGCATCACCGATGATCGGCAGCACGCGCTCGTTGGTGAAGCGGGCCACGCTCTCCTGTACCGCGCGCTCTTCCTCGCTGAGCAGGGAACGGACATCGAACAGGTCGTACGGATCCAAAGCCATGGCACTCACACGCAGTCGGGACTGCCGCCATTGTCGGCCATCCGGGCGGCGTTGGTGTGCTGGTGGAGGCCGACCTTGGTCGGCGCTGGTGTTTCCGCTCACGCCAACCAAGGTTGGCACCTGCCAGACCACGCGCATTACGCTGCATTGCAGCAATTGCGATGTGAACATCGGCGATCTAGCTCGATCACGCCCGTCCCGGTACCCTGACACATTCAAACAACCGTTTCGCCCGTGGCTGCACGCGCGATTCCCAGGCAACCGCCGGTGGCCCCGATGCCGGCACTACCCACGAGTCATGCAATCGATGAGTGCTGAAGCCAACGCCCTGCCCCCGCGTGAAGTCATGGAATTCGACGTGGTCGTCGTCGGTGCCGGCCCGGCCGGCCTGGCCACCGCGATCCGCCTGCGCCAACGTGCGATCGACGCCGGCCGCGAACTGTCGGTATGCGTGCTGGAGAAGGGCTCCGAACCCGGCGCGCACGTGCTGTCCGGCGCGGTGATGGACCCGCGCGCGCTGACCGAACTGTTCCCGGACTGGGCCGAGCGCGGCGCACCGCTGAAGCAGAAGGTCACCCGCGACGAGTTCCTGTTCCTCAGCGAGACCGGCGCGCGCACCACCCCGCACGCGCTGTTGCCCGAGTGCTTCCACAACGAAGGCAACTACATCATCAGCCTGGGCGAGGTCACCCGCTGGCTGGCGCAGCAGGCCGAGGCGCTGGAAGTGGCGATCTTCCCCGGCTTCGCCGCCGCCGAAGTGCTGTACGGCGATGACGGCGCGGTGATCGGCGTGGCTACCGGCGACATGGGCATCGAAAAGGACGGCACGATCGGTCCGGCCTTCGAGCGCGGCATGGCCCTGCATGCGAAGTACACGGTGTTCGCCGAAGGCGCGCGCGGCCACCTCGGCCGCCAGCTGATCAGCCGTTTCAAGCTGGACGAAGGCAAGGATCCGCAGGCCTACGGCATCGGCATCAAGGAACTGTGGCAGATCGACCCGGCCAAGCATGAGCCGGGCCTGGTGGTGCACGCCGCCGGCTGGCCGCTGGATACCGACACCTACGGCGGTGCCTTCCTGTACCACGCCGACGGCGGCAAGGTCGCCATCGGCTACGTGGTCGGCCTGGACTACAAGAACCCCTGGCTGAGCCCGTTCGAGGAATTCCAGCGCTTCAAGACCCATCCGTCGATCCGCAAGCATCTGGAAGGCGGCACCCGCATCGGCTACGGCGCGCGTGCGATCACTGCGGGCGGCCTGATGTCGCTGCCCAAGACCGTGTTCCCGGGCGGCGCGCTGGTTGGCTGCGAAGCCGGCTACCTCAACGTCAGCCGCATCAAGGGCAGCCACGCCGCGATCAAGACCGGCATGCTGTGCGCCGATGCCGCCTTCGACGCGCTGGTGGCCGATCGCCAGCACGATGAGCTCAGCGCCTACCCGGCCGCCTTTGAAACCAGCTGGCTGCACGACGAACTGAAGCTGTCCAAGAACTTCAAGCAGTGGTTCAAGAAGGGCCAGACCGTGGCCACGCTGATGACCGGCATCGAGCAGTGGCTGCTGCCGAAGCTGGGCGTGCGCAACCCGCCGTGGACCCTGCGCCACAGCATCCCGGACCACGCCTGCCTGGAGCCGGCATCCAAGCACACGCGCATTGCCTATCCCAAGCCCGATGGCGTGCTGACCTTCGACCGCCTCAGCTCGGTGTTCCTCAGCAGCACCAACCACGACGAGAACCAGCCCAGCCACCTGACGCTGAAGGATGCGAGCATCCCGGTGAAGGTGAACCTGGCCGAGTACGCCGGTCCGGAAGCGCGCTACTGCCCGGCGGGCGTGTACGAGTTCGTCGGCGACGGCAACGATGCGCGGCTGCAGATCAACGCGCAGAACTGCGTGCACTGCAAGACCTGCGACATCAAGGATCCGACCCAGAACATCGTCTGGGTGACCCCGCAGGGCGGCGGCGGACCGAACTACTCCGGCATGTGACCGGCAATGGGGCTGCGACGGCCGGTCGCAGCCCCACGGCGCGTGCGCCCGTTATCCTGCTCGCCCATGCGTGCCCTTCGTCTGCTTCCCGCTGTTGCCACGATCCTGGTCGCCAGTGCGTGCCAGCGCCCGCCCGCTGCGCCCAGCACGCCCGAACAAGCGCGCCAGCAGGCGATGCAGCGCGCGTTCGAACTGTGCGCGGGCTGCCATACCGTCAATGCCGGCGGCATCCACCGCTTCGGTCCCAACCTGCATGGGGTGATCGGCCGCCGTGCGGGCAGCCTGCCCGACTACGGATACTCGCAGGGCATGCGCCGCGCCGACTTCGTCTGGAGTGCGCAGACCCTGGACACCTTCCTGCAGTCGCCCACCCATCTGGTACCCGGCACGCGCATGTACAACGCCTTCCCGAGCGCCGAGCGTCGCGCGCTGGTGATCGCTTACCTGCAGGAGCACGCGGCTCAGTGAGCCAGGCGCTGCAGCTGGTGCTGCAGATGCGCCACGAACTGCCCGGCGTCGGCAACCGCCGATGCGACCTCTGCATCGCCCGCGGCCTGCAACCGTTCCACCAGCGCGTTGGCGCGATCGGCCAGGCCGCGTGCACCCACCGCCCCCAGCGCACCGGCCTGCCGATGCAGGTGCAGCGCGGCCGTCACCCGGTCGCCTTCGTGCAGCGCGCGCTGCAGGGCCGCGATGTCCTCGTTGCTGGCCTTGACCAGGCTGTCGTGCAGCTGCCGGGCGATCTCGCGCGAACCGAAGCGCCGTTGCAGGGTCGCCAGGTCGGGTAGCCCCTCGTCGCCCTCGGGCTCATCGTCGCTGTCCACCGCGGCCTGCTCATCTTCAGCACCCTCGGCGCGCGGCAACCAGCGAAGCAGCGCTTGCCGCAGCGTCGCCAGCGACAATGGCTTGGCCAGCACGTCGTCCATGCCGGCTTCGCGGCAGCGGCGTGCGTCATCGTCAAGCACGCTGGCGGTCAGCGCCAGCACCGGCATGCGCGGCTGTCCGTTGCGCCCCTCGCGCTCGCGCAGCAGGCGGGTGAAACCAAATCCATCCAGCACCGGCATGCGGCAGTCGGTGATGACCAGATCGAAGGATTCCTCCGCCAGCCGGTCCAATGCCTGCTGCCCGTCATCAACCAGCACATGCGGCACGCCCAGCTGCTGCAGGCGCCAGGCCATCATCGCCTGGTTGGTGGGATGGTCTTCAATGATCATCACCCGTGCCTGGCGCAGATCTGGCGGCAGCAGGGCGATCTGCTGGTGCTCGGCCTGCAGCGCGATCACATCCTCGCTGCGCGCTTCCACCAGCGACAGCAGCACGTCAACCCGCGTTCCTTCGCCCAGCGTGCTTTCCAGCTTCAGTTCGCCGTCCATCTTCTGCACCAGGCGCCGGCAGATGCTCAGGCCCAGCCCGGTGCCCCCATGGTCGCGCTGGATGTACGCGCCGGCCTGGGTGAAGGGTTCGAACAGGGTCGGCAGCTGCTCCGGCGCGATGCCGATGCCGGTGTCGGTGACGCTCAGGCGCAGCGGCTGGCTGCCATCCTCGGCAGTAGGCCCCAACACTTCCAGCTGCAGCCGCACCGAGCCCTTCACGGTGAACTTGATGGCATTGCTGAGCAGGTTGAACACGATCTGGCGCAGGCGCACGCCGTCCACCTCATGGGCCTGTGCCAGCTGTTCGTCGATGTCCAGCTGCAGGTCCAGGCCACGCGCCGTGGCCTGCGGCAACAACAGTCGATGCACCCCCTCCAGCAGTGGCCGCACCGGCAGCGGCACCGGCTCCAGGCGCAGCGCGCCCGCTTCCATCCGCGAATAGTCGAGGATGTCGTCCAGGATCTGCCGCAGCATCTGCGCCGAGTCTTCGATCACGCCGAGGATGCGTTGCTGTTCGGCGTCCAGCGGCGAATGCGCCAGCACTTCCAGCATGCCCAGCACACCGCTCATTGGCGTGCGGATTTCATGGCTCATGGTGGCCAGGAAGCGCGATTTGGCTGCCGCAGCCTGCTCGGCTTCGACCTTCGCCGCGGCCAACGCGTCGGCCTGCGCGCGCGCCTGGCTCACGTCCACCCAGTAACCACTCCAGGTCACCGCACCCGCTTCGGTTGAATACGGGTGCGCCTGGCTGCGCACCCAGCAGGGCGCGCTTCCGTCACGGTGGATACGGAACTCGAAGGACAGCGGGGCGAAATTGCGCGCCGCCAGCTCAATCGCACGCAGCACCTTTTCGCGGTCGTCGGCATCGATGCATGCCAGCAGCGCCTGCCCGTCCGACTCCGCCTGCTGCCGGCTGATGCCGAACATCGACTGCACATCGCCGGCAATGAAAGGGAAGCTCAGGGTGCCGTCTGCTTCGCGGCGGGCCTGGTAGACGATGGCAGGCAGGTTGTCGGTCACCTCGGCCAGGCGCTGCTCCAGCTCGCGACGGCCAGCCACTTCGCGGCGCAACCGCCAGTGTCCCAGCCCATGCATTGCCACAGCAGTGGTCAGCACCAGCAGCAGGGGAAGGCCCCAGCGCAGCAGGGTGCGCCAGTCCACTCCATCGCGGTATTCCACCGACAACCAATCGCCGCGCAGGGCCTCGCGCCGGCGCGGCCCCATCTGCAGCAGCAGGCGGTCGAAGGTGGTGGCCAATGCCGCATGGCGGCGCTCCACCGCCAGCGCCAGCTGGTCGTTGAACCCGGCTGGCGCGGCCAGTTGCAGGCGCCCCGGGAAGCGGTTGCGCAGCAGCTGGTCGACCAGCGCCAGGTTGCCCACGTAGGCATCAGCCTCGCCATCGGCCAAGCGTTGCAGGGCCTGCTCGGCGCTGCGCGCGGCAACGATCTTCACCGACGGTGCCTGATGCTGCACGTAGCCACGGATGCGCTCGGGATCGGACAACAGCACGCGCTTGCCGTCCAGGTCCGACAAACCCAGCATCGACGGACTGTCAGTGCGGGTGACAATCACATTGGGAACGGTGATGAAGGGCTGGCTGAACACCCATTCCGGCCCGAGATAGTTCGAATCGGCAGGAATGCCGATCACCGCCTGCAGTTCCCCGCGACGCGCCTTCTCGCGCACCTCATACCAGTCATGGCTGTTTTCAACCTGCAGGTTGGCGCCGGCCTGCAGCAGGCGCTGCAGGTATTCGTTGGTCAGGCCACTGGGCTTGCCATTCCTGTCGGCAAACGACAGCGGCGCGGCGTTGGGCGCAAAGCCGATCTTCAAGGGTTGCTGCAGCACGCGTTTCTCGGCCTGGCTCAATGCCAGCTGCGCCGACGCCGACCACTGCGGCGGTGGCAGCCAGCGCTGCGCGAGGGCGTCACGCTGCGCTTCGCTGACGGCGGCAAGCGCCAGGTCCAGTGCTTCGGACAACGGCTGTTTGCTGTTGGGCACACCGAAATGCAACTGCTCCGGGGGCAGATCGCTGGGCCGCAGCAACGCCACACCCTTCAACCCGTTGGCGGCGATCAGTTCCGTCGCCACGTAGGCATTGCCGATGAAAATGTCGGCTTTGTCGTCTCTGACCATACGCAAGGCCGTCAGCGTGTCGTCCGCGACAAGTTGTCGTGCCCTTGGGAACCGCGCACGCACCTGCGGTCCGGTCATGAAGTCCTGCTCGACCACAACGCGCAGGCCATCCAGATCAGGTGCCTCCGAAGCACGCAGGTCCTGAGGACGTCCGACCATGGCCAGCGGTGCTTCGGCATAGGCGGCGGTATAGACCATGCAACGGGTACGCTCGGCGCTGAGCGCGATGTTCATCACCACGTCGATTTCGCCGCGACATGCCGCATCCAGCACGGAGGGCCAGTCCGCAAAACGGCGCGTCTCCACCTTCAGGCCAAGCTGCCGGGCCGAAAGCGTCAGGTAGTCCGGGCCGAGGCCCACCTGCTTCCCGTCCTGGATCGACTCAAAAGGAGGCCAGCCACTGTCATACTGTCCAACAACGACAACAGGATGTGCGGCCAGGTACTCGCGCTGCAGGGGGCTGAGCGGCAACGGCCCCGGCGTGGACGCAGGCTGGGCCAGCGCCGGCAGCGCCAGCAGGGTCGTCAACAGGATCAGTCCACGAGCCGCCCAGCTGCGCATCTGCAACGATCTCCTGGAAGTCCTGCCAGGGACCGCGACGGTCGCGGTCCGGCGTGCCGGTGGCCATACTAGAGCATGACCTTGCGCATCATCATCGCAGACGATCACCCCGTGGTCCGCATCGGTACCCGCGCCGTCATCGAATCCAGCGGCGTTGGCCGCGTCGTTGGCGAGGCCGACAACGCCCAGGCGCTGATGACCCTGCTGACGACCCAGCCCTGCGACCTGCTGGTCACCGACTACTCGATGCCTGGCAGCCCGCAGGCCGATGGCTTCGCCATGATCGGCATGATCCGCCGCCGCCATCCCGACCTGCCGGTGCTCATGCTCAGCGTCTCCAACAACCTGGCGATCCTGCGCATGGTGCTCGACAGCGGCGTGCTCGGCCTGGTCGACAAGAGTTCGTCGATGGATGAACTGCCGCAGGCGATCCAGGCGGTCTATCGCGGCCAGTCCTACATCAGCCGCAGCCTGCGCGAGCGGGTGGAGGAAGCCGGCAGCTGGCGGATGCGCGAGGGTGACGGCAAGCCGTTGTCGCCGCGCGAAGTGGAGGTGCTGCGGCTGCTCGGCACCGGCATGACGGTCAAGGAAATCTCGCTGCAGCTGCATAAGAGCGTCAGCACCATCAGCCGCCAAAAGGGTGACGCCATGCTCAAGCTCGGGCTGAAGGGCGACGCGGAGCTGTTCGACTACCTGCGCGACGGCAGGATCTGAGACACCGTTCGCAGTTCTCTGGCGGGAGGCTCCTCCCTGCCCCCCCTGTGATCGCCGTCGCATCTGTGCCATCATCCGCGTCGATGGGTTTTCCTATGCGAGGTCGAAGGAATCGACCGGCTCATCACGACGTTCCCCCTCATGAGGGCGGGGCGTGTTCTGCGTTGGCCTTCCTGCCCGACGCCCGCAAACCATGGAGAGGTGCATGAAGATCCTTCCGGAATCCCGCTTGGCCCGTGTCCGCCCACGCCTGTGTGCGACGTTCGCCGGCCTGCTCGTTGCGCTGCTTGCCAGTGCCTGCACCCCCTCGCCTTCGACCGCGTCACCACAGGGCGCCACCGCGCCACGACAGGATGTTGCCCCGATGCAGAGCTCCGCCACACCCGCCACCACGGCCACCGCCACGCCCCCCGATGCCGGCAGCGTGCTGTATTTCATCTACGACGTCGACGGCGATGGCGCCGTTTCGTATGAAGTAGCCAATGGCAGTGTCGCCACCTTCTGGTTCGGCCATGCCTTCGAACTGGCCGGCACCCGCTATTACACCGGCTTTGCCTGGAACACACCGCAGAAGTACGGCAAGCCCGGCGAAGACGAAGCCGGTCCGGACAGCCAGGTCACCCTGACCGAGGCCACCTTCACCCTGACCGGCGACAAGCCGGATCGTCCCTGGGTGTTCAAGGGCGCCGAACCGTGGATCGGTACCGTCGGCGCCTATGGCACCGCGCCGGACATCGACAGCAAGCGCAAGCCGCTGGAATACCGCACTCCGGCCGGCAAGCTGGTGCTGGCGGTGCCGACCAGCACCTTCGCTACCGGTACCAGCATCGAAAGCTACACCGTGCTGGTATTCAACCCGGACTACGAGAAGTCCGAAGACGGCCAGGTCTGGGCCAGCGCGGGCACGGTAATCACCGGCGAAGACAATTCAGCCGCCTGCGACGAGGGCCAGGTGATGCCGTGCGTCAGCAACCGGGGCGCACTGGCCTTCAGCGCCGTCGCCGGCAGCGACCTGCCCACCATCACCGTCACCGCCACCGGCACCACCATTTCCGGCCCGGGCCAGACCCGTGCGCTGGGTGCGGCCGACGCGCGCCAGTACCACTACGACGCCGCCCGCAAGGCCTACGTCGAAAAGTAAGACGCACCACCCCGCAGCACCTGTTGACCGACATGTTGAAGACTCACGGATGAGTCCGGTTGGCGTATCGCGGCAAAGGCCGCTCCATCAACCCCAGAGGAAGTGTCATGGCACAACGTGACTACAGCAAAAAGGAAGTTCTCGACATCATCGAGCAGGTTGCACAGCGCAAGGGCATCGCCAGCGAGGACTTCCTGCGCTTTGCCCACATCGAGACCGGTGGCCGCTTCAACGAGCGCGCGCACAACGACAAGACCGATGCCAAGGGCCTGTTCCAGTTCCTGCCGTCGTCGGCCAAGCAGTACGGCCTGACCGGCCACGAGTACGACCCGACCCGCAACACCGAAGCGGCAGCGGAGATGTTCAAGCGCAACCTGGCGGACATGGAAAAGCGCCATGACCGCACCGGCCATCCCTACCTGTCCGGTGATGACAAGCCGAGCGGCCTTGACCTGTATCTGGCACACCAGCAGGGTGCGGCCGGCTACGGTTCGATCCAGACCGCGATCGCCACCGGCACGTTCGGCGTGGTGCGCGACGGCCACGGCGATCCGATCGACATGCGCCCGCGCATCATGGGCCAGATCGGCGGTGACGTCGAAGCGCTGACCGGGCATACGCGCGCGGAGATGCGCACGATGAATGATCGTGACCTGGCCAGCACCTTCGCCCAGTACTACGACCGCAAGTACGACGCGATCAGCATCCCGGAAAAGAACATCGCGCCGATCACCGAGGCCCAGGCGCGTCCGGCGCCGGTGCAGGCCGTACCGACGCAGACCGTGACCCCCGCCGCGCAGGCCGCCGTCGCCGCCGGTGCCGCAGCCATCGGCGCCACCGCCACGGCTGCTGCCGCCAAGCCCGATGCACCCGGCATTTCGCTGGATGCGGCCTACAACGCCGGCGTGAAGTACGACAACGTCAAGTACGCGATCAACATCGAATCCAGCCAGTACTACCGTGGCAAGGGTGTCACCGGCAAGAACGTCGAGCAAGGCTACATCGACTGCTCCGGCTGGGTCGGCACGATGCTCAACAAGACCCAGGATGAGATCAACCAGAAGGCCGGCCATGCGGTGTTCGCCGACGCCGACAAGATCAAGCTGGGCTTCGCCGGCTCCGGCGGTATCGTGCATGACGCCTACAAGGACTCCGGCGTGCTGCTCAAGCGCGACGACATCCTCAAGCCGGGTGCGCTGAAGGAAGGCATGGTGATCGGCCTGGATACGGCCAAGACCAAGCACGAGCACTGGAACGGCATCGACCACATCGTGATGGTGGTGCGAGACCCGAACACCGACAAGCTGCTGATCAGCCAGTCCACCGGCAAGCTGGGCGTGCATACCATGCCGGTGGAGGATTACCTCAAGCAGGTAAAGGACCACCCCAACTGGAAGCTGTTCGCCTCCGATCCGCTGCACCAGGCACGCGATCTGCTGGAAAACCGCAGCCAGGCGCATGAGCAGGCGCAGGCCAAGGGCGCAGCCGAGCCGAAGCCGTCCCCGCAGGAAAAGCCGCAGGCCAGCAACGAAGTACATAAGCAGGGTGCGCACGGCGAGGATGTGCGCAGGGCGCAGGAACAGCTGGGCCACCTGGGGTATGTGGGTGCCGACGGCAAGCCGCTGGTCGAAGATGGGAAGTTCGGTCGCAACACCGAGGCTGCCGTGCGCCAGCTGCAGAAGGACAACGGTCTGGCAGTGGACGGCATCATCGGCCCGAAGACGCTGGATGCGATCAAGGACGCGCGCGAGCGCCCGCTGCTCAATGACGAGCGCCATCCGCAGAACCCGATGTACAACCAGGCCGTGAAGGGCATGGAAGGCCTGCCGGCAGGCACCTTCAAGGACCGCCATGCACTGGAGGCCGCCGCCGCTGCACTGACCAAGGAAGCGCAGGCCAGCGGCATGCAGCGCATTGATTCGGTGGTGCCCAGCACCAACGGCGAGCGCATGTTTGCCGTGCAGGGCACCGCCGGTGACCCGGCTGCCTGCCGCGCGGCGGTGGACACCCGTGCGGCCAGCGAGCAGAGCATGGCACTCAGCAGTGGTGCGGTGCACGGTGCACCGAATGTCCTGCAGCAGCAGGACGCCCAGCAGGAGCAGGTGAAGCAGGCCCAGCGCGCCATGGGCCACTGAGCCCGGCCAGGCAGGGGAAGCCAGGGGAAGGGCCGCGTACTGCGGCCCTTTTCCTTTCTGGCAGCTGAGCGGCCGCCGCGCTTTCAGCCTCGCTTCATGCCGCCTGACGCTAGATGAATGCGCAAGCCGCACGGGGATCGCGCGCAATGTTCCGGCAATGTCCGGGCACCAGCGTGGTCCCTACGGCAGCCGGGGCGCCCAGCGCCCTCCCTGCCCACCGTGGCATGCACCTCACAGGAGAACCCAACATGCTCAGCACTTCCGCACTCAGCTTCCGTGGTCTGGCGATGGCCCTGGCACTTCTTGCCGGCGTGGCCGTGGTCAGTGATGCCAGCGCGATGTCGAGGAAGGACAAGCGCACCGTGGTCGGTGCCGTCGTCGGCGGCGTAGCGGGTCACCTGATCTCCAACGGCGACCCGGCTGCCACCGTCGGCGGCGCGGTTGCCGGCGGCGCCATCGGCAACCTGACCACCTCCGACCGCCATGATCGACGCTACGACGGACGCTATGACCGTCGCTACGATCGCCGTTATGACCGTGGCTACAACCGCGGCTATGGCTACGACCGCCGCGATGACCGTCGCTGGCAGCGGGAGCGCCATGACAACCGCTACTACCACGACCGCGGCCGTCATCGCGGCTGGTAAGCGCGCCGGCCACAGGCCGCACGTGGCGTCCCTGACGGGCGGGTCGATGACCCGCCCGTTTGCGTCCGTGGCGTCCATGGCGTTGAATGCGCAGCCTTGGATGTTCCATTACTCACCAGCGGCCGTGGCATGACTTCTTCCCCCCATCGCGTGCAGGGCCTCAACAACGACGAGGTCGTCGCCGACTGGCCGGCGATCGACGCGCAGGAGATCACCTGGCTGCGTGGCCGCTTTCCGCAGCTGGGCGCGAACAGCACCTTGCGCTGGCACAGCCCGCGTCCGTTGTCGGCCGCGGCCATCGTCGACGGCACCGGCGGTCCGGTCTTCATCAAGCGCCACCACCACAGTGTGCGCAGCGCTGGAAGCCTGGAAGAAGAACACCGTTTCATCGCGCATCTGGCAACTGCCGGCATGCCGGTGGTGCAGGTGCTGGCCAGCAACGACGGCCGCACCGCACTCGAACACGGCCCGTGGACTTACGAACTGCATGCGGTGGGCGCCGGCAAGGACCTGTATCGCGAACTGCCGTCATGGTCACCACTGACCGACATTGCCCAGGCCCACGAGGCAGGGCGCGTGCTGGCCACGCTGCACCGCGCGGCCGCCAGCTACCACGCCCCGCAGCGCAGTACCCATCTGCTGGTGGCACGCGACGACCTGATCCGCGCCGATGACCCGATCGCCGCGCTGAAGGCCGACCTCGGCAACCGCCCCGGGTTGGCCCGCTACCTGGCGCGCATTCCCTGGGAAGAACAGCTGCGCCGCGATGTGCTGCCGTGGCACCACGGCCTGGCCGCGCGCCTGCAGGACGAACCGCGGCTGTGGGCGCACAACGACTGGCACGTCTCCAACCTGCTGTGGAACGACGACGGCACGATTGCCACGGTGCTCGATTTCGGCCTGGCCTCGCCCACCAGCGCGCTGTTCGACCTGGCCACCGCGATCGAACGCAACGCGGTGGCCTGGCTGCAGCTGGAGCGCGGCACCGATGCTGTTCGCATCGACATCGCCCTGGCCCTGCTGGACGGCTATCGGCAGGAACTGCCGCTGTCGCCCACGCGCGTGCACCTGCTGGCCGACCTGCTGCCGATGGTGCATTTCGACTTCGCTCTGTCCGAAGTGGAGTATTTCGAGGGCGTCACCGGATCGACCGCGAACGCCGATGTGGCCTGGCAGCCGTTCATGCTCGGGCATCCGGCGTGGTTCGCCACGGCCCCCGGCCAGGCCCTGCTGGCGGCCCTGCACGCCGCCGCGTGAGCCGCGAGCCACCAAACACGCGGGGTACTCAGTAGATCGACGCCATGCGTCGATGATGCGCTCGGCCGGGGTCAGATCCCTTTCCGCTGGAAAGGGATCTGACCCCGGCTGAAGGGCGGTAGCTCGCAAATCCGTACCATTTGTAGTGAAATGGTCACCTGAAGCGGGGGTGCCTGGATCTGCCAGGCTGAGAGAGTCCCTTGGAACCTGATCCGGTTTGCACCGGCGTAGGGAGCTTTGAGCCGCAGCCACACCCCCGTCATGGGCCGGTGCACCTGCGCGCCGTCGCTTCGTCTCCCTTGTTGTCTGAAGACGAATCGAATGAACCGCTGCCTGCGCCCCACCCTGCTCGCCCTCGCCCTGTGCGCCGCCCTGCCGCTGTACGCCAGCGAGGCAGGCACCGACGCTGCTGATGCGCCCTCCTCGCCCACCGAACTGGCGGCGGTGCGCGTGCAGGCCGGCAAACCGAAGGCCGATACCTCGCGCGTCAACGCCTTCGGCGGCGGCTCGTGGAAGGACACCCCCGCCTCGGTGAATGTGCTGGAGCGCGACTACCTCGACCGCCGCCAGGTGCGTTCGCTGTCCGAGCTGGCCAGCAATGATGCCTCGCTGGGCGATGCCTATGCGCCGGTGGGCTACTACCAGAACATCGCCATCCGCGGCTTCGCGCTGGATGCGGCCACCGGCTACCGCTTCAACGGCATGTCCATCGCCGGCGAGCAGCGCCTGGCGCTGGAGAACATCCAGGAAGTGCAGATCCTCAAGGGCGAAGCCGGCCTGGCGGCTGGCGTGATGGCACCCGGCGGCATCATCAACTACGTGGGCAAGCGCCCGGCGGAAGTGCGCACGGTCACCCTGGGCACCGATTCGGAAGGCTCGCGCTATGCCGCCGTGGATGTCGGCCACTGGCTGACCCCGCGCTTCGGCGTGCGTCTGAACGCGGCCTGGGATGCCAGTGATTCCTACGTCGAGCATGCCGACGGTCGCCGCAACTTCTATTCGCTGGCCACCGACTGGCTGATCGGCGAACACGGCAAGCTGGAAGTGGATGCCAACTACCAGACCAGCGCGCAGCGCTCGGTGTCCGGCTTCCAGCTGCTGGGCGCGCGCGACCTGCCGCGCGGCGTCGACCGCGAACGCCTGCTCGGCTACCAGCCGTGGCAGCGGCCGGTGGACATTGCCAGCACCAACATCACCGCGCTGCACACCTATGACTTCAACGATGCGTGGCAGTCGCGCGTCTCGGTCGGCCACAGCCGCTCGGTGATCGATGACAACGTCGCCTTCGCCTACGGCTGCTACTACACCGCAGGGTGCGCAGACGGCAGCGTGCCGGGCAACTACTTCGCCCCCAACGGCGACTACGACATCTACGACTACCGCAGCCCGGATGACACCCGCCGCAACCAGCAGGCCCGTGCCGAACTGCGCGGCAGTTTCGAGACCGGCAGCGTCGGCCACCAGCTGAGCATCGGCGCCGACTACTTCCGCCGCACCATCGACAAGCGCCCGAGCGTCAACGAGTACGTCGGCACCAGCAACATCCACGACGTGCAGGTGCCGGTGTTCGAGCCCTCGCCGAAGATGCCGGGTGCATCGGCACGGCGCCTGGACAGCCGGCAGACCGCGTTCTTCGCGCTGGACCGGATGAGCTTCGGCGATGACTGGCAGTGGCTGGCCGGCGGCCGCTTCGTGCGCCTGGACGAGCGCGCCTACGACAAGCGCGGCACGCCGCAGCGCCACAGCCGCCTGTCGCGCTTCCTGCCGCAGACCGCGCTGGTGTGGAAGGCCACCGACCAGCTCAATGCTTACGCCAGCTATGTGCGCGGCATTTCGCTGGGCCAGGAAGCACCGTTCTGGACGTCCAACGCCGATACCTTCCTGCCGTCGATGCAGTCGCGGCAGCTGGAAGTGGGCGTGAAGTACGTGCCGGTGGACGCCCTCACCCTGGGCGCGGCCGTGTTCCGCACCTCCCAGCCCTACCAGTACGCAAAGCCCGACGGCAGCGATGTCGGCTACACCTTCGTCGAAGAGGGTCAGCAGACCCATACCGGCCTGGAACTGACCGCCAACGGCCAGCTGACCGACGCGCTGCAGATCGTCGCCAGCGCCAGCGTGCTGCAGGCGCGCGCACGCGACACCGGCACCCCGGCCTATGAAGGCCATCAGCTGGTGAACGTGCCCAAGGTGCGCGCCAGCGTGCACCTGGCCTACGCGCTGCCGTTCGTTGAAGGCCTGGATGTGACCGGTGGCTGGCGCTATGCCTCCTCCAACGTGGCCCGCGCCGACGGCGGTGTGCGCGCACCGGACTACTCGGTGTTCGACGCCGGCCTGCGCTTCCAGCACCGCCTGCACGACCGTGCGGTCAGCTGGAACCTGTCGGTGGACAACCTGTTCAACCGCTTCTACTGGCGCGACACCGGCAGCAGCGGCGGTGACTACTACCTGTTCCCGGGTGCGCCGCGACAGGCGCGCCTGTCGGTGACGTTCGCGCTGTGAGTGGCGTCGCGCTCGAGTGGACTGCCGCGCTCTTCAGCATCCTCGGGGTGTGGCTGATGGCAAAGCGACGGCTGGCCGCGTGGCCGGTCGGCCTGCTGTCGGTCGCGCTGTACGGCGCGGTGTTCGCCGAAGCCAAGCTGTACTCGGACACGCTGCTGCAGGTCGCCTTTGGTGGTTTCCTGGTCTACGGCTGGATCAACTGGCGCCAGCACGCCGCCGATGAAGGCAGCATCCGCATCGTGCCGCTGGCGCGCGGCAAGCTGCTGCGCGACCTGGCCATCGGCCTGTGTGGCGGCGTGGCGCTTGGCGCCGGCATGCACACCTTCACCGATGCAGCGTTGCCGTGGCTGGACGCGATGCTGACCGCACTGAGCCTGGTCGGGCAATGGTGGCAGGCACGCCGGCACACGGCCTGCTGGTGGGTGTGGATCGTGGTGGACGTGGTCTACGTGGGCGCCTATCTGTTCAAATCGCTGCACGTGACTGCTGCGTTGTACGTGTTCTTCCTGGGCCTGGCATTGTTCGGGCTGCGGGCGTGGCGCGCCGCCGCGCGCGAGCCGCAGGCAGTACCTGCGCAGTAGAGCCACGCCATGCGTGGCTGCGTTTGGTAGATGCCGACCTTGGTCGGCAGGTGAGCGCCAACCAAGGTTGGCGTCTACCGATGCCCGGCATCCACGCATGGCGTGGATCTACTGGGTAAGGGTCAGCCCCAATCGCAGCGGCTGGCGCATGTCCTTCGGCGGCGCCGCCGGCAATGGTGTGGCCTGCAGCGCCGCACGCAGATCGGCATCGACCTGTGCATCACCCAGGCTGTCGAATTCCAGTTTCGAGATGGCGCCATCGCCGGCGATCCACACGCTCACCACCAACGGCGCCGGCGCATCGGGGTGTTCCTGCAGCCAGGCCAGCAGGCGCTGCGCGTGCGGATCCTGCTCCTGCTGCAGACGCTGCTGCAACTCGCCGCTGACGGAGGCGGCATAGGCCATCCAATGCGCAGGCGCGTCCTGTGCGGACACGCTGGCGCTCCCCAGCGCCAACAGGCCCAGCAACCATGCCAACGGGCGCCAGCCACGGCGCGAGGTGCGCTTGTTGCCTGCGGAAGCCATCACCCACGTCTCCACGTCCATCCCAACGCGTCATGGTCGGCGCCGTAGATGACAGGCAGATGGCGGCGCAGTAGAGCCACGCCATGCGTGGCTGTTCCGGGCAACCGGTTGATCCATCCACGCATGGCGTGGATCCACCTGGCTGCCCCACCCGGCGTGATCAGTCGCCCAGGTCGGCCAGCACCTTGCGCGAGGGCGCAAAGAAGGTGACGCCCGTGGTCGCGGTGGAGAAATCGAGGATGCGGTCGTGCAGCGGCGCCGGATTGCCGATGAACATCCGCTCCAGCATCTTCTCGATCACCCACAGCCGGCGCGTGTAGCCGATGAAGTAGGTGCCGTACTCGCCGCGCCCCGGATTGGCGAAGGGCATGTTGTCGCGCAGGATCTCGTGCTCGCCGTCGGCATCCTCGATGGTGCACAGCGTCTTGTGCGACTTCTGCGCGTCGGCAGGTGCGTCGTCCAGCTCGATGTTGTCGTGCTTGGTGCGTCCGATGATCGCCTCCTGCGCCTCGGTCTTCTGCGCACGCCAGGCATCGAGGTTGTGCAGGTACTTCTGCACCACCACGTAGCTGCCACCGGCATGGTCGGGATCCTCGTCGCCGACGATGGTCGCCTCCGGAAGTGACAGGCCTTCGGGGTTGGCCGTGCCGTCGACGAAATCGAGCAGGTCGCGGCCGTCGAAGTAGCGGAAACCGGCCACGTCATCCACCGCGTCCACCGCATCGCCGAAGGCCATCATCAGGTTGCGCTCGAAGGCCACGATCAGATCCATCGTGCGTGCACGGATGTGGTACAGCAGGTCGCCCGGCGTGGAGACCGCCGTGTGGGTCGCACCCTTCACTTCCTGGAACGGCTTCAACTCGCGCGGCGGCGTACTGCCCACCAGCGGCGCCCATACGCGGTGGCCGATGGCCACGTTGCAGGTGAAGGTGCGCTCGATCTCGCGGATGGCGGTGTTCTTGATCAGGTCATCGGTACTGGCCAGCACCTCGCGCACCTTCGCCAGCGATGCCGCATCGTCCTTCACCGTCAGCACCAGGAACGCGGCCGAATGGGTCAGCGGCGCGGTGATCTGCTGCGGCTCGTTGTCGAGCGTGTGGTTGAGGGCGGTGATGGGTGCGGGCTGGGCGTTCACGATGGTTCCTGCTGGCTTGAGGCGGGCACATCGCCTGCGGCAATGTGCGGGCGATCATAGCGGAACGACCTTGCCGGCGACGGAGCGGTTCTCAGTTCGCGGTGGTCAGCCGACGGGCGCCAGCCACTCGTCGGCAAGCACCTGTGCCTGCTGCCCGCTGTCGGTGATCGAGTGCTGCGGCTGCTGCAACCACCACTCCCCGTGCCACTGCGGCCGCATGTGTCCGCGCAGGAACCGCTCGACGCGAAAGCGCTGCCCGACACGAAGGATGCAGGCCAGCCGCGTGCGGTCCTGCGAGACCACCGACGCCTGCAGCTGCCAGCCGTCCACAGCATCGCGCAGCAGATTCGCTCCAGCGATCTCGATCACGTCCATGCTGTGGCTACGCCGTGGTCACGGTGAACTGCCGCGGCGTGCGCCACGCAACCCGGAGGTAACGTCCCTCCAGCACACCGCCATCGCGGAGATGCTCGAACACGTCGGCCGGACACCACTCCCTGCCCGCCGAGAAGGCAACGCCGAGATCACGCAGGCGGAGGAAGACGGCGGCCTTGGCTGCAGCGTCGGGGACCGGCAGGGTGAGGGTGTTTTCATCGCCAGCGGTGAAGCCCAGCGCCTGTAGCGAGGCCCGCGAGCGGCCATTGAACAGCATCACCTTGATGCAGTTGCCGTCGGCCTGCCTTACATAGGCATCGATGTGCGTTTCCATTGGCGGATTGTAGAGGCAGACGGATCAGCTGGCGTCGCTCCACACCGCCAGCACGTAGCCGTCCAGATCGCGGAAATGGAAGCGACGGCCGCCGGGAAAGGCAAACACGGCCTGCACGATCTCGCCGCCCGCTGCGAGGATGCGCTGCTGCGCGTCGGCAAGGTCCACGCAGTACACGATGACCAGCGCGCCTCCTGAGGGCGTCACTGCCTCGTCGGCGACAAATCCACCTTTGAGGCGGCCGTCATCGAACTCGGTATAGGCCGGGCCGTAGTCGGTGAAGGACCAGCCGAAGACCTGCCCATAGAACTGCTTGCTGCGGGCGATGTCGGCGACGTTGAATTCGATGTTGTCGATGCGGCGTTCGGCAGAGGTGGTGTCTGCGTGGCTCATGGTGCGGCTCCGTGGTTGGAGCGCCCAGCATCGGTCAGGGTCGGGCCCGGGTCTTGAACGAAACGGCCATCAACGTCCCCACTGCTGGCGCAGCGCACTGGCCGTCAGGCCGGCAAGCTCGCGGGCGTCGCGGCTGAGGTGGGCCTGGTCGGCATAGCCCGCCTCCACGGCCAGCATCGCCAGACTGTGCGCGGGTTGGGTCTGGCTGCAGCGCAGGAACCGCTGCAGACGCAGGATCCGCTCCAGCGACTTTGCTCCGTAACCGAACTGCGTCTGGCTGAAGCGACGCAGGGTGCGCGGGCTCATCGCCAGATGTGCGGCGAGTGCGTCGATGCTGGCATCGCCTCTGGCAGCGTGCGCGAACAGCGCATGCGCGCGGCGTGTGTGCTCGTCCAGCACGGCGGCCGGCATGTTCCGCTGCAGGCTGTCAGCCACGCGCTGCAGGCGCTGGTCGGGCGCGGCGTCACCGATCCAGGCCGCAGCCTGCGTCGCCCAGCGGGCATTGAATTCGATCAGGGGCACGGCTTGGCCGACGATGCCGGACAAGTCGATGCCGAGCGCAGACGATGCCTGTCCAGGCCGGAACCGCGCGCCCAGCACCTGTGCACCGGGGGCCAGTTGCGGGTGTGCGGCGGTACGGTCCGGCCCCACCACGAACAGCGCACCGTCACGCCAGAGAATGTCCACGCATCCATCGGGCAGCACGGTGATGCTGCCACTGGCATCAGCAGGCAACTGGCTCTGCCAGAGCTGGCCGAACTGGCCACGCAGCGGCGCAGGCGCCAGGTGTTCCTGGTAGACCGAGCCGGTGCCAGCGGGAGTGGAGGGATCGCCCATGCCCCATTGTGGCAAAGCGATGCCGGAAAAAGAGAAGCCCGGCACGAGGCCGGGCTTCGCTGGCGTGTGGGAGAGAGATCACACGCCAGTTACACGCACTAACGACAGGCGTTTGTTACCAGCTGAAGCGCGGGCCCACGAACCACTCGCGGTCGCCGGCCTTGGCCAGCTTCACTTCGCCACTCAGGCCCCAGTTCTGGTTGAACTTGGCGGTGGCGCCGACACGGCCGTAGAACTCGCCGTCCGGGTTGATGCCGTGCTTCTTGCTGTAATCCTCGTAACCGGCCAGCGCATAGCCTTCCAGGTACGGGTTGAACGCGGTGCGCACGCCCACTTCAGTGGAGTAGCCGTTGAAGTCCAGGCCGTGCTTCATGTCGAACTTCTGGTACGCAACACGAGCCACCAGGTCGGTGTTCGGTGCGATGCCGTAGTTGTAGCCGGCACCGATGCGCCACTGGTCGACATCGTTCTTGAAGGTGTCGGTTTCCTGCTTGCTGTAATCACCGAAGATGTGGAAGTTCGGGTGCACGGCAACCGAGCCCTTCACGCCCCAGCCATCAGCGTCGCCGCCCTTGGCATCGGTGTTCACGTAGCCGCCTTCAACGTAGTTGTACGACAGGCCATCGGCAGCCGATGCGGCGAACGGCAGCGCGGCCAACAGACCCAGGGCAAGCAGCGAATTCTTGATCATCGGGATACACCTTTCATTATTTTGGTTTCGTCGAACGCCCCTCGGGAGGGGAGGGAGGAGAGGCGTTCGACAGGTGTGAATTATCCGTTTGTTGATGAAATCGGCCCTGAATATTGAACTGACCGGTACATGAATGAGGCTCCTGTTCAGGGAACTCTCGACACGTCATGTGGGCGAACACGCATTGTTGCGTCAGCGCAGAAGGGGAGGTCTCGTCGCCTTTCTGCTTTCCGATCTTCGGTTTGCTGCGGCACCAAGGCAGATTTACAAATTTTCCTATGGCGACTCATTCGTGCCCTCTCTACCATCCGCGGCCACTATCCGCCCTAGGAATGCGCGTGAGACCTTTCCTGCTCCAAAGCCTCATCTGTGTCGCCTGTCTTGCTCCTGCCGTGGCCGCTTCGCAGGGCCTCGTCGCCGAGCCAGCTGCGCCACCAGACGTTGCCTCGCCCAGGACGTACACGAAGGACGGGTTGAAGATGCAGGTGCCCGGGAACTGGACAGTCGTAGAAGACCATCCCAGTGACGGGGAAAACCATCGACGGGTGTTCATCGAAGCCGACAAGACCCGTTTCGAAGTGTTGACCCTCGATGTGGGGGTCGTTCTCATCCACACGAGCGAGGTCCTCTCGCTGCCGGATTGGGCCGCCCATTTGTACTCACTGGATGTGGGGGACAGCCAAAACTACGGACCGCCCAAGTATTCCGCCTACCAGCTGGCGCCAGGCGTGAAGGCTCATGCCACGCAGTTCCGGCACAAGCTCTTCGAAGACGACCAACCGTATGCCCGAAGCCTGCACGTGTTGGCCGTCAAGCGGTGCGGCGTGGAGTGGAACTGCTACGCCTCCACTTGGACGTTGGAGGCAAATCGCAACGCCGCGGAAGCGGGCATTCGAAAGATCTTGGAAACCGCCACGTTCGCGGACTGATTCGTGCTGCGCGCACGCCACCCAAGAGCTCATATGAAGCGTCCTTTGAACCACCTACTGCTTGCCATCGCGCTGATCCTGCCAACGGCTGCCGTGGCCTGCAGCCGCACGCCCGCGCCGCAGCCCGCGCCTCGTGCCGATGTTGCTTCGCCCAAGAGATACACGGTCGATGGGCTGAGGCTGGAGCTGCCTGGAAACTGGTCTGTGGCATGGGCCGGATTCGACGAAGAGACGGACAACCGCTACTTGCATGTCGAAGCCGACTTGAAGCGGCCCGGGCAGATCGAGCTTGAACTCAGGGTGGACGTTGCCTTCGTCGATCAGGCGGTCACGTTGTCGGAGTGGGCATCTGCGAAATATGGAGCGCAGCAGGACGTGGCGCCCTTGGAGACTCCCACGTATTCAGCATTCGAGCTTTCTCCTTCCATCCAGGCATATTCGACCCGGTTCCAGGACGACCGTTTCCCCGCAGGTCATCCGAAACGCGAACGGGTGCAACTGGTGGCCATCCGGGGCTGTGGTCGCGGTTGGTCCTGCTATGCGTCTACTACTACGGTCGAGGCCAATCGCGAAGCGGCTGAGGCAGGAATGCGCCTGATGCTGGAATCGATGACCTATACCCTTTGAGTTGGAATCGCGTTATCTGCCAGCTTGCGGCACCGCTTGACCGTGGTTCCCCGCGTGAGGATCTACAAGACCATGCAGTAGCCCACGAAATGCAGTCCGGGGTGCCTGATCGCTTCGTGCAGCTGATCGCCATGAGGCCTGCACACACGAAACCGCGGTGCCCGCGTCGATGTTGTTGCGCCACGCTCATCGGCGCCCATCGAGAGGAACACCATGAGTCGGCTTCAGGCTGATGAATTGGAGAGATTGAAGTGGCACAAGGACATCAACCGATGCAGCAGAGCTCGCTTGTTCCCGCTTGTTAAGGATTGCTGATTGCCCGACCTTCACAGGCCATCCACGTCTTCCAACTGCAGCTGAAAGCACTTCGCAGCGGCGGGAACAAACGCCGCTATATTCCAGACTCCCCAGACGAAGGAGGGAGTGGAATGTTCCTGACCAAGCAGCAAATCAACGCGGCACGTGCCGTCACCGTAGCCATCGTTGCTACCGTAAGCCTCGGTGCTTGCGCCACCTACAAAGACGAATTTGCAACGATCAACTCGCGTCTCGACCAGCTCGACGTGAAGGTGCAGGGCGCGGCGCAGAGCGCCGAATCCGCCAACCAGTCTGCACAGCAGGCCAATCAGCGTCTGGATCAGATCGAAGGCCGCGTGCAGCAGCTCGAAAGGGTCCCCGGCCGCAAGCCGCGCGGGTAACCGCTCTCCACCCACTTTGATGAACGCTTGAACCAGACACCAGTGGCCTTCACCGGCCACTGGTGTCTTTCAGCCTCTCGGTCGTCATCCGAAGGAGCCGTCCCATTCGTACGTACTCACTCCCTGCACGCCGGGCCGTATCGGCCACGCTGGCCATCGCGCTGGCACTGGCAGGAACCGGCGCAGCCAGCGCCAGGAACGCCAAGGAAGCCAAGGACGCACCCACGGAAACGGCGACCGCCGCCGATGAACTTCCGCAGGGCCAGGAAGTGTCCGATACGGTGATTGAACTGGCCGGCTGGGTCGTGGCCAGCAAGGACAACCAGGGCTATCCGTTCGCGATCATGGACAAGGCGGCTGCGCAGGTCCTGGTCTTCGGCGGTGACGGCAAGCTGCGCGGCGCAGCGCCAGCGCTGTTTGGTTCGGCCATCGGCGATCACTCGGCACCCGGCGTCGCCAAGCTCGCACTGAGTGCGATTCCCGGCCACGACCGCACCACCCCGGCGGGTCGTTTCATTGGCGCCTATGGCCCGTCCGAGGACGCCGGACGCGTGCTGTGGGTGGACTACGATTCCGCCGTCTCGATGCACCCGCTTCCCCCGGGCACCCCGAAAGAGAAGCGCAGCGAACGACTGGCTTCCGCCACGCCGGACGACAACCGTGTCACTCACGGCTGCATCAATGTCTCGCCCGGGTTCTACGAGCAGATCGTGCATCCCACGTTCGAGAAGGGCGGCGTGTTCTACGTGCTGCCGGACAAGGACTCGATCGAAGAAACATTCCCGGAGTTCGCGCAGAGTCGCGCGTCTGCGAAGGACGTGGATGAAAAAGACGCGCGACACGCCCGCAAATGAAACCCGGTTGAAGGCTGCGGACGTGGTCGCGGCAGACCGCTACGGAAGCTCCAGCCTGGGCATCTTGAACGTGAACAAGGTGCCGGCGGCCGCACTGGACTCCACCTCCAACGTGCCGCCATGGGACCGCGCGATCTCCGACGCAATGTAGATGCCGAGGCCGAGACCCGGCCGCGGACGCTCACTCTTTTCACGTGAGAATGGGCTGAAAATCGCGTCCAACCTCGCTGATGGAATGTGTCCCTCGTTGTGTACGTCGAGCGTGAGCATTTCCGGCTCGGAGTGGACGGTCAGCGTAATCGGGGACGAGCGCTCTCCGTGTACCGCTGCATTGGTGAGCAGGTTGGCCAGGAGCTGTGCCAATCTGCTCGGGTCGCAGACCACGTCGTCGTCTATCTTTATGTGGACCTTGATGTCCTGGCGGCCAGTGGCGATTGCCACCTCTTCCACAACCCGTTTCAGGTCTTCTTCGAGCGTGCTTGTCAGCTGCAGCGCGATGGGAATGCCGCCGCCCAGACGTCCCCTGGCGAAATCAAGCACGTCGTTGATCAGTCCGTCCATTCTGGCAACGCCGGAGGTGATGTGCGCGAGCATCCGTTGCTGGCGCTCAGTGCCCGCCTCACATGCCAGCGAATCTGCGGCGATGCTGATGGCCTGCAGCGGACTGCGCAGGTCATGACCCAGCACTGCAATGAACTGGTCGCGCAGGTCGGCGACACGATGCGCGTCGGAGAGCGCGGATTCCGCTCGCACAAGGCGATCTTCCTTGTCGAGGTAGCTTCCTACCAGGTCGGCCAGCAGCTCCATGGAGCGTTGGACGTGGGCTACGTCGAAGTTGGCCGGTGCCGAATCAATCGCGCAGAGCGTGCCGAAGAAGCTGCCGTCTGGCCGATGGATGGGAACGGACGCATAGCTCTCAAGCCCGTAGATCCGTGGCGTGTGATGCTGGGAGTAAATCGGGTGCACGCTTGCATGCGCAAATACAACTGACGTCGCCGACTGCCTGATCTCGTCACAGATGGTGGTCTCAAGCACCAGTTGGCCACCGGGAACCAGCCCGAACCCCAGGGTGTCGAAGGTGGCGCACGCGGTCCAGGTTGTCTGGGTCACGCGGGCAATAGCCGTGAATCGTGAGCCCGTGATGTGGGCGACGGTCTCCAGGATTCGCGGCACGGCCTGGATTCGACCAATCTCGGCGATGTCGTCCAGCAGATTGGGGTCCGTCAGCTTCTGCATGGTCGCTCGTCCGGTGGGCACCGCATCATCCCATGGAACCGTTGTGTAGGTTGATGCGAGGGTGATTGCGGCCTTTTCAGGCTTGGTCGTGGCGGACAATCGGGCCCCCTGCGGGAGGTGAACGACCGATCTGTCCGAATGCAGACATTGCGCAGGTCAGGCCATCTCCTTGGTCTCGTGGTCGCGCCGATCGTCGATGACCGTTCAGAGCTTGATTTCCAGCGTTGCCCGATACAACAGCGCCGTCTTGCGGCGCCGCTCGATATCCGTCGAGCCGTTCTCGTCGAAGTAGGCGTTCCCCGAAATGATCGCCTGCTGCAGCAGTTGCCCACGCTCACGCGGAGCTTGCTCTTCCTGCTGATGCTGCATCGCACGTCAGGTTGAAGACAGAGGGCACCGAAACCTCCACTGCGGCCGTGACCCAGCTGCTGAAAGGTCTTGTAGGTGCTGGCTACGTGGACAAGCAGGAGGCAGCCGACGACCGGCGCAAGGTGCGGGTGAAGCTGCCGGCCGCCGGTCGAGCGCGCCACCGGCAGCGCGAAGCGAACATCCAGCAGTGGATGCAGCAGGCGCTGGCGCAGTACTCCGACGCCGAGCTGTCGGCGACCACGCAGATCCTGCGCCAGCTGGGCGCACTCCATGACGCGCTGTAGGCCACCCAGAGGGCTTTACACCAGCGCATCCACATTTATAATCGACCGGATGGTTAAATATGGGATCCGGTGATGGGCCGTCGCAAAAGTATTGATCCGCAGCAGCTCCTTGATGCTGCCGAGCGCGTTGTCGCCCAGGTGGGGGCGGCGCGCCTGACGTTGGATGCGGTGGCCGCCGAAGCCGGGGTCAGCAAGGCCTCGGTGGTCTACGACTTCCAGTCCAAGGCCGGTCTCATCCAGGCCGTGGTCGAACGTGCGGTGGCCCGCGACAACGCCTTCAACCGCGAGGCGGCCAAGGGGTTCAACCAGGATGCGCTGCTGCGCGGTCGTATTGCCGCAGCGGCCCAGCCCTTTCCCGAGGCATTCCAGCCGGTGGCCTTGGCGCTGTGCGCGGCCATGGCCCAGGATCCACAGCTGCGCGCGCCCATCCAGCACAACCAGGCGCAGATCCTGGCCGAGATCCAGCAGCAGGCCACGCACCCACGCAGCGCGTTGCTGGCATACCTCGCGCTGGAGGGTATGAAGCTGCTGGAGTCGCTGGACTACGTGCAGTGGCCGGCCGCGCAGCGGCAGCAGCTGCTGCAGGACATTGGCGCGTTGATCGAGACGCCGCCGCGCTGAACCCGTTCTCTCCCCCGAGGTAACCCTGATGAGTTCTTCCACCCTCTTCCTGACCGGAGGAAGCGGCTACGTGGGCCGCAATTTGATTCGCCGCCTGTGTGCAGACGGTCACCACGTGCGTGCGCTGGTGCGCAGCCCCCAGGCGGCGGCGGTGGTACAGGCGCTGGGCGCCCAGCCGGTACACGGCGATCTGCTGGACCACGACATCGCTGCGGCGATGGAGGGCTGCGCCGCGCTGATCCACGCGGCCGCCGACACCGACCACCGAAATGCTTCACCCAGCCAGTGGCAGACCAACGTGGAAGGCACCCGCAACGTGCTGACGGCCGCCCGTACTGCGGGTGTGTCGGTGGCGATCGTGCTGAGCAGCGAATCGGCACTGACCACCGGTGCGCCTTTGCAACAGGCGCGCGAGGACCATCAGTATCCGGCGCGTGCAGCAGGCATCTACGGCGCGAGCAAGGCTGAAGCAGAACGGGTGGCGATCGCGCTGTCCACACCGCATTTCGCAGTGAAGGTGCTGCGACCAAGATTTGTCTGGGGCCGCGACAACACGACCGCTATGCCCTACTTGCTGCAGGCCGTACGCAGCGGCCGCTTCGCCTGGATCGACGGCGGGCACTACCTCACCTCGTCCACCCACGTGGACAACCTGGCTGAAGCGGTCTGCTGCGCCTTGACGCGTGGTGCGGGCGGCCGTGTCTACCACATCTGCGATGGTGCGCCCGTGCCGTTCCGCCGTCTGATTGGCGCTCAGTTGCTGGCTTATGGCGTACAACCGCCTGAAAAACAGGTGCCGCGTGCGCTGCTGCGTGTTTTCATCGGACTGGATGACCTGTTCCGCAGACTGCGGCTGCCTCTGCGTGCGCCAATGACCCGCCAGGAGTTCGCATCTTCAGCGGTGGAGGTCACGCTGGATGACAGCCGTGCACGCAGCGAGCTTCGCTATCGGCCGGCGGTTACGCTGGAAGCCGGAATCGCGATGCTGCAGCGCCAAGTGGCCGAGCAAGGCTGATACTCATCGAGCGATCGGCGGGAGAGCCTCGCGCGGTGCGTGGCCGAACAGCCGACTGAACTCGCGGCTGAACTGAGAAGGGCTCTCGTAGCCCACGGCGAACGCGGTGGCGGAGATGCTGGTGCCGCCCCCCTGCAGCAGGCGACGTGCCTCGATCAGGCGCAGCTGCTTCTGGTACTGCAGCGGTGACAGGCCCGTTGCCGCACGGAAATGCCGATAGAACAGCGCGCTGCCCATGCCTGCACGGCTGGCCAGCGCGGCCGCATCAAGCGGTTGCCGGAAGCTGCGTTGCAGGGTGCGAATCGCGCCCGCCATCCGCCGTGCCAAGGGAGATGGCAGGGCCATCGCCAGCAGTGCTGGCCCTGCTTCACCCTGCAACAGACGAAACAGCAGCTCACGCTGCAGGGCAGGCCACAGCAGCCGCTGGGCGTCGGGCGTGTCGAGGGCCAGCTCCAGCAGACGCAGCAGACAGCTCAGTACGGGTGAATCCAGCGCTACCACACTGAATGGCGCAGGATGAGGCGCTTGGCCTGTAGGTGGGTTGCCCAACTGGCTCAGCAACTGTCGCAACAAGACGGTGTCCAACTCCACCACCAGCCCCAGAAAATGCGTCTGGTGGTTGCCCCGGGCCACCATCCCGCGAGCGGGAACGGGCTGACGGGTGAGTAGTGCATCGCCGGCGCGATATTCCAGCACCGCATCGCCCACCCATACCTGTTTGGCCCCCTGTAGCACCGCCGCCACCGCGGGACGGTACAGAGCCGGGGCCGGAGCGCGCGTTGATCCTGTACGCGCCAGCCAAGCGCCGGGCAGAAGTTCCAGCAGCGGCTCCGCGTCCAGGCTGCGTGCGCGCAGCACCGCCTGCGCCTGCAGCGCTAATGCACGCAGCGGGGCTTGGCGATCACAGGTAGCAGGGAAATCGGGCAAGGATCGTGTGCAATTGGGCAAGTGCGGACGGCACCCTCGGCGCAGCATGTCACGCTCCGTTTCACGAGACAAAGCCACCATGAACAGCGTACACACCCCGCGCACCATCGCCCTGGTTACCGGCGGCAGCCGCGGCATTGGCCGCAGCATTGCCCTCCACTTGGCCAGGCAGGGTAGCGACGTGATGATTACCTACCAGCATCAGCAGGTTCAGGCCGCCGAAACCCTGCGCCAGATCGAAGCCTATGGCGTACGCGCCGCGATGCTGCCGCTGGATCTGGATGCGATTGGATCACTGGAGACCTTCGCATCGGCTGTGCGGGCACAATTGCAGCGCTGGGGTGCATCGCACTTCCAACAGCTGGTGAACAATGCAGGGCTGCACGCACCATCGGCGTTCGGTGAGATCCGCGGCGATGACATCGACCTGCTGTACCGCGTGCATTTCAAAGCGCCACTGCTGCTGACCCAGTTGCTGGCGCCGCAGCTGGCCGATGGCGGCGCCATCATCAACATCTCCACCAGCCTGACCCGCCACGTGGCTGCGGGCAGCCTGGTGTACGCAGCAATGAAGTGCGCACTGGAAACCGCCACCCGCTATCTCGCGCTCGAGCTGGGACCGAGGGGCATCGCGGTCAACGCCGTAGCCCCTGGCGCCACCGAGACCGACTTCTTCGGCGGTGCAGTGCGCGACGATGCCGCCGTGAACCACTACGTGGCACAGCACACGGCGATGGGACGTACGGGTCGCCCCGACGACATCGGCATGGCCGTGGCAATGCTGCTGGCGGGAAGTGGTCGTTGGATCACCGGCCAGCGCATTGAGGCCTCAGGGGGAATGCTTCTGTAGGCGATGAGGTGACCGGACGATGTCCGATTCTGGCCGTAAGCAGACATCGGACGAAGTACGGGATTCCGGTTCTTATCGAGGGTGGAACGGTTGTACCAGACAGTTGAATTCTGGCGGCACACGCGCTTATCTCCAATCAATGCTCTCAGGCCAGCATCGACTGCTGGGCGAAGATTCCCGCCATTGCGCCCTGCGACGTTGCCTGGGTTACCGAGGGCAAGAAGGGCGTGGTGAGATCGCCCGCGGCGTAGATACCGGGCACGCTGGTCTGCCGGCGCTCGTCTACCTTAAGGGTGATGCCGGCAGGCGTCTCCACCGTGGTGAGGCCCAGTGACTCGTGCAGATTTGCCGAAGGTCTATTCCGCGGATGCGCAAACAGGATGTCGACGGCCACCTTGCTGCCCGTATCAAGATTGACGGTAGAGATATGACCTCCATGATGTGCGACCTCGACCATCCGGCCATCGACGACGGATATGTTTCGACGCTCCAGATCGACCCGGATGTCGGGCGGAATGTCTTGACCATCAGCGATGACCGTCAATCTGTCGGTCCAGTCGAGGAACAGCCTGGCCTGATTGTGCGACTGCGGGCCGGACCAGACGAGTCCCCAATGCTGTCCCGCAACCTCAAAACCGTCACAATAGGGGCAAGGGACCACGGATTTTCCCCAGCATTCTGCAAAACCTGGAACATCGGGGGCTTGGTCAACCACACCATAGCTCAGGATCAAGCGGCGTGCGCCAAGACGCATGCCATCCGCCGTCAGGACTGAGAAGTCATCGATCGTGCCAAAAATGCCTTCGGCACGTGCCTTGACCAGGCTGATCGCCGGATAACGGGCCAGCTGCAACCGTGACTCCGCCAGAATATCCAGTGGCGGCTTGTGATCGTGACCAAGCAGTCCATGCGAATGGCCGGCGAATCGATTGCGCGGCAGGTCGGTATCGAGAACGGTGACTTTCCGACGGGCGCGGCCAAGCTGAAGTGCGGCCGCGAGGCCGGCAAAGCTGCCGCCGATAATAATGACGTCATTCATACTGATAGCTCCGTGTTGGCAGTGAAAGGGCAGCAGGTGCTCTGGCTCATGCGGTCCAACAATGCACGCAAGACGTGCCAGAGGATGCAACCCGGTTACGATGATCTATCCACGTGAACTGTACTGCTGAAAGGCCCGATGAAACACGCTCAGCATTGCGCCGGCATTGGTCGCCGGCTGCGGCGCCACCTGCAGGGAATTTGCCTGCAGCACCAACTGAAGGTACAGACTGGCGTGCTCTTCTGCCATCTCGATTCCCTTGCGAGCCAAAGCCGAGCAGATGTATGCCCTAAAGGGGGCAAGGTAAGCGTTCCAGAGCTCGGCGTAAGCGGTTGTGCCAGTTACGGAATGGCGGAGCGCCCCGCAGAAGCGTCGACACACCTCCAGCTGAGCCAGCTTCTGGATCGCCAGAGAGACATAGTCCAACTCCTCTTTGAGGTCCGCCCCAGGGTGAGTGCGTACAACGAGCTCGGGAAGGCTCGATGCGTGAAGATTCATGACGGCCGTGAAGAGGTGCGCCTTGTCACGATAGTGTGCATAAACAGTCGCCTTGGTGTACCCCGCGAGATCGGCGATCTGCTGCATGCACGTATTGTCGTAGCCGGAGGACTGGAACGCTTCGGCGGCGGCTTCAAGAATGCACGCCCGGGTATGCGCGCGCGCACGCTCCCAACGCTTCGCAGATCCATTCATCTCAGGAGCTCCCGCCATGCGCCTTGGGCTTGGTCAGCCCAAATGCCCTTCGCAGGCTGGCATCCACTGGCGCGGCAGGCATGAAGCGCCGCAACTTCGCCAACAGCGACGCCTGGCCCGCGGGTGTGCGACGCATCTTCCAATTGCCGAGAACCGCCTCGACGATGGTACCGGCCACGAGCGCTGCGTCCGTGCCTTCATCGGAAGCGCGAGCGATCGCATCCAGTGCGAGTTCGCGCTCGAAGTCGTAGTCGGCGATGGATGTACTGGCTCGCTGTGTATTCATCTTGAATCCAGTGTTGGTAAAGGAGGGCTGCACCAGAGTGACCCGTATCCCAAACTGACGAACCTCGTGATCCAGGCTCTCCGACAGCCCTTCCAAGGCATGCTTGCTGGCCGCATAAACGCCCATGTAAGGCCCAGGGAGAAATCCGAGCACGGAACTCACGTTGATGATCCGACCGGCGCGCTGCGCTCGCATGGAGGGCAGTACGGCCCGAATGGCCCTGATCACGCCTAGGACATTCGTGTCGAACAACGACTCGACTTCAACTACTTCGGTCTCCTCCACTGCACCGATCAGGTTGTGACCCGCGTTGTTCACCAGAGCGTCAATGCGCCCCTCCCTCGCAATGATGGTGGCCACTGCACGATCAATGCTTGCCTTCTCGCAGACATCAAGCTGCACCAGCGTCACGCCCTTGATCGGCTGCGCATGTTCAAGCTGGCGAACGCTGCCATATACCACACAACCTGCGTGGGCCAGCGCCCTTGCGCTGGCTTGCCCGATTCCGGAAGAGACGCCGGTGACCAGAACAATCTTCTTTTCCATGGCTGCATTCTGGATTGGATGCGCGTTCATGTGATGGAGTACTCCTCAGTGCGCAGGCCCGAGTGCCGGATCGACTGCATCGGGTAGGGACGGCTTGATCTTGAACCAGATCGCGTACATCGCTGGCAGGAAGACCAGCGTGAGGACGGTTCCTGCCAATGTTCCGCCGATCAACGTGTACGCCAGCGTTCCCCAGAACACCGAATGCGTCAGGGGAATGAAGGCCAGAATCGCAGCCAGCGCCGTCAGGATGACTGGGCGCGCCCGCTGCACAGTCGCCTCGACGACCGCATCAAATGCACCCAGCCCTTCCTGCTCGTTCTGATGGATCTGCCCGATGAGGATCAGGGTGTTGCGCATCAGAATGCCCGACAGCGCGATCAATCCAACTAGCGCGTTGATGCCAAAGGGCTGCTGGAACAGGAGCAGCGTAGGCACCACGCCGATGAGGCCTAGCGGACTGGTGGCGAACACCATGATCATTGCGGCGATTGAGCGCACCTGAAGAATGATGATGAGTAGCGTAAGGGCGATCATGATGGGAAACAGTGGGAGCATCGCCGTCGTAGCTTTGCCGGACTCCTCGATCGCACCGGCCTGTTCGATGCGGTAGCCGGCCGGGAGCCGCTCGATCAGCGGCTGCAAATCCTTCAGGACTGCCGTCGAGACATCAGGCGGCTGGAGGCCCTCGGCAATGTCGCCGCGGACCGTGATGGTGGGTGTGCGATCACGTCGACGCAGGATAGGATCCTCCATGCGTACTTCTACGGTTCCCACCTGCGAGAGTGGGACGCGTTGACCGGCACTGCCGACCAACGTGAAGTCTGCAATCTTCTCGGGATCCAGGCGCGCATCGCCCGCTGCGCGGCCTACCACCTGCACGGAGCGAATGTCCTCGCGCACGTCGGTGAGCGGTGCACCACTGAGCAGAAACTGTAGTTGCGAGGCCACCGAGTTTGAGGTCAGGCCCACGGCATTGAGGCGATCCTGATTCAGCGCAAAGTGCAATGTCGGGGTGCGCGGACCCCAGTCCGTATTTACCGTGCGCATCATCGGGTTGCTGCGCATGATCAGGCCCACTTGATCAGCGAGCTCGCGCAACCTGTCCGGGTCCGGCCCCATGACCCGGTAGGCGACCGGGAACGGGGATGGCGGACCAAACACGATCTGGGTGACCCGTACCTGCGCTTCGGGTACCAGACCGCTGGCGATTGCTTCGCGCAACCGGAACTTCAGAACTTCGCGCTCCTTGTCATCACCAGCGAGCACCACGATTTTGGCAAACGACGGGTCCGGCAGTTCCGGCGCCATCGCCAGGAAGAAGCGTGGAGCCCCCTGACCGATGTAGGCGGTGACAATGCGCGCCTCTTCCTGCTTTGCCAGCCAGGCCTCGACTTTCGACGTTGCGGCACTGGTCTGCTGGATGGAGGTGCCATAAGGCATCTGCACCTCGACCAGTACTTCGGGCCGATCCGAGGTAGGAAAGAACTGCTTCTTGACCACGCCCATGCCGATGACGGCCAGCGCGAACAGGCCGACCACCGCGCCGGCGACCAGCCATTTGCGCGCGATTACGCGCGTCAGAAATGCGCGGAAGCGGTTGTAGTTGCGAGTGTTGTAGATGGCCTGATGCCCGCCCTCCACGGTCTTGATGTCGGGCAGCAGCTTCACGCCAAGATAGGGCGTGAACACCACGGCCACCACCCAGGACACGATGAGCGCTATGCCAACAATCCAGAACATGTTGCCGGTGTATTCGCCTGCGGTGGATCGGGCGAAACCGTTGGGCATGAACCCGATGGCGGTGACCAACGTGCCGGACAGCATCGGGGCAGCAGTGTGGCTCCACGCGTAGGCCGAGGCGGCCACACGACTGTAACCCTCCTCCATCTTCACGACCATCATCTCAATGGCGATGATGGCGTCGTCCACAAGCAGCCCCAGGGCCAGGATGAGCGAGCCTAGCGTGATGCGGTCAAAGTTCTTGCCCGTGGCGGCCATGATGACGAAGACTGCTGCAAGCGTCAGGGGCACGGCCGCTGCGACGACGATGCCGACGCGCCAGCCCATGCTGATGAAGCAGACCAGCATCACAACAAGCAGCGCGACAAAGAACTTGACCATGAACTCGTCGACCGCCGAACTGATGTTCACGGCCTGATCGGTTACTTTGGTGAGCGAGATGCCAAGAGGCAATTGGTCGTTGATCTTGCCAACCTCGGACTCCAGTGCCTTGCCAAGATCCAGTCCGTTCCAGTCGTCACGCATGACGACGCCCAGCAGCAGCGCAGGTTCCCCGTTGTTGCGAACGAAGAACGTCGCGGGGTCTTCATAGCCGCGCTCAACTGTGGCGACATCGGATAGCTTCAGAGTGTGCCCCCGCGCTACGATCGGCGTCTGACGGATCTTCTCCAGGCTATCGAAGGCGCCGTCCACCCGAACGAAGACCTGCGGTCCGCGGGTGTCGATCGAACCGGCAGGCGTCAGCAGGTTCTGGCTGTTGAGGGCCGTGAATATGTCCTGGGGGGTGACGCCTACGGTAGCCAACCGATCATGCGAGAAGGATACGAAGATGCGCTCGGGCTGCTCGCCAATGATGTTGACCTTCTTGACACCAGGCACGTGCAGCAGCTGCTGTCGCAGCACCTCTGCATCGCGTACCAGAAGCCGCTGTGGCTCGCCTTTGGCTTTCAGTGCGAAAAGCGCGAACGTCACGTCTGCATATTCGTCATTGAGAATCGGCCCGATAACACCTGCCGGTAGTCTCGCTGCCTCGTCTCCTAGCTTCTTACGCGCTTGGTAGAACTCCTCCTGCACCTGCGAGGGCGGCGTCGCATCGCGCAGGGACAGCATCGTGAAGGCCAATCCTGGCCGCGTGTAGGTTTCGGAACGGTCGTACCAACGCAGTTCCTGCAAACGCTTCTCCAGCGGCTCGGCTACCAGGTCCTGCATTTCCTGCGCCGTTGCCCCTGGCCACGCAGTGACGACGGTCATCTGCTTGATCGTGAACGGGGGATCCTCGGCACGGCCAAGCTGGAAGAAGGCCAGGACCCCCGCCACCGTGATCAGGAACAGTAGAAAGACGGTTATGGGGCGCTCGCGAACTGCCAGTGAGGAAAGATTGAAGCGGCCTTCGCTCATGGCTGAGCTCCATTGCGTGCGTCCTTGCCCTCATCCAAGGGCGTGACCACCTGGCCATTCCTTATGAGATGAGCGCCAAGCGAGATGACCTTCTGCCCGGATTGCAGATCGCCCTTGACCTGCGCCATGTCATCCGAGAGTCCCACCACTTGAACGGGGCGCCAGACGGCCTTGACGGGCTTGCCCTCCAGTACCCAGACCCCGTTCCCTTTCCCGGGATCAAACAGGGCGCCAATCGGCACCAGAAGTGGAGCAGTCGCTGAGGCGTTAACTGCGATTTCCACCGTCACCGTGGCGCCCAGAGGAGCCTCTGCCAGCGAGCCGTCCAGGACGTAGCGGGCCTCATAGGTGCGTGTCAGCGGGTCAGCCGCGTCAGAGAGCTGCCTAAGTCTGGCAGGTACTGGACTTCCGCGATCCCCGTAGAGTGTGGCCTGCCCGACCGTGCCCAAGGCGGGGCGCAGTGTCTCGGGGAGCTGCACGATGGCTTCGCGCTCTCCTGCTCTGGCCAGTCGGACGACGGGTTCGCCGGCGCTAACTACCTGGCCCGGCTCGGCCAGCGTCTCCATGACGACTCCGTCAGCATCGGCTAGCAACTCTGCGTAGCGATTGGCATTGCTTGCCACCTGCGCTTGGGCTTTGGCGGCACTGAGCTGGGCGCGTGCTGCATCAGCTGCGGCCTTGCTCTGGTCGTATGACGAGGCCGAGATGGCGCCCGTACCGAGCAGGGTGCGATACCTCGCCTCATCGGCAATAGCCTGCCGGGCTTGGGCTTGTGCGGCTACGACGGCCTGCTGCTGTGCCTGCGCCGACAGCTGAAGGTCGGCCGGGTCGATTCGCATCAGGACCTGCCCGCGCCGGACCTTCTGTCCAGCATCCACCAAGCGCTGCGATACCTTCCCTGAAACGCGGAATCCGAGATCGCTCTGGACCCGCGCCGCTACCGTTCCTGTGAATGTGCGAGACGCAGCGCCGTCCCCCCCCACAGTCGCCGTGCGGACCAAGGGCGCCTTTGTTCTAGGGTCTGGCGGCGCTTCAGTACCGCAGCCGACCAGGGCAACGGCAAGTGCAATGAATAATGAATTTTTAACAATCTGCCGCATGGGAGTTCCGTCGATCCGACCTGGACGGAACTTTGCTACGGGTGACCAAACTAGTCAATAGTCACTGGGCAGCCTCTTCAGGGAGACAAGCTCCGCAGAACGAGGCTGCAAAGCAGCGTGGGGGCCTGATCGTTGTGGTCAAGACTATGCGGCAATAGGAGAGGGTTCAGGTAAGGGCGCAGCACGAGATAGATGGCGTCGGTCGTTTCATCAAGAGGCGTCTTGCGCTCAAAATCACCTGAATCCCGACCTTGCAGCAGAAGCTGCTGAAGCAGAGCGCGCAGTCTGTCTTCGTATGCCAGCACGGAAGGCCAATGCTCTGCGGCAGCCGACTGCGCGATCTCATAGAGCTTCCGGTCCTGGGAGAGGAGCCGCTGGTGAGCCTCGGTTGATGCCTTGAAAAGCTTCCTCATCCGCTCTGCAGGCTGCTCTACACCCTCGAGCGCCTGACCGATTTCCTGTTCAAGTTGTGCCAGACAGTTGGAGCAGATCGCCTCGCCAATGGCCTGCTTCGATTCGAAGAATTTATAGACGTACGCCTTTGAAAAGCCGATCGCCTTGGCCAAGTCAGAAACGGTGGTTTTCTCGTACCCGTAGTGACTGAAGTGTTCAGTAGCCGCAACAACAATCTGGTTGCGGATATCGTGAGTGGCCGGCCCACGGCCGGGACCAGCTGGGGCAGTTGCAGTGTTCATCTGCGGAGCTTAACCAAGCTTCCATGAACCATCAACGTGTGACGCACTGCGGATACTAGTCACTTAATTGCTCGCATGCGCGCTTTTGGCCGAAAGCGGACATCCACGACACTGCTCCATGGAGCGGGGTACACGCAGCGACGAGCCGCATGTGATGTGCCTGTGCCCTCTGTATTCCGGCCTACCGATGAACTAGAACGTGTGCTCTGGACCTGGGAATTGACCACTGCGGACATCGTCCATGTATGCACTGGCCGCTTCAAGCAGCACCGTGCGCATGTCAGCGTACTGCTTCACAAAGCGGGGAAGCTTCCCAGTGCGCAGTCCAGCCATGTCCTGCCATACAAGTACCTGCGCGTCGCACTCACTTCCGGCGCCGATACCGACGGTCGGGATTTTTACCGATGACGTGATGCGTTGAGCCACTTCTCCTGGAATCATCTCCAGCAGTAATGCGAACGCTCCTGCTTGCTCCATTTCCTGGGCAAGTTCAACCAGTGCATCTGCCGCTTCCCCCCTGCCCTGTACGCGATATCCGCCGAGCTGGTGTTCGGCTTGGGGGGTGAATCCGATATGCGCCATGACGGGGATGCCGCTGCTGGTGAGCTTCGTCACCTGAGGCACCATTTCCGAACCACCTTCCAGTTTGACCGCGTGTGCGCCGCCCTCCTTCATGAAACGCACGGCGGTATGGAAGCATTGCTCTGTAGAGCCCTGATACGAGCCGAAAGGGAGGTCGGCCAGCACCAAGGACCGTTTTGCTGTGCGGGACACGGCGCGTACCAGGGGCAAAAGCTCATCAACCGTTACGGGCAGCGAAGTCTCGTAGCCAAATACGTTGTTGGCGGCCGAATCTCCTATCAGTAGAACCGGAATTCCGGCCTCTTCGAAGACTGCTGCGGTGTACATGTCGTAGGTGGTAAGCATTGCCCATCGCTCTCCTCGCTCCTTCATCTGCTTGAGATGGTGGATGCGGACTCTCGGCTGGTGAGTCGATGCAGCCGATGGTGAAGTGCCGTAGGGGGAGATCTGTTCGCTCATGGGGATTTCAGTACGTGGGAAGGGGGGCATAGGCACTGCCGCACTGGTCAGCATGCCGCGCCAGTCCGATGTTCCGGCTTGTGGGCAAGGCGGATTCTCGGGGAGCACACTGGTTCAGGGATGGTATTCCCATGAAGGCTGAAATTGGCGCCTGATTGTTGCGGCCCATCGCCCGGCAGGGGCAAAATATTCCCCATGGACGCATATGACCGAAAGATTCTTGCCGAGCTGCAGCGAGACGGCCGAATTTCAGTTACCGATCTGGCCGCGAGGGTCGGCCTGAGTCTTTCCCCTTGCCACCGTCGTCTTCGGGCGTTGGAGCAGAGCGGGGTCATCCGAGGCTATCGAGCCGAGCTGGATCCTGCGGCACTCGGACTCGGGTTCTCAACCATCGTCTTCGTCACTCTCAAGGAGGGCGACAAGCGAGCGGTGGAGGCATTCGAAAAAGCTGTTGTGGCGTTGCATCAAGTCGTCCAGGCTCAGCGACTCTTCGGCGATCCCGATTATCTGCTGCAGGTACTGGTCAAAGACCTATCAGCTTTTCAGCGTCTTTACGATGCCGAGCTGTCGTCGCTGCCCGGTGTGCAGAGACTCACCTCCACCCTGGTGATGAAGCAGGTGGTTGCCGAGCGCCCGCTCTTTCCTGGTGGCACGCAATAACAGCCGCTTCACCTAAATTCCTCAAGCGTTGATGCTGTCCGCTTCTGGCCGGAAGCGGAAGCTGGCGTGTGCATGCCATCCGAGTCAGATATTGGTCAACCCGGCCGGGCGCTACAGGTTCTGGAAATGTCCGGATTACCTGGCAGGTCGCCTTCGGCAACTGTGCCGCCGAGCTGATGTGTAATCGCTGGTTGACAAGGTAGAACGATCGTTCTACCTTGGCGCCATGGATAAGACAACGACCGACACCCGACTGAAGATCCTGGACACGGCGGAGGCGCTGATTTACCAGAACGGGATACATGCGACCGGCATGGATCTTCTGGTGAAGACCTCTGGCGTTGCGCGCAAGAGCATTTACCGACACTTTGAAAACAAGGACCAGGTTGCCGCAGCCGCATTGAACGCGCGGGACGTGCGCTGGCTCAACTGGTTCAGGCAGGAATGCGACAAGGCCGGCAGCCCGGAAGCGCGCATCCTGGGCATGTTCACGGTGCTCAAAGGTTGGTTCAAGTCCGAGGGCTATCGCGGCTGTGCCTTCATCAACACGGCAGGCGAGGTCGGCGATTCGCACGACCCGATCCGCAGGATCGCCAAGCACCACAAGCAGAAACTGCTCGATTACACGCTGGAGCTCACCGGGCAACTGAACATCGCGCAGCCGGCCGTTCTGGCGCAGCAGCTGCTGCTTTTGATGGAAGGCGCCATCACCGTATCGCGCGTGATGGGTGACTACGACGCCGCAGACACCGCAAGGGACGTTGCGCAGTTGTTGTTGAAGCAAGCCACGCGCTAACGCCGCAGTAACCGAAATCCCGCCGCAGTACCCCGTTCATCCATTTCCACTGGAGGCCCCACCGTGTCCGCAGAAGCACCCCGTCCCCCCCTTCCCCCGTTCACTCTCGAATCGGCGATCCAGAAGGTTCGCTTGGCAGAAGATGGCTGGAATTCCCGCGATGCCGACAAAGTGGCGCTTGCCTATTCGCTCGACACCCAGTGGCGAAACCGCGCCGAGTTCACCAACGGCCGCGAGGAAGCCCGGCAGTTCCTTGCCCGAAAGTGGAAGAAGGAGCTTGAGTACCGCCTGATCAAGGAATTGTGGGCATTCACCGGCAACCGCATCGCCGTGCGCTACGCCTATGAATGGCGCGACGACTCTGGAAACTGGTTCCGCTCCTATGGAAACGAGAACTGGGAGTTCGGCGCGGATGGTCTGATGGAGCGCCGCTTCTCGTGCATCAACGACATGCCCATCAAGGACAGCGAACGCAAGTTCCACTGGCCACTGGGGCGCCGCCCGGATGATCACCCGGGGCTGTCCGACCTGGGCATGTAAGTTGCGGAGCCAACGTGAGGAAGGCCTGCGGGCGTGAATGCGCCCGCGGGCTTTCCATGTCGGCGCGGGGTGCTCCTTCGCTTCAGGGGTCCGGCTACGGCTGCACTTCAGCGCGGAACGCGATCTCGATCAACTGTTCGGGGAAGGCGAGCGCGGAAACCCCGATGAGGTTGCTGGCCACCTGGGGCACAGGCTGGCCATAGACGGCAGGCCTGACCTTGCTGCTGGCGGCGAACGCCGCAGGCACATCAATGACAAACAGGGTTTCCTCAACCACATCCGCCAGCGATCCACCCAGCTCGGCCAACAACACCTGCGCGTTCTCGTAAGTGCGCTTCATCTGCGCTTCCATGGTGCCGAAGTTGGCAGGCTTTCCATCAGCGCCCAGAGCGGCCGGCGCCACCAGCTGCCCCTCCGGCGTGTGCGAGAGCTGGCCCGACACGAAGATCGAATTGTTCACGCGCACGGCCTGTACATACCCATAGGCCGATTCCCACGGCACGCCGAAGCTGGCCGTCTTGCGGTTGGAGGTACTCATTGCGTTGTCCTTCCAAGGATAAGGTCGCCAGTCTGCCGGCAGGCTCGGGTCCCCGCCTGCCCCGAACGGGTGAGGCAAGCGTGATCGTGAGCCTCGTGCTTCTGCGGCTGGCCGGAAGCTGACACAGACTTCGGTTGCGCCATCCATGCGCCGTTTGTTCAATCCAACGCGTGCTCGGCCAGACATGATCTATCGGTCCCAATGCAATCCCGCACCGATGACAGATTCCGATACGTGCCGTTCGCCAGTCCAAAGTACCTTCCGACGTTGTGTCATCGGCGGAGAACGAAAGGACAGATCGGCACCACCGCAGGTTACGGAGGGGGCGATAGCCTTCTCCACCCTGTCTTCCCTGGCCGCAGTATTGAGCGATGAGAACCGCCGGCTGTTGCGACTGCTGCGCGAACTTCAACCCAGGTCGCTCACCGAACTGTCCGAGCACTGCGGGCGCAAGGTTCCAAGCCTTTCTCGAACCCTTCGGATGATGGAAGGCTATGGGCTGGTTGAACTGAAGCGGGTCGGGGCGTCTGTGGTGCCATCTGCCATGGCCACGCGCTTTCTCATAGAGCTCGACTAGCACCACGCTGTATCGCCCAATCGCAGCGTTCTGTCGTTATTGCCTCGCTGACGTCTCAGCCAACTACGCCGGCAATCACGACCCATGTCGCATATTCCTCTATCGCTGAGGGCCCTTGCGCCATCGGCGTCTGGGGCGGCTTAACAGCGTGGGAGAATGCCGAAAGCGTCTTGCATCAAGCGTTGAATGCAATTTGTCTGATTGGCGTTGCGCAGCCACAGAGGTACAGATGACGGGCCATCGAAAAAGGATGGCCGGGCATCGAAAACCCGTGAGATCACACACGTTGTTTACGCTTGCCGGCCGGCGTCACCCCGCGTGGCGCCGGCTGGCAATCCGTCTGCCGGCTATGGCGGGCGGAGCGTGGAGGCCTTGCGCCTGCCGGACTTATGCGTGATCTCCCGGTTTTCGAGCCACGTCTCCGCCCGCCACCTTTGTGTGGCGGTTACCGTCTGTCCTGCACGGAGCCTCAGCCATGACCACACCGGAATTTCCCCGTCCCCACCCCTATCGCGCTGCTGGCGATGCGTCATCAGAACAAGCATCTGCGATCGATCCCAGAGCTTTCATCGCCACGCTGACGCGGATTGGAAAAGGCGCAGCCGCCGACGGCCAGCCGTGGCCGGAGCGTCATCAGATGCCCGGCCGCCGCATGGCGCTGGCCGATGCGGACTGCGCACTGGCGGGCCTGCGCATAGCGCTGGAAATGCTGCTGGCGGCCGAGCGCGTCCGCCAGAACGGACCGGACGACGAATACGTGGGCGATCGGGTGATGGAGGGTTTGATGATGGCGTGCCTGGCGCTGACCGCGCAGGTCAGCGCGCGGATGCGGCCTGAGGCGTAACGCCGGAGAATCTTCCGGCGTTACCGCCGGTCATTCGCAGGAATCGCCTTCTTCCTTCAGCATCGCCTCGTCCACCGGCCGCTCGCGCTCGATCAGCGCGCGCTGCTCCGCGTTCGGCTCGCCCAGCCACCACACGTTGCAGCGGGTGGTAAGGCGGCCGACCATCTTCGAGTGCGTCGGCGAATACAGCATCGCCAGCGCGGTGGTCGAGCACTGGTGTGCCTGACAGGCGGTGTAGAGCCACCACGGCTCGCCCTGCAGCACCATCAGTTCGCCAGGACCGCTGGGACCGCTCAGCAGGCGTTCGCGCAGCGAAGGGACGTTCTTGTCGGGCGATTCGGCCGCCGCAGTGTTCTTCATCAGGGCGTCGAACGCGGCCAGCACCTTCGGGTCCTTGCGGCCGCAGTCGTCCACGGTGTTGCCGCCGACCAGGGTGAAGAAATAAGTCGCCAGCGGATTGTCCGCGCAGGTGAGTTCGGCGCCGGGGGTCTCACCGTCCGGCTCGCCTTCGTTGTCCCACACCGACGGGTCCACGCCGTCTTCGACGGAAGGCGCGTTCTCGACCACCGTGGCCGTGGCGGCTGGGGCTTCCGTCGGCGCAGCAGTAGCGGCAGGTGCAGCTGCGGTGCCTGCTTCCGGTGCCGGTGCCTGCGTGCACGCGGCCAGCAACGCGACCAGCCCTGCCATTCCCATCATTCGAGACGTCATTCCCTGTCCTGTGTCCATTCGCCCAGCCGGCGACCGCGTGATTCTACCCGCCAGCCAAGGTGGATACTCTGGCAATCACGCCTTCCATCACTGCCAGGATGCAGACGCATGCGCCGTTCAAGACTTGCCGTGATTCTTCTCAGTGGCCTGTTGCTGGCCGTGCCTGTGATTGCGCAACAGCCCGCTGCGCCCTTATCCATCTCGCTACCCGATGTCCCCCTGCCCGCCGCGCTGGATCGCGTGCTGCGCGATTACGAACAGGCGTGGCGCACCGGTGATGCGAAGGCGTTGGCGGGATTGTTCGCCGAGGATGGTTTCATCCTGCAGAGCAACCAGCCGCCCGTGCGTGGGCGCGCGGCGATCGAGGCGGCGTATGCCGGCCAGGGAAGCAGCCCGTTGCGGCTGCGTGCGCTGGCCTATGCCGCAGAGGAATCCACCGGTTACATCATTGGTGCCTACACCTACGGCAGCAACGTGGGTGATACCGGAAAGTTCACGCTGACGTTGAAGCGCGTGGCGGGTGGGCCGTGGATGATTTTTTCGGACATGGACAACACCAACACGCCGCCGCGGTCGCGGTGATGGGCGCTGCGGGTTCCGCAGTAGATCCACGCCATGCGTGGATGGGTTTCGCGCACGCACAAAAAAAAACCCCGGCACTGGGCCGGGGTTTTCGATTCACTTGAACAGCGTATCCGGATACTCCGGCTTCTGTTCGCGTGCCAACAGCGCACGCAATCCTTCTTCCGGGGTCTGCTCGCCATGCAGCACGGCGCGCACGCGGTCGGAGATGGGCAGGTCGATGCCATGACGGCGCGCCTGTCGCATCACTTCGTCGGCGGTCTGCACCGACTCGACCACCTGACCGATTTCGCGGATGGCGTCCTGCAGCGTCTGCCCGCGGCCCAAGGCCAGGCCCAGGCGGCGGTTGCGCGACAGGTCGCCGGTGCAGGTCAGCACCAGGTCGCCCAGCCCCGCCAGGCCCATCAGCGTTTCCGGCTTGGCGCCGATCGCTGCCGCCAGGCGCAGCATCTCGTTGAGGCCACGGGTGATCAGGCCGGCACGGGCGTTCAGGCCCAGCTGCATGCCATCGGCGACGCCGGTGGCCACGGCCAGCACGTTCTTCATCGCACCGCCCAG
>Ga0308156_1000902_pt1 | contig 43887 bp, 31 predicted proteins | sample PhyAR2_FD_201041 | JGI IMG/M metagenome (GOLD analysis project Ga0308156, IMG submission 201041) | Phyllosphere microbial communities from UC Gill Tract Community Farm, Albany, California, United States - DLSL A.R2 | ecosystem: Host-associated > Plants > Phyllosphere > Unclassified | place: USA... | reverse complement strand
AGTTGTGGTGGGCTTTGGGTGAGCCGTGGCGAGTGGCGGGGTTACTAGTTGGTAGGGTGCAACAATGTTTGGGACGGTGAGGATTGGGGGTGAGGAAGTGCGATTTTGCGGTGATCACTGGCTAACTCCAAAATGAGATAGTTGATAGCTCAGATCGCAACTGAAGGCGCTAGCGCAAGCGTAATGACCTAGTGACCGGTTTTTCGTGTTATCTAATCAGCAGGTTTTAGTGGATTAGAGCCTTCGCTGCTGTAGTTCTTTTCCTCTTGGAAATTACATTGGGCATTTAATCAATAGTTACTTTTTGGGGTAAAGTAATCTGTCGTAGATAGGAATTGCCTGAGGGGGCATTTGTTTGTGGAATTGAGTATTTCGACTTGAAACTGTGAGTTCGTCAGTCCAGTTTAATAAAACTGCGTTTGACCTCCAGATAGAGTCGAGTCCCATGATCACAGATGCTTGAAAATAGCTCGAATAGGGGAACATCGTTGGAACTAGATAAAGAAACAAAGGGTGCATGGATCATCCATCATTCAAGAAAAATCATTTCTGATACCACGGCACCATCTGAATACTCGGTGCTCGATGAAACTGGCAAGGCAGCAGAGCTCTTGATGCGTCTTGGTGAGACTGACGAAGCAACACTCGGGAAAAATGAAGTTGCGGCGATTGCACAATCTGCCAAACTCAATCCAAGAACAGAACTCCCCCATTTTTTGCAGTTACTGAAGGCCAGACGCTTAATCGACATGGCCGGAGATGAGGTTCAAGTGCTGGGCGTAACTACCCGTAGTGTCTTAGCACACGCAGCAGACATGTTCGACGAAGCTCAACCGGGTAAGCATGAGATCGCAGCAATCGAACTTGGTGAGATGGCGTCGAGAACTCCAGTCGCACTCGAAGACGCTACTGACTATATCGGTGACACATTCAAGATGTCATCTATAGATATTAGTGATTTTCTGCGGCGCTCATCAGAAATAGGATTTGTTGATCAGGAGGGTGATGATGCTTCTAACATCCTATTTTTTAACGGAAATCTATTCAAAAAAGATGCGGTCGCTAAAACTGCCCGGGTACTATCTTCGCTTTCATCTGCGGAGCAAACTTTACTGGGAGAGGTTACAGATCAGTTGAATCGTGTCGGCTGCCTGTATGCTGTGAATTGCGAAAAAATATTGGGCCAAGCTCTATTTGACAAACTTAAGGCCGCCGGAATGTTGGAAGTCAACACTGTGTCTAATGAGTTGGGAGATCATTCGTTTGTTACACTGCCTGGAGCGTTTCACAAGTTCGTTAATCCTTTAATTGACGACACTTTCGATATGGCGAAAGCACTGGTTTCGGCTCTCTCTTATGGTGCGCAGCTTAGATCTTCTTCTCAAGGCCGAATTGTGAGCTTTGACTGGATCTTGAATGCCCTTATCAATGGACGAACCATTGGTCCTGCTACTGCAATCGGGGCTGATTATCGAGTTCTTGAGCAAAACCGTGTTGTTCAGCTTATTCCAGCCGAACGAAATTTATTCAGGATGAAATTGCTAAAGAAAGAAGTCGGTCAGTTGGCGTTACAGGTATTAAAAAAGGGAGATGCGAATGCAGAGTCTATTGTTGCTCCGCCGAGTGCTCCGATGAGTGCCTATAAAGGTCCTGAATTCGCTCGTGAACAAACGCGAAAGCGACAATCCCAGCCAAGTAAAAGGCATACTCACGACATTCTGAGCGCTCTGCGCGGCAGTAGAGGTATTTGAAGATGACTAAATCTGGAGAAAAAGGCTATTTGCTAGAAGAGCTTCTGCGAGCGTATTTCTTGCGTGCTGGCATGTATGCCGTGCGAGGTGTCCCTTTGCAACTTAATGGGGAAGATTTAACTGATATTGATATCTGGCTGTACGAGCGGCCTACTGGATCTTCTCGTCGCCGTCAAATTGTCGACGCAAAGTCAAAGATGAAACCGAAGGCAATTGAGCGACTTCTTTGGACAAAAGGGGTCTACGAATTGTTGCAGGTAGATGGGGCGTACGTTGCGACTACTGATACAAGATCGGCGCTTAAAGATATCTCCTTACGTCTCGGGGTGTCGATACTGGATGGAGCTGACTTAAAGCGGATGGCCGAAAGTGAAAAGGTCTTATATTCGGAGCGCTTGTCCGAAGAGGACCTCGATAGCGCCATCAAAGTGATTGACAAAGGTCGTCGCAATAAAGAATTACATCTTCGCTACCAAGATCTTAAGGCTGCCCTTATAGACCAATTTGGATCTGGTTCGGTTAATCGAGCGTTGGAGCAATTCATAGGTTTTTCTCGATACCTTGTTTCTTGTCACCCCAATAGTGCTTCGGCCGAGATTGCCATTAGGCTTGCTTATCTTGCTGCGTCTATCGTCGCGCTAACATTGGATTTTGCCTTGGCGAAGGTTTCGTTCAAATCTGCTGAGGACAGGAGAAATACCATTATCAATGTCATTCGCTATGGAGCCGAGGACGAAGCTGTGGGTATGGAGAAGGTTCGGGTTGCAGCTGCGTTGGTGGAGCATTATGCGCCAAATGGACGCGCTATATCTCAATCTATGCTGAATGCTATTCGCGAAGGTTTTCAAAAGGTTCCGGCCGAGATTGTTGCAGATCATCTCCTAAGTCAGCTAAAGGGGGATGCTCTATTTAAGTTAGCTCGGTCTCTGGAATTTGAAGGATTTAGTATCCAGAGCCGAGGCTTCGATGCACTCTCATTGGAAGAGAAATCCTTTATTGGAATATTGTTAGACTTCGCTGGATTGGAGCGGTCCCAGTTTGCAGATGCTTGGGGTGGCAGAACGATGTCAGCAGTTAGGGAGGAGTCCGAGCAAAAGAATGCATCAAGATCTCTTTTTTGATTAAGTAGTAGAGAGAGTGTCCTCCAAATTTGGCATCTGTTCTTTTCTGAGCGCCAAGCTTGGAAAATTGTCGGAAATTTGAGGGGGGCATATTAAATTAGTATTTTCTTGAGCTCCTACACCCCTATAGCACCACCTCAGTGTTCCCGACATTTAAATCTGACGTCGCCTTCCCAGTTTCTTGATATCTCGCTTATCTGAGTGCATTAGGTGTGATAGCCATCTGGGGTCGACGAATTGGGAGGCCGACGCTACTGTTGCTATTCACGATCAGCCTCCAAGCCTAAATACTTAACGATACAAACTCCAACTGCAAAAGCCAACCCGGAGGTTGGCTTTTGCATTTATCACGTCACAGATTTTCACTTATCTGCACTTTGGTCGATATCTATGTCACCCGACACTGTAGCAAGACTCATAAAGCGAGATTTTCCATCCCGCTGGGCGGGGCTTTGCGCGGGGTTGGTAAGCATCTCTTGAGACTTTGAGAAGCAAAACGTGCGATTTCCTCGCCTTACTGAGTGACCTATTGGCACTCACATTGCGGGCACAAACAATGTCTCCCGTCACAGCAGCGGGACTCATGCGCACTTCGGGGCACATCACGGGCTTCCAGCATTCGACGGTGGGCCACCTTAAATTTTTTCGGACCGGCCAACTGTTCCATTGGTGGAGAGCCTTTTTTTCATCTAGCCCATGTCATAACTTCAGCAAAAACTCGACCATTAATTTAATAGGTGATGGAGCTACTCCGACGCGCAATTTTTGCGCTTTAGTATTTTGCCACTTATTGCATCGAACGTTGGCCCACAAGCATGAACGAGACTTAAATCCGGCATCTTCTGCTAAGAAGGTGAGACATCCCCTTTCGCTAACGCAATAGCATCAAGTGCTTCTAGGTCCACTTCTGCTCGTGCTCTTCCCGCAGCGGTCAGCCTGAAGTGCCTGCTGCGGGTGCCGTGTTCGGTAAGTAATCCAGCTTGAGTTAAAAGATAGAGCATGTGCAACAAAATATCCTGCATTTCAACGGCTCGGGTCAGATTGCGGCCGCGAGCCAGATTGCGCTCAAGGCCGTCATCGCCCATCAAAATTCGATACCGTTCTTTGACGGGTCGTCTTGCAAAATAGTCTTCCTCACAACGCTCTCGAGCAACATCAAAATGTAGATTTATGACATGCTCGCTGACAAAAGCAGCAAGAAAATCCTCCGGAGAATCGTGCTTACACCGCTGCACCAATACCTGCAATTCATCAAGCGACAGCCGGTCGCCGTCCTCGACAAGACAGTTCGATGGTAGGTAGGACGCCTGCGCTGCGCACCATAAAATCGCGAACAATGCACTACCAATGGCGTCACTTTCCGGCTCGTCGCTCAAACGGAACCTCGACTTTTTTACTAGGTAGGCCAAATTTCCGGCAAGGTCGATAACCGGGTCCTTCAAACCTGCGCAATAAAGGTCTGGCGCATCCTTACGACGTTCTTCGATAGCCTCGATAAGCCCGCCAACCGTTCCAGCGTTTTCTCCCAGCAAACTCCTACTTCCAAGTTCGGCTACTGTACGTGCAATAGAGTCGATATCCCGCTTGATATGACGCCGTTCACCTGAGCCGTCAATCTGGAACGACCGGCTTATGGCGTGATGAATCCGAACCTCGCAGGACCTGAAAAGCGCTTCCATCGCGACTTTAAGGTACTTGCGGATTTGCAGACTTTTCCACACAAGATGTGTTGCCTCAAGGCCTTTCAGATTCAAAGCCTTTGCATTTGAACCTATGCCTCTCGCCATGGCATGACGGATACGAGCGACGTCAATATACTGGCCAGGTGTTGATTGCTCCTCTGCCACGAGTGCGCGCAGCGCTAGCATGATACCGTTACGTCGCAACGCAAAATCAGATGAAAGTGCCGATGTCGGGCCTTCAGGAAAAAGCTGTAAAGAAAATGCTCTCCTTTCTTCACGAGTAGTCTTGTCAAGCCGCAGAACATCCCATAGAGCATCAACGCCTGACGCCTTGATTGAAAGCTTGTAGGGGTCACGAAGCCATGTGGCTTTTCTAGGAGATTGCTCACTCAGAAGCTGCTCGAACGCCGCCGCCAAAGCTTCTCCAGCTTCTGTCAATTCAAAAACTTGATGGTATCCTGGACAGCGGTTCAGAAATTGAAGACCACCTGTGATACTCGGTGCATATTCGTCAGGCCCGAGAAATGTCGTGCCGTCAGGTCCGGCGGCGTCGTGTTCTTCTTCCTCATCGTCCTCATTCTTATACGGTGCTACGCTCATGTTGCGCGTGTGCAGGGCACCGTAGGTCAACTTGCCAGCGTCATTATTTGCGGGCCACTTCCTTGTCGAACCTGGCATGCCACGAACATTCCAACGAGTATTACCCCAGACAAGCAACAGCTGAATCTTAGGCATTCCTGCGTTGAATGCAGCCTGAGTTTCGTCATCCGATGCGTCGTCGCCCAGCGACTCCCATATTTGCGACACCATCCAACAGATAGCGGAGTAGACCCGTATATATCTGGCGCGGTTATTTAAGCCCGGAAAGACCTTGCGATAAAGACCCATGATGGTAGATTGCATGCCCAGCGGGTCCGGGCCTCGAGCGCCTTCTGGGAGAGGCACGTATTGGGGATAGTCGAGCACGGGCTATTCCTTGGGTGGGGAGGCAACGTAGCCGTAAAGCGTATGGCCGATATGTGCCGCCGCCAGCCTCTCACGGTCTAGGCCAACGAAGACCGGCTTATTGCAGCCGGAGGAGTGCAAGGCGACGCCATCTCGTGAAAGCAGCGCAACCATATCGCGTGTCCCGAGAATTGCGTCGCAAGCTGGGCAACGGGTAACGGTTTTCAGAGGTAGGACATCTTCGCTGATAATCCCGAAGAGCCTTCCTGGCTTACTGCTGCGAACCTGAATACGTTGAAGCATACGCAATTGGTCCTGAATCTTCTGGTAACGAGGGAAATTTCTGGCAGGCTCACTGTCCTCGCTTAAGGTCGCAATGACTAACGACTCCAATTCCTCCCTGGTTAACGGCACTTCAGCCAGAGTGAGGGCGCTCTCAAGGACATGCCTACGGGTAAGCTCATCGATGGCCTCGAAAGGTGGCTGCATAAGTGCTGTATCGGCGAGGTCAAGCCATTCGTCACTTGTGAACGGACTATGTCGAAATGATTGCAGCATCTGCTTAAGCCGCGCCGGGTTAACAGATTCGCCACCGAAGAATACAGCACACGCCGCTGCGCCACAGAACAGGGCAATCAAGCGGGCTCGATTTGCCTCGCCATAATCATAACGGGTGTATTCCACCAGCCAATTACGCAAGGTTTCCCCCAACAATGCTTTACCTTTTTCTTCTCGAAAAGCAGGCGCACCCACCAGCTTCGCCACACCAGTAATTCGTTCGCCGAGAGAAACGGCAACTAGTGAAGGTATCCAAGGCCCCGTCGCGTTCACTTGTAAGACGTCTGGAAGTTTATCCAGCATTTCTGCTATAGGGTTGTTTGGAAGCGGGCCATTCTTGGATTGCCTGGGCTTGCGCGGCTTAACGTAACGACTGGGCGACAACTCCGTTCCCCTCGGATGATTGTGGACATCATCTTCATTATTCACAGGGTTTACCGAAGCCGGCTGCCCCTGCTGAGCCGAGGAAATTGTCGGCTTCCGTAGGCTAGCGAAAGCAGCAGCAAGAATCTGCTTTGCGGTTTTTGGGGACACCCCTAGTAGCTTCTGTTCACCTGGAGTCCAGTCGTCAAAACGCTTCGGAGCCAAAGCCGACGATGATGTCTTCGTATCCTTTCTACTCACAGGCGGCGCTGAAGGGAGGGACGTACGCTCATGACGTAAAACACGCCGGAAGTATTCAAGGATAGCGCGAAGGTCTCGTTCCGATGGCTTACCTGTGAAAATGCTCTCTGCTGCTTTAGCTAGGTCTCGGTCATTGGGCGGATAGGCAAGAACGCTCTCGACGTTCAGCCAACCTACTGCAACAATTACCGCATCTTCGAAAATCTTAATACGAAGAGGATGGTCAGCTTGGTAGCTTTCACTCACTGTGACTTCAAAAAGCCCATCTTGGTTGATAGAAACGTCATGGACGGACATCTCACAGCGGTGCTTTGACCAAAGTTCGAGACGAACCACACGCGTCTTTTTGTTTGGCGTAATAACGCCGCTAATTTGCTGCTGAGACCAGGATGCCTCAACCGCGCTTATGTCTTCTGTGAAATAGGCGTCTTCGAAATCGCACGGGATGAACGCGTCTGGCTTTGCGGACTTCCATCGAAAGGGGGATTTTGCGAGTTTGCGAACCAGCGAAATTTCCACATTACGCGTCTCACACAGGCTTCGGTGGGTTGCGTTGACGGAACCCGTCATCACTAAGCACGCATTCTCACCTTTCACTTCAAAACACTTTGCATGTACTCGTCGTGGCGTTAAACCGGTCACAGCCGTGACAAAGTTCGGCTTTTTAGGTAGGTGTTTTGCACCACGCTCAAAGGGGGCAATGTTCAAATAGGCTTTGTCCATTTCTGACCAAACGGGAAGCAAGCCAAAGTACGTACGAATGACGCCACAACTTTTAGCAAGTTTAGCAACAGCGTCCGCACCAGGCGAGTGAAAGGGCGATAAGACGGTCAGTTCAACGGGCTTTTCAAGTTCTGCCGCGACAAGTGCGCCCAGTTGCGTTTCGACAGTTCTTTCCAAGCTATGAACAAGCCATGCTGAACGCGGGCCATTGCGTGCCGCAGCAGGAGCTCTGGCTGCCATGGTACGAGCCCGCTTTGCATATTGCTTCAGGATAGAAACGCTGCGCAAGGAAAGGCCAGGCTGCCTGGCGAAGAGTTCAGCGAAATGCGCAAACTCCTCAAAAACCTGCGGATGTTGGAGGGCATTTACTGCGTCGATGACCTCGAGATTACCTCCCTGGCCTGGTTGGGTCAGATTACCGCTACCGATAACCAGTGTGTCATCGTTTTCGCCCTGAAGATACGCAATTTTCGGGTGGAAAAAGCCGGCCTTCTCCATGTGGACCGCGACAATGCGAAAAGCTGTTCCGGCATAAGCGCTTGTAGTTTCAGAACCCAGCTTGCACGCTTCTCGAGAATCCACAAAGAGGTCAATTTGCTCGCAACCTTCTAGCTTCAAAATTGGCAAGCAGAAGGCTTCGAACCAGTTCAGACTCAACGTGAAGGTAGTAAAGAGTGCACGCTCTGGCTTAGCAGCTTTTAACACGTCAGTCAGTCTCACTGGCATACTCATCTACTCCCCCATTTCATGATGAGCTTAATTTTAAGCTTTTAGCTCGACCGTGAGGGGAACCAAGCGCGCACCATCACTAACGGAGGCAATCTGGCTTGATGTAACTGTTCTCCCTGCCTAATGTAACTATGCTCCGCCGAGAAGCCTGTGTGTCCCCGGATGTGTCCCAGAAATTCTTCACCCTTCACGTGCTAGATTAACGGCTCGCCAAGGCAGAGAACGCGAGGTAAATGTGACAGACCCCACAAAGCCAGTTGATAGGGAAACTCTCTACGAAGAAGTTTGGTCGGAGCCTGTCACTCTCGTTGCCCCCAGATACGGTCTTTCCGACGTGGGGCTTGCAAAGATATGCCGAAAGCTCGGAATTCCCCTTCCAAGCCGGGGTTACTGGGCAAAAATCAAAGCCGGCCGCATCATGTCGCGAGCCGCATTACCCAAGCTGAAGGGTTCCCCACCTCCCTTGGTGGCGCCCAAGAAGTTATCACCCGAGCGCATAGCAGCACAGCAAGCATCCAAGAAATCGGCAAAGGAAGCCAAGGAGAAAGTAGCGGAGATAGTTACGTCAGTGGAATCAGTGTTACCGCAGAGCCTAAGCCATCCCCTCGTGCTCGCCGCCAAGAAAAGACTCAGTCAAAAGAGCGGCTGGGGAGATTCAGGCGTACGTTCTGCCCCCAAAGAAGTGCTAAATCTCTCTGTGACCGAAGGTACCTTGGAGCGTGCGCTGTTACTGACGGAGGCCCTTTTCGCTGCCATAGGAAAGCTCGGATTCGACGTCAGGATTGACTCGACAAATGGTAGGACCTTGCTAGAGGGCAAGGAGCATAGCGTCTCTCTGGAATTCATTCTCAAGGAAAGCGTCAAGCGGTCCATCCACGAGGTGACAGCCGCAGAAGAAATGGCCAGGCAACGTTATGCCTTCAAGGTCCGCACGCAACCAAATCTCCGCTCGCTACACGTTTCCTACTACGACTACACACCGACCGGAATACTGACCTTGGAAGTGGGAAGATGGCCTTCAAAGACATGGAAGGACACACCTCGGACTTCACTAGAAGAGCGTATTCCGGACCTAGCTGCAGGCATTGTCCTCATTGCGCAGAGGACATATCAACATGAGCAGGAACTGCGCGAGCGGCAAGTCGAACAGCAGCGCGCCCGAGAGAAGTATGAGCTCATCAAGAAGCGCCGCGAGGCAGAAGCCACACGGCTCAAAGAGGTAGAAGTGCAGGCAAATAGCTGGGAGCGCGCAGAAAAACTTCGGGCATTTTCCGACGCATTTGAGAAAAGGGCGATGCAAAGCGGGGAACTGACGCCGGAGCAACTGGAATGGCTTGCTTGGGTGCGGGCCAAAGCCGATGGTTTAGACCCGCTGACGCCGATATCCGACCCAATCCTTAACGTTCCAGAGTTAAATAGGTACCAATATTGGTAACGAGGTCAGTGCTCAGACATCAGCCCACGATAGCTTCCTCTGCGACCACCAGCGGGTACAACCCTGCGTAGTCGGAGCCATCCCCCGCAGTTAAGGCCCCGTAACGTGCAGGATTTTGAGCACTGAACTTCGAAACCATTTGGAGGACTTCGCCTTTATGCTCAAGAAAGAGCTTTGCTGGTCGCCTTTTTCCCCTCACGTGGTCATCTCCGAAAGTAGCCTCTGAGAATGGGGGCGGCCTCATGAATCGCCCTCAGCTACGCCTGGCCGGGCGACACCGACGCGACTTTCAACAAGTGTATTGCACGGCCCTCGATTGAAGTAGCAATCTTACGGACCAATGTCCGCTCCTGCTGCGTGTAAACGTCGCTCTTTGCCAAAATTGGCGCATGTGCCCTCACGGCAGTAGCCAAGGCCCTCAGTTCTTCAACAAGCGTGTCGCATGCAGTACCTGCTTCTTCCGCAAAAATCGTCAGGTCATCAGCAACGATGTCCTCGACCAAGAAGGCATTACCGAACGCCATCGCCATTTCACCACCCATGTCATAGACGCGCGTGCAGACGAGGTCATAGGCCGGGGCCGGCATGATTCCGAGCCTATGCTGGAAGAACGAAAAGTTCTTTGCGTGTGCATCGCTGTTCCCAATGAGCATGTTGAAAAGTGCCCATCTCACAATGGCCATCCTTCCTTCCCGGGGCACCATGAAATTTCGGTCCAGTTCGAACACTTCACGGAAGCCGATACCGGTACGCCTCTCCCGATATCCGCCTCCATGTCCCTCTGGACACTCGTACTTGAAGAAGGGATGTTCTCCAAGTGCTTGGCACGCATCCAAGGTGTGTACACGCTCAACCATTTCCGGGTGCCGGATAATGTTTCTGGCACGGTCAAAGCGTTCCACCAGTAAGACGGGTTCCGGGACACGTCGGATTTCAACGTTGGCTACAGGTAAGCCCACCGCTCTAGCGAGAGACATGCAGAAGTGCTCGTTAGCGACCATGCGCCGCTTGCTTTGGCCGTGGGGCTCGGGTTTCAGTATGTGGCTCGAATTTAAACATCCGCCGACGAGCTGGAGGTCGTCGCCTTCCAGGCGCACTTGGAGCTTATCTTGGACACCGGCTAACGACTGGTAAAAAACGTCATCCCAGAAAGCGAATGGGATTGTGCCCCGGTGTCGGATACGTTTGGACAATTCCGCTGTTGGCAGCTCACGGACGACTGGCGGTCTATCATCGGGAACGCTCAACTCCTCCACATCCAGGTCGAATCCCACGGCACCTGCCGGCTCTCGACATAGATAGACGGCCATTGCGCAAGCATTCGCGTGACTGAGCTGATATCGGCGAGCGGCTTGTCCTCGCACTTCCCCTTCTGGCAGAAGATTCAACAAATGGTCTCGAATCACCCTGTAGGGAGCTTGGCCCTCCTCGAGAGGAAGGTGAGGTGACAGTGGATAGGAATAGTCCCACGTTCTCCACACCCGGCTATAACTGAAGTTGCACTGCTCCTCTAAAGGGCTGTATTCGATGCCGGCGATAAGCTGGTTTGCTGTAGTCGCGCAGATACCAGGTCGACCTCTTGCCAGTAGCTTGGCTAAATCCATCACATCCTCCACGGCAAGAAAAACTCATGCTTTAGACGGCACCTCTGGTGTATGCAAAGGAGAGGCCAACTAAAAACCGTCACGCGCACCCGGCTGGACCTTGACACGGCGTCGCACAGGAACGATAAATTCATCCAATGAACACTCGAGTCAAAGACGTCGTCGCCAAACTGTACCGCCCATCAGCGCATGGCAGGCAGGTATTCGCCCTATCCCGAGGCGACGCGGAACGCATCCCGCTGATTGACGGGGTGGCCATGATTTCCATCACAGCCCCTGAAAAACATCCTGCCCAGCTGCCTGAGTACAAGTATTTGCTGAGACTAAGCTTCGCAGACGTCGATTTCCTTGGCGAGCTCTCGGCACGCGCGGCGGAGAAACTACCTTCGGCAATGACTAAAGACGATGCAGAAGACATATTGCGATTCACCCAAGCGCTTCCAGATACTATCCACACGTTGCTCGTCCACTGTGAGGGCGGATTCTCAAGGTCAGCCGGCGTTGTGACTGCTCTGAGGGACCTGTATGGCTACGCCGCCGAGAACGCAAGGCTCGTCCAGGCAAATCCTAGTGTCGTCAAAACTATCTTGGAGGCTGCACGACCGGAAACCACCAAGAAGCGAAAATCAAAAAGGTAGAGAAAATCTGCACCTTGATGCATTGAGAGCCGAATCCCAAAAGGGGGGTGGATAACTTGGGTTCTTGTTCAACGCCAGCCTTGAGAATGCAGAAGCCCCGACTAGCGGGGCCTCTGGTCCATCGGGTCCGATTCCTCTTACCTAGCGATTGCTAGACCAGTTAGCACTTGGTGGGCGACCTCGCGAGTCGGCTCAAGAGGCCCTTTCATACAGCTTAGCAAGCTGGCGCACTAAGCGCAAACTTCAATGCAAATGGGGCGCGACACTGTCCACATGCTCCAACAGGTATCGAGGAATAACCTCATTGACGGCGCGGAGACTCAATCCCGAGTAGTTCTCCGCGAGGCGTAAGGACACTCGTACATTCATCGGGCAGGTAGTCGCCATTCAGCCGGCAGCCAAAGCGAGAGGCCAAGTCCCTACGAATGCGCTCCTGCGCCGATTCGTACGGGCGGATACCGGAAGGCACTCCGACCTCCACTACACGGTCGCTATACCGAATTATCCAAATCTGGATAATTATCCGAAGCCGGTATAACGCGGTATAACGCCATTCCATGCTGGCGTTCGGCGCCATCCACCACCTAAAATAATTTCAAGAGAAGTGGTGCAACGATGGGCGTGGTCATTATTCCCAGATATCAGTCCCAATTGCACAATCGGCGGCCGACGAAGTAATTAATCACCAAAGGTGGGAATTATGGGAAGGACGATAAGAACGGAGGGTGAGGATGTCCATCCGCATGCGTCAAACATGGAGGCGCTTGGCCGGATACTCCGACATCGACGCACCACGGGTGGCATCAAGCTGATTGACGCTGCGGACCAACTCCGCATTTCGAAGAGCGCACTCTCTCGTCTGGAAAACGGGAAATCGACGAACATCGAAATGCTGTTCACCGTTCTGGAGGGCCTGGGGCTGAATCTTCTCGTGACCGACAAAGCGGAAACCAAGGATGCACTCGAGGCCATTCAACGCTGCCGTGATACAAATGACGATGTGAAGCTCGCCCGCAAGTACGGTAAAACATGGTCATCAAAGTAGGATATTTCGATTAAATCCTACTTTGCTGCGCATCCGGAATTGAGACTCAAGAGGCATCAATGCGAAATCTAGGAGACATCGCGATTCTCATGCGCGATGCGATGAAGAAGCAAAAAGTAACGCAGCAGGACCTACGTGAGCGTGCCGGGATTGCCAGGCGAACGCTGACCGGGGTACTTAGCGGAGAGCGCGATTACAAGGTCACCACCTTGATGGCAGTGCTCGACCGATTGGGCTACGAAATGGTTATCGTGCCGAAAGCGGCCGCACGTGCAGTTCCGACGCAGTGGGAGCCGACTGAGCCAGTGGTGAAGACGAAGGTGCAGATTGCAATTGAAAAGCTCAATCAGCTTTCACCAGAGAAGTAGACAACGCGCTGGAATACCTGGGCTACGAGCATAGAAGCGCTCGGCCAAATTCGGCGTCACCGGTGAACCAGCCCCGGAATCTAGCTCCTGACGCCGCGCACCAACTCGGCATCTCGAGCGGGCTTTACCGCTTAGAAAATGGGAAGTTGACGAAATCGTCTTCGAGAAATAGGTCGCGGGACTTCTCTTGATTATTCCACTCCAGGTGGAACCCCATTCAAAAAACGAGGCGGCGCTTAGCTTTTACGATGAACACCCGCTCATGCTAAGCCTTGCTAGTCTCTCAACTAGAGCTTCTTGCTGGCTTTTGGCTCCCACCGAAGCGGCACGAAGGATTTAAGTCATTTTAAAATATCAAGATTTTATTTGCCGCACTGGCAGAGATAGTCAAATGTGGTCAAATTAACGAGCTTCGCTACGATGTCATCTGTGCCACCGTAGTCTCATGAATGTGTTGAAACTTTGGTGCGTTGCTGCCGTCTGCTTGAGTGCTTCCGATATTTTCTTGCACAGCCTCTTGGCTCGTGGCCATCGAAGACTGAGTCCTCTAGCCATATCTTCCCACTTTAAGGGAAGCTCTTTTTTTTTCGTATCATCTAGCGCCAATTGAACCGCTCGTACAGCTTCATAATTGAGAATTCCATACATAATTCCGTCATCAATCTCATCAGAATGAAGCTCTTCCAGAAGACCACAAAGGAAATCAGAAGGCCAATGCAGTGTCGTCGCATCTTTGGGAAGATTGGCTAGCATTGAGCCAATCATGAAGTCAGCATGTTTTTTTATCTCTTCGTGCAGTACCAGCTCCCGCACGCTCGAAATCCACTTTCGTAGAACTTCTTCATTCAGGCATGAAGTTTTGTCGAGGCCAGGTGTCGCTCTCCAGCTATCAAAAATTCTTTTGGCGATACGTTTTTGATTCCTTTGCTCATTTGGAAAATTGTTATCTTCATCCGGAGAGGCAACATGGTAAAGATGACGAATCAGATTGATGAAGAATTGTGGGGATTCACAGATTAGTCGATGAGAGAGCAGCGGCTCCATGCAGATATCCGGTAGCACGTATAAAGCGCGCATCTCCAGCGCGACGACCTGTGCAAGGTCAATATCGCTTACCTCGTTCAATAGGATAAATGTCTCCTTGACGAATAAATCAATATTCGGCCGAGCTTCAATATGTGAGTGACCAGCTACTTCATTAAGGAGCGCAACTAGGACATACATTTCTGTACCAGGATTCAAAGGGAAGAGGCGCCGGCGGGCATAATCACGGGCCCGACCATGATTTGCAAGACCGATAGCCAAGCAATCTTTATCATCGTCATCGTCTACAATGACCGGAGACCTCAAGCTCCAATAGTAGCCATCAATGGCCTGGTCAGAAGTGAGTATTTCCTTAAGTTCCGCCGTGAACGGCAAGGTAGAGAGGCATGCAGCAGTTGACGAGTTCTTCCAGTGAAAACGCTTTGCCATCCGCTTAATACGGTTGAACCATTTTCCGCCTTCAAACTGCGCCATTCTTTTAGACAATTGTCCAATAAGTGTTAATTGGTCTACAGAGGAATTCTCTATTTTGCATAGAAATGCTATTAACTTCATCGATTCAGAAGTAGTGAGCGTTCTATGTACTGATTCTGTAAATCGCACCCACGCATGACCTTTCACTTCAATTTTCAGAATATATTTAAGACCATTTTTCTGAATCAGAATTCTTAGCGCAACATCACGCTGGCTATTAAGAGATGCGATAGCTTCATCCAAGTTCTTGTTTCTATATAGGTTGTCTGCTGCGGCCTCGTTAAGTAAAGTCAGAAGTTGGGTAAGCTCGCCATTCTGAGAAAATCGATGCGCTAAATTCTGCAGCTGGTCTATTTCTATATCGTCAGCGATACATTGATTCTTGACGTAATCCGATGTTCTGCGAAGGACAGCAGAAAATTGATGGCGGATGCGGCCATCAAGGTTTTCGTTTTTCTCGACGTCAGCGATTTGATTTACAAGCTCATCACGAATACGAGGAGAAAGTCTGGCGTAAAAAGCCAGATATTCAAGCTGGCGAATAAAAGACTTTTCCGTAAGTTGAAGCGCAATCTCTGAGTAACGCTCTGAGGCCGTCATCGCCTCCCTATCACTGATAGTTCTACGCTCGCGAACACGCCATCCTGAGCGGTTAATCGCAACTGCTGTAAACGGCTTATGGATACCTTTAAGTACCTCCCAAATTTCTCTAGGGAATAGCTCTGCGAATGTGCTCAGAACATCGACTCTTTCGTCGAGACTTGCACTGGTCTCTAATGACCATTCAAAGAACATGGCACAGATAGCATTTAAAGGAGTAGCTAAATGACCCTCCGCAACTCCCTTTTCTGAAAGGCGCAATAAGATATAGACGGCATCAGAAAAATGTTCAGAAGTGCAACCTATATCCCTGATAGCAGAAATTAGCGTTGAAAAAATGAAAGGATTAGCTGAATTATTCTTTTTAACTAAATCTTCCCATGAGTTCTTTACCGAGATTTCAGTCGAGCATAGACAAGATTTAATGGCATCAAGGCACATGTCCGGTGCCGCTTCGATGAAGTATGGAAGATATCGTTCTAATGAGATGATGTAGTCGGGGGAAGTCATACGTCGCACGATAGGAGCCAACGTCGCGTTAATGAAGTCGGAGCCATAGGGAAACGGTATTATGGTGGCCCTTCCTTCCAGCTTTTTTTCAACGTCGGAGAGCTTAGCCAGCATGTCAGCCAAGCCGCGCATGAGTAACTCTGAGTATGGCGTTTCCGGACGCACTACAAGTTCTCCGCCAGATATCGTTTCCCATTCGATGTTGGGAAAATCGCTCACGAAGGCTCTTTCGAGTGCCTTCTGGTATAAGTCGAGCGATGCCTGAGTAAAAAACGGAGTAGCCAAAAGAATTGCAACTTTTGGAGCAACAACGTAATAGTGCCCGTTTTCCTTTGCCAATAGTGGAGTGTTTTGTCGCAGAAGGGCTGACAGCTCGCGACTAAGCTGCTCATGGCTTTTCCCTGAAAGGGATTTCAATATTTGAACATCACTAGGACAATTTTCGTTCCACGCATCACAAAGAACTGCTGCTATTGCTGTTGATTGATACGGCTCCGCAAGCCACAAGGGAGATTGTGAGCCATAGGCGGAGCTTTCGAGTTTGTTAAGAGCTGCCCAGGCCGTAACGCTTCCGCCGGCTCCTCGCGCTTCCACTCGAGCTTGTTCCGTTGGAATGCACATCGTTGACCGTAGAGCGTCTTCCAGTTCAACGGGGAGGGCGCGCTTAATTAAACGATAGTCGTCATACGTTAATTCCGCTCTTCCCACGATGCAGATAACAAAATGACCGGCTTGCTTGAGCACGTTTGCAGCAATATTCGCTGGCGATATTAAAACGGTGACGGGTATAAGATTTCCTGGCTGTGGTTCTCGGCTGTAAAGCTGAGCCAGCTTCGGGTCATCAATAACAAGAGCTGTTGAAAGGACTGCTGTCTTCGTTTCTTCGTCGAGAAACTCGTTGGTTCCCGCCCATATGTATGCCACTCCCTCTGCGGGTTCGTCAACTAGCAAGGTAATCGCATTGGCTGAAATGGATTCAGCTGCTATTGGAAAGTCCTCTTTTCTTCGCCCTGCAAGAACGAGCGCTTCGCTCATTGCCGGAGCCGTAGAAAACGACCATTCGTGCCAGTATTGCCCTAGCGAGCGTCCGAAGCGCCCGTTTCCTATGCCGAGTGTATAGGCGCACCAAGCTTCCACCGCGGGACATTGTTCAATCCATTGTTCGATAGTGACAGCATCGACGATATGGATATCATGCCAAAAACCATTATTAATCTTCTGGAGTTTTTCTTTTAAAGCAATTTTGTCCTGCAGTTTGCGGAGTGTGCAGGCTGTATAAACGGTTTCTGAGGGGTGCCATCCGGAGGGCAGCGGCTTATCGAAAGATGATTTAAGGTCCTCTTGAATTTTTTCTAATGCGTGCTCTTTGGTCGATAGCTCCCAAACGGATTTTTCATTATTCTGAAAGAGAACTTCTCCATCAAAGCCCCTCAGATTGTTTGCGGACAAAGCTAAGAATGAATGTTTCTTGATATCTTTCCCAAATCGTGCCCAAAGTAAATATCGCATCAGAACGCCGAAGCTAGAAGGCCCGTGTGCATCTTTAGAAAATTGGTCCAAGTGTTCAATCTTGACTATTGGCATGGCGTTTCATCGTATAGATATTCTTCGTTGAACATCTTGGTGTCCACAAGAGCTGCTTCTATTGCAATTAAATAGTTCTAGTAACCATTCTTACCGTAACGCTTGTGGTCGAGGTCATACTGTTTATTCTCATCGAATAACGGAACAGGGTCGCTGGCATACTTAACACTTTTGACCTTGACGACTTCACTCGAACCTTCCACCCAACTTGCATAGGCTGGGTCGAAGATAACGAGATTGTCTCCGGCTTCAACCGTGCTTCGGAACTTTACCCCATCAAAACCGTGCCGCCTGAACAGTTCACCTAAAAACTGTGTGACCGTATACGCACTTCGATTGCTGGGCGGAGCCGTTGTTGAGAACATTTTTTCCATTGCAACAACAAGTACAAGCATTTCCAACTCTTCGTCGGTTCGCCACAATTTTGTGAGGTGATTCGTCGTTAAATCGACGATGCTCAGGTCTTTCGTGACATCAAAGCAGCCCAGAGAAACGAGCTCGCCTGGATGCGGCCGGATTTCAGCCGCAGCCGTTTCGGAAGTGGACGCAAGATAAAGATAAGAGACGCCGGGGCGGTTTACTCGACCAGCGGTAGAAACACCCACTGGGGGCGCGCCAATCGATTGGTCCTTATGCCCCTCATAAAAATAGGTAGGCGGTCGTCCCATCTCAGTGAAATTTGCTGCGACCTGGGTTGCGCCCATTCTTGCTCTATACCACCGCGTTCCAGTTTTTACGGTTGCTGAAATGGAGCGTAAGACAGGCGAAAGTAGCTTTTCATACTCATCCTCGACCAAAAAGTAATTCTTCTCAGTAAGGGCTTGCACTGCACTGCTCAGAATAGAACTTTCACCTTCAGATACAGCAATGTGTGGGAGGTAGTTATAAATATCACGTCCGTAAGCAGTGAAGACCTCCACCTGCATCTGACGCTCATTCACGTCGCTGAGGAAGGAAAGAATGATGTCTTCACGGTCGATAGCAGACTGTGCGGGATTAAATTTTAGAATGGGATTAGGTTCAATAAAAAACAGTCCCTCTAACGTGCCATCGCCAAGTTTCGAATGGTATTGCCACTCAGAAAAGTAATAGCGAATAGATGCCTTTATGGCTAACAAAAATTCATCACTTTCCGTACTTGTGCATTTGACCGCAGCAGTATTGCAGAGGCTACACTTTGCCTCTATCCCTGCTCGTTTCACCAACTCCTGAAGGAGAGGGGATACGCAACATTCAATGCATACGAAATGTTTACTCTCGGATTCCGCCATGGTCACTTACTTCTCCTTGTGCTAGAAAGACTCGGCCATAACTTGTGTTCGCTTGCTCCACTGCAAAGCTGCGTCAAGAAATTCCGTAATACTTTCCGATGGCACCTGCTAGCACGCCGGCACCAGCTTGAAGACTAAAGTCCCATGCTGCTGTACCTGCCTTCGCAAGCATGTTGCCGCACCAAACTCGCACCTTGGGACCAAAATTCCTGGGTGTTTCTTGCCCACTAGCAGCGTCTTCGTCGACTGCCATCCGCAACTCCTGAATGTCCGACTCTGCGACGTTGGACTTTCGCAGTTCCGCCGCCAACGAATTGAAGTCTCCTTTGGTGACGGTGTTTGTTACCGTCTGACTAACCGCATTTTTATCACCTACCGCCAAATTCAATACGGTGCCATCACCAAAAATTGCACCTTTAAACAATTCGTTCACCCCTATCTCCTTTGACATTTTCTTTATCTCACCAGGTTCAGGTTCGGTCGGCATTCGGTCGGATAACTGCAGCATGAAATCCAAAAATCTCGAACGTATCTCAACAAGCAATTGGGTGAAAGAGCCCTCGGAAAACACTCCCCATGCACTCTCCACTTGATATGAACTCTCAATCTCGCTATTGAACAATATGTATGTTTCAGGTGCATAGGGCGACTGCAAGTTCGCTGTTTCGGTCCACTCACGTATGACTGCAACGCTCTTCGTAATGGACCTATTAAGCATAAAATCGTCCATGTCCTCCGGTATCCCCGTCGTTGGCAACCGTATGTTGGTGTATCGCCTTGCTAGGTTAGCGACATTCCCATATGGAATAACCCGCAACTGCCTATAGGCTGGTACCGGAGCTCCGTTTGTATATCCCACTACCTCAGACTTTACCCAGTCCAACAGCTCCTTTTCTCCCAACTTGTGCGCCAAAACTTGTGCCTTGATTAGCGCCGACTCTAGGTCCGTGTCTTGGGAAGCAAGAAGCTCAATAATTTCATCGATTAGTTTCAACTCATCCCCGTCGAAATTTTCTTGAATGGCACTATTTTACGATGGCCGGCCAGGGGTGACTGAAACAAGCTGCTCTCAAAGTAGGGCATCAGATGTCCGAAACAGGTATCAATTTCGCCCGACTTTTCCAAAAACCACTTCGATTTCTGGTGTTTTTTGTCTGAAACGTCCGTAGATTTCCTCTGTCATGTCCGAAAACACAGATGACGTCAGTTCACATGTGTGAATAGAGGGACATTCCTGCTGATAGTTGAGTGAGGCCCTCCGCGCCAAAACCAGAAACCACCGTCACACCTCACCTCACACCCCGGTACGCAACCAGTAACCGTCACCTAAATCCGGCCTCATTGCGAAGCCAACGACCGTCCTGCGGTAGACCGGGGCCAAGTCAAAATCCCGCGCGAAAGCATACCTATGTGCTCGGAATAGATGAAATGCGTTGAGCTGCGCAACTCCTCTGAAGTTTAGAGTGAGACTCCTCTTTTCGGCCATCAGCCAAATCAAAGGTGAGACCGGTATGCACATGTTCTCACTGAAGTTGTCTGGCACAATGAACTCCCCACCTTGCGCACGCCAGATACCCCATACCGGCACATCAATCCGCCGGCGGAATGCGCGCCGCCCCATCATATGTATCCCGGCAATCGCTCGACCAGACATCGTGCCCTGGGGACCCACAAAAAAGATGCCTTTGCTTTCCAGCACCTCTTGCTCGTCGATAGTCAGGTCATTGGCAGAAACACCCGGGAAAGTCTCATCCTCGTGAGGGGTGATATGAGCCTTGAACCGCTCGTCCATAAGGTCGTAGAAATCCGCTGCCGCCAGATTCATTGCCTCATCCAGCTCTCGTACCTCACCCGTAATTATCTTGTCTGCCAGCTGCGCAAATCCCACCTCAATGTCCCTGCTGTGCAATACCTCGCTTCTTTGGTCCCACGCTCGATTTGCGCAGAACAGCTTGTCGCCAGTTTTAAAGGGGATTGGGTCCGGCTTCCCAATGAGCTTTACCCGAACGAAATCCCCTACAGCAAACCTTTGCAGCCCCTTACGAGGATAGATATGCTGGTTCACTATCAAGTTGTGAGGATTGGACTTCTGTATCGGCACCGGCTTCTTGCGAACAGGAATGGTCATGATGTCGACGATAGTCTGGACAATCTCGACATTGAAACAGATTTCAGTTTACGTCCGCATTTTCTGACCGAACCGGCGTGCCATATCGGCACCGTTATCCAGAGTTATCCCGACAAAGGATAATTATCCAATTCCGGTATAACGCGGTATAACGCTATTCCTGACAGGCTTTCAGCGGCCCCCCCTCTAAAATAATCTGAAGGTAGTGGGATGCCAAAGGAGCCTCCGGGGCCATTATTCCCGCTTACGAGACCCAATTGACTCTGCCACGCCAAGCGGCGTCATTAATCACCAAAGGTGGGAAGTATGGGAAGAGCCATAAGGAAGGAGGAAGAATCGGTCCATCCTCACGCGTCGAGCATGAGGGCACTTGGCCGGATGCTCCGACATCGCCGGACCAGTGGCGGCATCAAGCTAATTGACGCCGCGGACCAACTTCGCATTTCGAAGAACGCTCTCTCTCGCCTGGAAAGCGGGGAATCGACGAACATCGAAATGCTCTTCACTGTTCTGGAGGCTCTAGGGCTGAATATTCTAATGAGCGACAAAGTGGAAACTAAGGACGCACTGAAAGCCTTTCAACGCTGCCGCGATACAAATGACGATGTGAAGCTCGCCCGCACTTACGGAAAAACATGGCCATCAAAGTAGGATATTTCGATTAAATCCTACTTTGCTGCTCATTCAGAATTGAGAGCCAAGAGGCATCGAACCGAAATCTAGGAGACATCGCGACTCACATGCGCAATGCGATGAAGAAGCAGAAAGTGGCGCAGCAGGTCCTACGTGAGCGTGCGGGTATTTCCAAGCGAACGCTGACCGAGGTACTTAGCGGGGAGTCAGATTACAAGGCCACTTCTCTGATAGCGGTGCCCGACCGCCTAGGCTATGAGATGGTCATAGTGCCCAAGGCGGCCGCGCGGGATGCCCGCAGAGTGGGAGGTCACTGAGCCAACAGTCAAAACAAAAGTGCAGATTGCAATAGAGCGCTTGCGTTCACCTATTGAAGACTAATGCCATGTTGTTCTCAATAGCCATCGTCAAAATGGGAATGTCGGCTCAGGCGGGAGACTCATCACTGGCTTCACGTCCGCTTTCGGAGTCAATATCCAGCCGGTTAATTAGGATATCAACTGTCTCAGGCTCAAGTTCCGCGATATGCCTTGAAAGAAGTCGGAGGTAAAACTCATTGACATCGAAATCACTCAAAATCCAACCAATTTGGCTGTTGCTTATGGCAGCGTCTGCCAGCACATTGGCATCATGCCGATTTAGATAGTCTTTGAATCTATCAAGCCGCTGTATTGCCTGGTGTGTGGCATGAAAACTGAGGCTCTCGGCCAGCGCCTCAACTGCTTGCCGCTTCTCCTCTAGCTCTTCTGGAGTGAGGGCCGCGTCAGGTTGTACCAGATTTTCTGGCACTTCATCGATTACCGGCGGTGCGTTTTCTGCAAGCTCTCGTACAGCTGCAGGCAACCCTTGAAGAGGGGCCCTCTCATTGGCCTCGCCTTCCTCTGCCACCTCAAGCCTCTGCTGGACTACAGGCACTGCGGCATTCTGAAGAGCAGCTTCTGCTTGCTTGATTACGCGGTCATGGTGCGTGTTGAAGGTTTTTATTGAGTCGACAATGTAAAGGTCTGCGTTTTTCTCACCTTGCCATTCTCGTCTCAGGAAAAGATTCGGATAAATGAGGCCACTGGCCTCGCTTCCTCTAAGGGCAGATGCAAAATCTCCGTCTTTAGTAATGACGTAGAGGTCGGCATTTTCCGGGACCCTGTCCAAAAGCATCTCCCAGTTGTACTGGTCACCAATGCTCCCAGGCTTTCCTGGCGGATTGCCTTTCTCAGCCCGCTCACGAGCGAGTGTATAAATTGAATACTCTTCCTCGTGGAGCACGGCGCTTCCAAACAAATCCAGAAGAGCCTTATCCACGGCTAGTTCGTAGGTTCTGGCTGCGGCGGTCGCCTCTGCTATCAATACTTCGCGCGCCCGTTTGGCTTGCGCAACCGCTTCAGAATATTGTTGCGCCATCGCCAAGCTCGCCATGTGGCGTGGGATTTGCGTTTGAAATGCCGGCTTGTTAAATTCTTCTGCCGCAGTTTTCAGCTTAATTTCCCGGTTACGCTCCCACTCATTCATAACTTGACGGGGCAAATGCAAGATAACTTCACTATCGATTACTTTTTGGCGAAGTGTCCCTAGCGAGTCAATATCGTCATTACTGAAGTGATAGAAGCTCAAATAAATATTGGTATCGACGAAGACGTGCGTTGCCACATTACCCCCTTGTAGTTATTTCTTATAGTTGCGACCGCCTAGTTGGCCATTGTATTAATTGCTTGACTATGCCGCTTATTCGACGCCATGCACTATTGAAGCCCCAAGAACGTCCTAGCTTCCTTCGAGAGTTTTTTTGTCTCGATACCTAGGTCATTCTTATATATAGAGAGCAGCGTCTTTTGTTCAATGTCCTTGAGGTTCTGCTGCACCTCGTTCAGATTTTCGCATACATCGTAAGCAGCCAGGAAGCCGTTACCCTTCGCCGCTAACACCTGGCCAAGGTTTTTCAGCGTAATACTCTGCGACAGCAAATGCGAGACGCTCCCCATTCTCAGCATGTCTTCACGAATCGATTGGATTTGTTTTGTGGAGAGACGCAGCGAGTATGTCCCCTTGTTCGGCGAGAGTTCCAGCCCAAGAAATTCGGTGGGAGCATTGGGTGCGCAGATAAAAGATTTTGTATCTGGGGCATCGAGGGCCGGGATACTTAAACCCAGTTTGCGCAGCTCGGCGAGGCAGAAGTCCGCGGCCGCTTCGCATTCCTGGCGGTCGTTTCCGAAGAAAATCAGGTCATCTGCATACCGCAAAGCACTGAATTTCTTCTTTACGATAGCCGCATCAAAATCGTGGAGCAGTAAATTGGAGAACAGAGGAGACAAAGGCATGCCCTGGCGTATGCCCTGGCCTGTAATAATCCCCTGCTCTCTTAATTTCTTCGCTACTCCCTTCCGCCCATCCTCAATTTCACACTCCATCGCTTGGAACAGAATCCCATGTAGCGACCGGTCCTTCACGAATCGCTCAATCGCAGCCCTTAGCTTCTCCCGCGGAATATTGTCGAAGAATGCCGTGACGTCCGTTTTAAAAACCCAAGGATGCGCCTTCCGCATGGCCACAGCATTCAGCGCAGCCTGCTTCACCGAGCGTTTCTTAATAAACCCATAGCTGATGTCGTTCGTAAGCTTGTACGCGTACTTCTCAGATAGAAAGTTCACCAGAGCGCGCTGGACAATCCGGTCCTTTACCGTCGGAATGGCAATGACCCGTCTCTTGCCATTCGGCTTGATAATTGTCACCGGCTTCAATCGCTGGAATTGGAAAGCTCCTGACCTCAATTCACCCGACAGCCTACGTATAGCCGCCATTGCATTCTGGTCGAAATCATTGATAGAGGTGCCGTCAACGCCCTCTGTTCGTCGAGAGGCTGCTGAGGATTTGGTCAGCATTTCCCGCCAGGCGTCATGCAACGCACTTGTGGATAATGCTTTTTGAAAGGCATTCGTCATTAGGAGAACCGCGGGCGACTGAAACCCCAAGACCCGCGACCATAAGCTCCGTCGGCTGCCCGGTTCCTGACTGCCTCAGACGAGGTCAGCCGCTCACCGCGGTTTCCGCCGATGACGCACTCGCGATTGCTCGCTTGGGCGACATTTTGCAGCAGGGTAACGCGCAGCGCAACCAGCAGAGATGCATGCTGGTCGACCCCGTCCACCTCAGCCGCCGCCGAAATGTAAATGCTTCTCATTCCACCACCATCCATGCCGATATTCATCGAAAATACGACCAGAATCACGGCGGCCACCCTGCGAAGAGCGCGGAAGTAGCCACGAAGGCGCGCGGGCGTGTCCTTACGGCACGTCGACGTTTCGGGCGCACCCGCCTCTCCGCGCGCCGGCCGCCCTGCGCGTTTCTTAATCGCCTTCCCGTCAATTCTTGGGGAAGAAGGCGAACCCTGGCCTTCGTCGGCTGCCCGGTTCCTGACTGCCTCAGACGAGGTCAGCCGCTCACCGCGGTTTCCGCCGATGACGCACTCGCGATTGCTCGCTCGGGCGACATGTCGCAGCAGGGTAACGCGCAGCGCAACCAGCAGAGATGCATGCTGGGTGCTACCACAGCTCAACTATATCCTACCTCGGCCGAACTTATCAAAGAGCAAACGTAACTATTACATCCCGCAACAACTTAACCGCCCGGGCGACAACACTCGCTCCCATAAAAACAAGTAATCCGCAAAAAAGGAATAAAAAGCGTGGTTTTACTGGGATAACGCCTCCTGGAGGGCACTTCGTGACCATTTTTCGAAGCGGAAAGCTCGTAATCTTGCTTTCGCGAAATGCCGAATGTCAAAAGTTGCACACAACAAAACACCTTGTACGCTCTTCCAGTGGGTCCGTTAAACCCTCTTTTTAACTTTCGAAAGTATCAACATGACAACACAGCAACAACTTACCCCCAACGCATCACTTGGCGGGCCCGCATCACCGCCTCCAGCGCTACACGCAAAACCGACAGAGTGAGGTCGAATTCTTGAAGGTGCGGCTGGGAAAAGTGGATATGGAGTTATCCGGCAAGCTCAATACCAATCTCTTGGATGGCTTCAATCGCGAGGACCCTGAAACACGTGCATCTAGGATTGCAGACCTCCGAGCCCAGAGAGACAAGCTCATGGAGCAGCTTGCTGCTTGCCAGTGAGTCGCCCTCGGCGAACATAAGTCTTTGACCTATTATGCGGCGCCCGCGGAGTCGTTAGAGGAAGGGAGACGGCCGAAAGTTAAGCTGAAATTTCTTAAGCCTTTGATTCATTTGGATTCGGGCTTCAGCTTAATTTTGAATGCCTACACGTTGTGGGAGATGAACTTCGCGTTCTTCGGCAAGACGACCTCCGAGGTGCCGGTTGTCCTGAAGCTCCCGACCGGGCTCAGACATCATCCAATGAACTGCATATACTGAAATGCAACAACTCACATGAGACTCGCCGCGCGCAACGCCGCCAAGTCAGATGTCCTCCCTATCCGACTGATAGGATTCGGTGATGTGGTAGTTGCCGCCGGCGTGGACGAGGTGCTAACCACCAGCACGCCGGGGATACTGGACTCTGGGGGGTAGTTCTGAGATGTCCAGCGCGCTGGCGAAGGCAGAGGCGCGGAACGAAAGTCTGACGGGCGAGGCTGGCTCCATACCGTAGCACTACAGGTGACAGCTGAGTGAAGGCTCATCCTTGGCAACGCCAGGGAGGGCTGGGCTCAGCCACACCACCCGTAGGTTTTAATAGAAAAGACGATTATTGGTTTTTTGGCTGAGCCTTTTGGCATTGTGTTTATTCGCGAAAAGGCGTGTTTGTGCTGATAGACCCACAGCTGCAATAAGCGCATTTTTGGTGAGCTGTTCTGTTGGTCACTCATGTCCTGGTCCTGATTCAATGTCGGCGGTTTCACTCATGTTAAATATTCCCAACATCAGTGAAGCCGCCTGTGACGAGACAAGGCAGCCAGTACGACTATCCGCGCTCAGCGGGGACAAACAGGTCCTGTCCGGCCCCTGCTCCCAGAACCGCTAAACGCCCCAACTCAGCGACTCGAATCAGCACCCCGCGAACAGCTCCACTCGGCAGCTGTTGAGCGCCAACCAGTTCAACCCCAGAAAGAAGTCTCAGTAGTGCCGAAGACTTGGTTCCCATGCCACGGGCCAGGTCGGCAAGTGGAATGTAGGATTGCCTAAATGCCAGCAACTGATGCGGCAACACGACTCGACAGTTCTGACCGCGACGGCGAATCGATTCGGATGCAAGAAGGCCTTCGTCCATCCAGTGCGAAATTGACTCCCATTTCCACCCTGTCGCTTTAGCCAACTCCTGAATCGACATACCAGCCTCAAGCAATGGGGTGCCGAAGTAGCGCGACACATCAGTACGCAAGAAAGACACCTCGCCCAAAGTTCTAGCACGTGACGCAGGTTTCACATTGCCTTCAGAGATGGCTCTCATCAGTGACTCAATAGCCTGCTTTTCACCCATACGACGGCTAGTCAGCTCTGCCCATGTGAGCGTTACGTCGTCATCGACAGCGCTAGGTTCTGCCGACTGAACCACACGTTCATAGAGGTCCAGGAGAGATTTCTGCTCGACCGCACCACCTTTCAGGAGGTCTTCGCGCCATCGAGCATCAGACTCTATAACGCCGGCGGCTTTCATGCGCTCAAGAACGCTAGGCGAAATCCGCGCCAACTCGCAGGCAGCGGTATCTGAAATCCATTCAGCACGTCTCCGTTTGATACGCTCAACTTCGGTGCATGGAATTTCGTACACCTGGCCACGCGTACCTGTGCGCCGTGCGCGGTGCTCACATTCGCCCGCTTGAATCGAGTCGTGCAGCCTTGAGACGCTCACACCTATGGTTTTTGCTGCATCCGGTGCCCGCATATATCCCGTAGCATCCTCGGCCATAGTCTTGGCCGAATCCAGTCCCAATACGCAATCGGACTTTTCAGCGGCGACGTCGATGACAATTTGAAGTAGCGGTTCGAGAGTGGTGCCCTGGCAGAGCTTACGCAGGCTGATGTACCAATCACCCAGCAACGTATTTAGCGTTCGGGCATCGGTGCGACCCGCTGCTATGCGTAGTTCAACATGTTCGCGAAAACCCTTCGGCCAGTCCGACAGCAAAGCTTCGAGCGGAGCAAGAAATTCGACCGCTTCAGCGACAGATTTTGGCAAAGCTACCCGACGCGATAATCCACGCTGCTTCGGGTCGGAATACAGACAAAGAGTCCGAATGACCTTCACCAGAACATCAATTTTCAAGCCCTTCAATATTGGTTTCATGGCGCCAGAATGGTGGCCATCACTAGCAATCAGCGTGGACAGCCATTGCTGCACCTGGCTCGCCGGCACGCGAGGCAGCATGCTCAGGTCATGGCCACATGAGCACAACCCAATGTAAAGCCGCTCCCCAGACAGATGCTTCCCACAGGCATCGCATCGGTCGACCAGTTGTATGCGATGCTGCGGACACGCTGTGACATAAGCGTGTTCCCAGTGATGTCGTAGGTGAGGTGATTCAGCCAGACACGCAGGGCAGACCGCATCCGAGTGCGCCCGATGTAGTCGCCCCCAGTGGTGGCATTGCTCTTCTTTCTGACGGGCAAAATCTACCCATGTCCGTTCCAGACCAAGATTGCGGGCGACATCATCGGTACGCATCAGCAATGCGCGCCGATTTCGCTCGACGCCCGCCGTGATTGTCAAATGACACCATCCAAAAAGTGCATTATCTGCCGAGAGTCGTCGGTAGTACCCGATTCCAGACTCGTCGTCCTTGGGTGCATAGATAACGATGAGGCTCATTGCTTACCTCCTGACTTCTTGCGAACTAGTACGGACGCCGCGTTACAGGTCAATACATGAACATATGCCTGTTTCATAGCCGCTAGCGGCACATCCGCTTCTTCGATGCCTGAACCTAGGAAGGCCAATTGGTGTGGTGACCCAGCATGGCTTACCTCCTCGCATGCTATCTGGCAGTCAATGTACGTGATAGCACGTGGAGCTTCATTTTTCACCACGCTGGCCAGCTCACTCATGAAATCAGCAAGGACGCCAATCAGACCACCTGTAAGCAGATAACTTTGCTGCACCAGAACGCGAGGACTTACCTGAATAGGGTAGCCAGCAGCAGAAAACAATCGAGAGTAGTTGGTGACACATGCTATGTATGCTGCCATCTGTTCGGTATCACTTGCGTCATACGGTAGGAAGTACCGCGCGGGGCAGGCGCGACCACGCAACTGTTCATTCGCCGAAAAAATCCTTTCAAGTCGTGGAATGCCGAAGAGGATAAGCGTCATCTCGAGTTTGTCAGATAGAGTCTTCAGCCAGTCACTGGCTGCGCGCGGTGGCACGCGCGACCCTTCGTCAACAAGGTGGGATATTTCATCAAATATCACGACACGAGTACGGGCTAGCCGAAGCTGCGTCAGCATCAAATCGAACATCGCTGCCGCCGTCGTTCGCGGAGATACTTGGATGCCTAATGCTTCTAGCACACTCTTGGGCAGCATCTTGGCTGTTGCAGCCTGAGGAACCACTACAATCAATACAGGCACATGACGTCGACCGTCAGTTCTGGTTTGGGGGTAGTTACGCGATAGTGTCGTAATAAGTGAGGACTTTCCTACACGACTCGGACCAGGTATCCGAACGATTTTTGGTGCGAAGCCTTCAAGAGCATCGTCGATGCGTCGCTTGAGCCGCGAGAGGTGCTCCATATACATGGGATGCGGGAGCTCGCAGGTCTGAATATCTCGGCGCAATTGTTCAGCGGGTGTCACAGCAGTTTTTCTCCAGTCTTTCGATTTACAATGGTCATTGATGGCGCCTCGTCATAAGAAACGACGGTGAGCTGAGGGTCCTTAGCGGATAGCGATGTGTTAGTTGAAGGCGCAGGTCCAAGCGGTGCATCCGACGACAATGGTCGTTCGATTGCACGTTCGCTGGCTGCATGCACCTTGGCACGACGTACGGTTTCCTTGTTTTCCTCGCGCTTGCTGCGAGATTTGGATTTTCCGGCGTTGCTACTTCTAGTGACCGCATCGTCCAAGTCGCGCAGAAAATTTATCTTTTCGGATGGACCCGTCCAGTCAGTCATCCCTGCGTCGAAGCGGGCTTTTGCTTCCGTAAAGGTCCATGCGGGTGTCTCCGGACGGACGTGTTCGTGCGTTAGCGTAACCAGAGGAAGGCTATCGTCTTCGTACACGTACGCTTGGCGGAAATCGTCGGGGTTGTAGACCACATGAAGTGGCGCGTGGTCACCATACTTTTCTAAGAGATATGACATGGCTTGGCCTTTGTAACGAAAACCATGTTCAAGGGTGATACCGGTCTTAGCGCTCAACGTGCACTCCTTATGCTCGAAGAGTGCAGCCATCCATTGCTGACGTGACGGCGGCATTGTGATGGGATGCCCCATCTCTTCAGTCATGTAATTCAGGCGCTCAAACGGTGTCTTACCTTTGACCGAATCCACCAACAATTCGTCCCAACGCAACCGCTCTAGTGGTGTATGGACCCAGCTCTCGTAAAGCCAGCGGACAATCCACTGCTCAAGCGCGTCAACAGTCATCAACTCGTCCCCCAGCGCCTCAGGGTCACGCACGCCATCCTTTCCCTCGAAACGGGTACAGCCCGGCAGACGCTGCAACGCCTCCTTGAGCGCGCGATTGAGGCGCTCGATGAACGGCTTGCCTTGGGCTTCCTTCGCCTTGCAGTGCTTGACGTCTATCGCCAGTAATTCCAATCGAACGATTCGTCCACCTTTTGTCTCTGGGCCATTATCAAAAACGACCAGAACAGGGGTGCCATATATGTCTTTAGCATCGGTGATGCCCAACTCCTTGAAGCGGCCCGTTTTAGCAGGTGTGAGATACATTTCAAGGCACGACAAGGAATCCATTTCACGAGGCGAACCGATGACGAGATGCCATCCCACTGGATAGCCTGTGCAGACGTCAACGGCTAGTACCAGATAGACGGACCTAGCGATGCCGTGCGGCGTGACGACCACAAATGGAAGATGCACAGCATCCTGCTCAATACGGGCAAAAGGAAATGGGGCCCTGATTCGTCTTTTAGCGAATGATTTGCCGGCGACGCGGTTTAACGGGTCCATGCGGTCGTACTCTGCATCTGCGGTCAGACCATGAATTCTGCTGATTACAAATTTTCGGCTGATAGTGTGCTTAGCAACATGTAAGCCCCGAGAGCGCACCTCACGGTTGATGTAATCAGTCAGGTCACGAACCGTCCACCTCGATTCCGTAACCAGATAGAAGTCCTGAATGGCCCCATCGACAAATTCGCAGAGTTCGGACGAATACCTCTTCACCCTGTTGCCTTTGTTCTTGTCGCCTTTGAGAACCGTCAGACCACAAAGCTGCTTTTTGTGTGCACGGAAAAGGGTGGCGCGCGAAGGAAACGCAGATTTCAACGGGTCATCTGCGAATTCCTCAAAGTAGGCTTCGCGAGCGAAAGGTATTGCCGCGTCAAAAGAAACATGCTGTTTCGCCTGGATTGCCACGATGCGACGCAGAATCTCATATAAGAAGCGCACCCTGGCGTGTAATGCCGGATTATCGTACTGAGCACATACGCTGACAGCCGGCATTCCCTTGCGACGCAGTACCAAACTTCCGTTAGAAATACCAGCCCGAATGGTGGCCTCGTCGACATAACGGGATTCGCGCTTCTGCGCATCGAAAACGTTAATCGTCCCGGCGTGAATGCGGCTATCAAGCACTTCGAAATATGTATCCGGCTTGCCAGCAACCTGCAGCTTGTCGCCCGGACGTAGGCCGGACATCATTGCTGCAATCCCTCAATAAGGAATAGGTGACCGAGGTCACCGTAAGCTGCCGATAGCTCAAGACTAGAGCAAATACGGACATGCGCCACATCTGCTTGTAAAGCACCAACAGCTAGCAAAAGTGGAATCCATGCTGTCGGAATCTGAAGTTCCTCGCACAACATCCGCTGTAATACCGGCCCGGATTCGCAGTAGCGCTCCACGCGGTCAATGAGGTCCGGTCGAAGAAAGTCACGGGCCCGCGGTATTGCTGCTTTGAGCAATTGAGCGTTGACAAGGACGGGATGACGCTCGTCAGCCGGGATGACTATCGTGTGAAGCTGGAAGCAATAAGCCTCCATGATTTCGCGGGCGCGTTCGATTTTCTTCCAGTAGTCAGCGTCTCCTTCATAGCCTTGAAGTTTGACTTCATACGCTCGCTGAAGGCCGTCAATCTGAACTGTGGAAAAGTCCGGCGTGTACTCCGCGGCGCCCGTGCGGCTTCCACGCATTTTGCGTGCCTCTGAAACTTCTTCACGGGTGAACAGCAGTCGTTCGCCAATCAGGTCAACAGTGAACGGTTGCGGCTTGAACGACCTAACGCGAGGGTCAACGCTCAAGATGTGAGCGACCAACCGTTCCGCTTCGGATTCCACATTGATGTGGCCGCCAGCTTTTTCTGTAAAAGTGCCGATACGAGCTTTGCCATACGTCGGTGCAATCGTGCGGACGCCTGGGTTCGTGGCATGGCGACGGCTGCGCAGGCCATAGGAAGGTGCGCTTTTCATATCGCGGCTCCGATGGGCTGCAAGAGGGCAGGGGCCTCATTGGTTGCAATAAGTGCAACGACCTGGCATCGAATCCGCTTAGGGATGGGTGAGTTTCTAAATGGCAATTTTTCCTCGCAAAAATGTCTTGCAAAGGAGGTGTAGCTCTCGCAAAAGCCAACCAGTCGTATACGACCGAAAATTCTCGTGAGAAAATACCTGGAGCGCAGAGACAGAGGCCGATTGGCGGCCGTGGGGGAAAGATGAACGGAGAGCCAGGCTCGGGTGGTCTGCGGCCTCAATCTTATGAGGCTTGGGAACAGACTGCGAAAGAGCTGATAGAAATAGAGATGATGAGACGCGGCATCCGCTACAAGCAGCTGTCTCGTCTGCTGGAAAAGCAAGGAATCTACGAGACGCCTGACCAGATAAACCGTAAGGTCAACCGCAAGCGGTTCAGTGCGGCATTCTTGGTTGCGTGCCTGCACGCTATGGGAGCAGACACTCTCTCCCTGAAATAGGGACGGAGTCCTGCGACACGACTGTGCTGTTGCCCCTTGCGTCGCATTCGACTCTAACCAGACCTCCTCCATGCCAGCCTCCCGCGTTAGTACCCTCTCATAAATAGGGGATACCGCCGCCCGTGCTGTCAGCAAGACAATACTGGTTCGTTTAGGTTTTACACGCAGGCATTGCGCCAGCGCAGATGTATAAAGTAGGCAATAAGTCCCAGAATTGCAAGTTGCGTTCCCTCGTTCTGCAAAGAAGACAGAAACAATGTTCTAAAAATACTTACATAAGTAGCGCAGTTTCATTTTCTTAATTCAATTAAATATAGGCGACGAGCTTTTTTCTGAGTAGCCATGCGGCATTCGTGAAATGGTGGAGTGCATCAATAAATCCATATCAGACAGCCAATATAATCGCCCGTAAAAATCTGATTTCCTGTTGTAAAATATTTAAGCAGACTCGATTAAGGACCGCTCTTAGACGGAAACCTACTAGCTAAAATGAGTTTGAAAAAAATAGCGTGCTGCGGCAAAACTTCGGGGGTGCATATGAGCTACGGGTCCACGTCGGCGGGGCGTCCTCCCCTTTATTCCCTTCTTTCTCAGGTTGATTGGCGCGCCATCAGCAACCGCACTGCCAAGGAACTTCGAAACCGAGAGATTCATGCGCCCGTAGTGTCCACATATCGTTGGTGGGCAAGACGCCCACATAGTGTAATGGGCGCAGTGCTTGACGCCGCCGTTGCACACTACGGGCCCTCGCTTACCGTTTCAGACCCTTTCAGTGGCGGAGGAACTGTTACGTTTGAGGCTGCAAAGCGAGGAATAAAAGCATATGCGCAGGACTTGTACCCTTGGCCTTCAAGAGGATTAGCTACCGCGTTAGGCGTCTGCGACGCAGAGGAACTGACTAACGCTGCAAAAGCCGTCACAGCGACACTTTCACATCACCGAGAGGCCTACCGTACGCAAAATGGGGCCGAGCTCTCGCATGTGCTCAGGGTTCGTGTTTCAAAATGCCAGAGTTGCAACTGTCAATTGTATGAATATCCACATGCGCTGGTTTCGTTGACGAGTCGCGCGGCGCATGACAATGGTGCCTTTTACGGCTGCAGAGCATGTGGTGCCCTCAGCCGACGTAGGAAAAACATCGCATCGTTCACTTGCGATTGCTGTCGGCGTCAGTGGAAGTTGGACCAAAAGCTCGTTGGCTGCCCGCACTGTTCAAATGACACCTTGTCGCCTTGTGGCTGGCACGCCGCACTGGTACAAGAGTTGGTTATCATCAAAGGCCGGCTCCGCGCAGTTCTCAGGACTGTAGAAAAGGGAGACCCTGTCGAAATCGAGTCGGCATCTTCAGCTCATCCTGCACTTGCTCAGGCTATCCCGCCGGGAAAAGAAACCAATAGACTCTTGGCTAACCACCTCCAGTCGTGGGGGGATTTGTACACGCGCCGACAAGCCGAAGTCCTCGTCGATGGATTGCGGACGATTAATGAATTGAAATGCTCCACCGCCGTGAGGGACAGGCTCGCGTTCGCGTTACTTGGCTCGGCGGAGATGCCAGCATTCCTAAGCAGGTGGGACCGATTCCATCTTAAGCCCTTCGAAGGGATGGCGAATCACCGATACACTCAAACAACACTGGTGGTTGAGAGCAACCTCCTCTCCCCGGTCGGTCGAGGTACGATTCCTAGGCGTTTGGAGGCAATTGGTCAAGCACTACTATGGCTTACCGAGTCGCGCTCCCATCCGCCTAAGGTACTCACGACCTTGGCGGGGCAGAGGAAATGCCGGGAAACTGATTGGGACGTCCTAATCACGACAGGGAGTAGTGCCAGACAGGTCCTTGAAACTGGGTCGGTAAACGTTGTGGTAACCGACCCACCGTATTTCGACGATGTGCAGTATGGTGAACTGGCGAGGCTGTTCCACCTTTGGCTGTCGGTCTACGACCCCAAAGTTAGAGTGAATGAGCGTGACGAAGCTGTGCCGAACAGCATACGAGGCACTTCCACTGCAGATTACGAGGCAGCGATTGCCGCATGTTTAAAAGAAAGTCGCAGAACATTAAACCTAGACGGTCGCCTTATCCTTACCTTTCACAACAAGAAAATTGTGGCATGGCGAGCACTTGCTGGCGCGATTGCAACTGCTGGCTTGAAGGTAACCGCACTTGCCACTGTGTTGTCAGAAAACGATGCCGACCACTGCAAACGTAACGTTAACGCAATGCTTCACGATTTGGTCGTCGAATGTGTGCCAGCAGACGCTTCTTATTCGCCTAATGTTTCCCTAGAATTTACTCCAAAGTCGGCGGCGGAAAAAAACCTCGCTGCCATGGGTTTAGCTCTTGCCGAGTGCGTGGCAGCCTGCGATTCTAAAAACATCGGCATCAAGTATCGCAGTCATCTCGACACATTCGGCGCCCACACTTGTCTCATCAAGTAGCGATGTGGGACAAGGCGATACAGTTATCCACGCAGCGCGTTACTGATGCGCTTTTGCACCGCGCAGTTCTTCCGCAAGGTGCCTTAGCTTTTGAGAAAATTACCGGGGCAATCGCAGTTCGAGCGGCCCTACGCGCAGGTGAACAAAGTCTACTGTTCGCCGTGCCAGAGGCAACCGCCTCAATTGCTCGCCACATCGTCGCTGCACTACTTATTGGTGACCACGCACACGCGAACGGACGCGATACCCTCCCTCTACTAGAAATTCGTCACCTGCTGCGGGGCGACATCGTCTTAGTCACACAAGCAATTTCTGTTAGTAAAGCGAAACTTGAACAACTCCAGGTGGGCAAGGGAATCCGCCTTACTGATATCTGGGAAGTAGCAACGCTTAGCAGGTATACCGCAGCAAAATCGGGAAAGCCCAGGATATTCTTAGCCAATCCAGGTTGGCTCGAAAAGGCTATGGGTGGACGGCGATTTGGTGCGGTCGTCATCGACGCTTCTCATCCGAACACATTTTCACGGCTACCGGAACTAATGCGTGCCGCGTCCGGATGCACGTCCTTGCGGCTTGCCGTCTCTCCGCCCCCCACCGAGACTGAATTAAGAGCGTGTGGATATCCATCTAAACTGCAGCTATGGATGTGGGACTCGCAAGCAAAGCGTGATGCTGAGACAGTTGTCGAGGCGGCCGACCCAACGCCACATAAAGTCGCTGACCGGTTCCTCTGGGTATGTGATTCGGACGAAGAAGCGTCGCGGGCGCTTGAAAACGTCTACAAGTCACTGTGCTCTGCCGTAAAAGCAGCTGACGGTCGAAGTTATCCTGGCCTTCGTCAGTGCTGGGGCATCTATAACAGACTTCGCCAAGTCGCGGTCCCTCTGGCACAACTGGAGGAGGTGGCAGCTCGCACCTGGTTGGGGAATTTGCGGCGGGCTATAGAAGAATTAAGTGCAATCAGCGGACATGGGAACGTGGCCTGGGATACTACTTGGCCAAAGCTTGTATCAACGCTTAAAGCTGCGTACGAAACGCTACTATCCCGAGAGCAAACAGCGAAGTTCTGGGCATTAGCCTCAAACTTGGAGACGTCACTCGTTTCACCAGCGCCTCTACGTGTGGTTGCGGGCTCCGAGGCCGAGATATCGCTCTTGGTGCCTGAGCTCGAGTCTGTCGTTGACGGTTTCTCGGAGGCAGTCGCTTCGGGCAAAATCGAATTCGTAACGAGCAACCGCGAAGCCAGACTGGTCGCGGAAGGCGATATCTGTTCCACAGTGCTATTAGCTCCGAGGACTCATAAGTACCGCTATCTCGATGTCTTCCCGTCTTCCCGTCTTGACGAGCTTCTTTACCCCCACGAAGTCGATGTTGAACGCAGCAATCAATTCAGGCTGCATGCGTCTTGGGTCCCTCGCGTGACAGATGACGAACGAGTTCGGTTTCTCGAGCCTTATGGTTATCGTCCCATTAAGTCCTCGCGACCGCGAGCTACCGTGCAGTTTCCTGCGCTCGTCGTTTGCAAATCTGACGGACAGCCAGTTACGCTGGTCGTGCCAGGGGAAATCTCTAGTGAAATCGATATCGAGGCGCTGGCAGGTGATTCAGGTTCTGGCTTATTCAATGGGCAGACTCCTAACGTCTATGCATCGACGGGAATAGCAGGAACGGCCGTCGAAATATCTTTCACAAACGGAGAACGACGCCAGTTTTACGGGAACCAAAAGGTGGATGTCTACCTTTCAGAGACGTCAACCATACAGCGGCACCCGGCGAGAAATGTCCATGTTGGATGGCAAGTTATCACTTTTGTCGATGGTCAGTATGAAGGGCTTTTCCACCGACTTTCCGAAGCCGTTAATGTAAGGCTGCCGCAAAGCGAGCGGGCAGCCCTCGAACTTTGGCGCAAGGCAAAGGAGCACCTGATTGCCCGGTTCGGTAGTAAGCGCGAACTGTTCAATAGGCTAGTTTCGAAGGGGCTGACTTCAAGCTACGCCACATTCAGCAGTTGGTTCGGCGATGGCGAAGACGATGTTATCGCTCCTCAGCAATTTGAGGAGTTCAAGATTTTAGCGCTTGAAATTGAACCCTACGCAAACTCGGGGCTAATGATGAACAACGCCTTCACAGCCGTTCAGCACGAGCGTGGCCGCAATCGGGTTCTCGGCCGCACCCTTCGAAAGTTTCTGCGAGCAGTCGTGACCGGCTCTGGATACGAAGAGGCCCTCGCGAGTGCGCGCGGCATAAACTCTGCAATTGGGGATGTATTCGCTGCGGTAGAAGTATTAGAGGTTAGTTCAGTTTCCGATACTTAAAGGAGCCAAGATGACTAAAAAAAGTGGATACAGCCCTACATACCGCGACGAGCTTGCCATCTCGCGGCACTTTGTAGAGGTCTTGGAGCAAAGGCTTGCTGGACGCGACAGCATCCGGAAAACGAATGTGCATCCGCTGGATTGGTGTCACCTAGGTGTTATTGGCCCCGCGAAGCAACAACACGCTCCGATTGAGATAGATTCGGCAACGTTGGAAGCAGATGTTTTACCGGATGGGGTTGTTGAACCGAAGGGTTCTGGCGATTCAAATGTTGAGGCTCGGTCAGTTTTTGTGACCGCATCAAGCACGGTGCCGGAATCCGCTACAACTCAAGCGTCTGCTACGCCTACCGACCCGAAGGCCAGCGAAAAGAACGACGACCGAGAGAGCACTCGTCGCCCCCCGTCAGCACTTGGTTTTGAAGCGCTCGTTCAGCCTCACGGAGAAGGGATTGTCGAATTGGACCTTGGCGTTCAGTTTTGCATCTTTACAAAACATCTGCCTGACTTCGTTGAACAGACTAATGTTCTTAAAGATGGAGCGTCTGCTGGAGCGCCGCTTGCCGAGGTGGTCCAACGGTGGCCGGTGGAGCTACGCGACATCAAACTAAAGATTCCGGCGAAGGGTGGCACGTTCGACGACGGCGGTGTGATACAGCGTGCGTTGGATGAAACCTTGAAACAAGCCTTTGAGCGGGCTGATGCGGAACGAGTCCTGTTAGGTACCAGGCCAAAGGTATCAGAAAGTGACATCAAGACACCCGAAGCATTCAAAGCCTTTCTGGCAGCGCGAATTCACAATTTCGATGTAGATAAGTGGCAGTTGAACGCTTCGCTGCAACTACGAACAGTTGCGCGCCTAGACGGCAAGCTTCGCATCGGCTGTTACTTTAAGAACGATACCCCCGAAACGCCACCCTTGACGAAGGGAAAGGGGTTGAAGGATGCATTCAAAGTAATCAGTGACGTCCGCATCGAAGCCAAGGTCAAGGGTGCCAATCTTCATCCCATCGAAATTTTACCTGTCCCTCAAGACTACCAATACGACCGCCGCGTCTGGGCTGTAGGTCATAATACCAGCGTGGTCACGGAGCCTGAGGCCGGTCTGATTCGAACCGCAGCACTCGCCAAGTTCGAACAGCCCCGCATCATGACGCGTGACGTCGTCCCGGCCAAGTTCACCTCTCTTAGTGACACGCCTTTCGAAACGCTCCATGCTATCTACGATGCGATGTGCGTGTACGAACGAGACTGGAAAGAGCGCATACTCGATGCCAACGAGTTAAAGTTGGATGAAGCAGCCTTAGCCGAATGTAATCGCGACCATGCTGGTTTCAAAGATGAGATTCGTCGATTCGCATGCGGCATTGCGGCATTGCTAGCCGATGAACGTTTACTTCGTGCCTTTCAAGCTGCTAACCGCGTTTTCCAAAAGCTAGCGAACGGCTACGATGCGTGGCGGCTATTTCAACTGGTTTATATTGTCACCCAAATACCGGCGCTCGCCGTACGCGAAAACTACGTTCAAGGGGAATTCCCAGTTGGAACCAAACGTGACTGGAAGGATGCGCTTGATTGGGGTGATGTGCTCTGGTTTCGTACCGGTGGTGGTAAGACAGAGGCATACTTGGGGTTAGCATGCTGTGCCATGCTTTATGACCGGCTCCGAAATAAGCGATTCGGGATGACAGCTTGGCTACGATTCCCACTGCGAATGTTAAGTATTCAACAGCTCCAGCGAGCTATGCGAGTCGTTTGGGAGACGGAGGAGGAGCGCAAGCGAATCCTCGGGGACCATGCCAGTCAATCCGCACCGCTTCGCTTAGGTTACTTCGTAGGAAGTACCACGACCCCCAACAGCTTGACGGCTGAGTATCTAAATAACCTCGCCACAGAAGATAGCCTCGAACGAGTCCGGGCGGTACCGGACTGCCCGGCTTGCGGGGGACGTGGTACCGTCAAAACCACTGCAGATGTTGCAGCCGTTCGCTTCAGACACGCCTGCTCGACCTGCAAGGCGGAGCTGCCATTGGACGTAACTGACGATGAGGTCTATCGGCATTTGCCTGCACTCGTAGTAGGAACTATCGATAAGATGGCGACCGTTGGGCAGCAACCGAAATTCGGACTGCTATGGGGAGGTGCTAAGTGGAAGTGTCCAGAGCATGGCTACGGCTTTGGAGATTGGTGCACGGTATATGGCTGCAATGTTAATAAAAAGCTTCGCAGGACGGTGAAACCCTACGACCCAGCGCCTGCCCTTCACATTCAGGACGAGCTGCACTTATTACAAGAAGAGCTCGGTGCCTTCTCTGGGCACTACGAGACGCTCATTCGCTACTGCGAGGAGAAGGTGGGAGGCTTGCCGTCGAAAGTCATCGCCGCCACTGCCACTATCGAAGGGTTTGAAAATCAAGTCCGGCACCTCTATGGCGTTAAAGCTGCTCGGCGCTTTCCTGGCAGGGGCTATGACCGTATGCGAAGCTTTTACGCTGTACCTGATAAGGACGCCGAAGGTGAACCCAAGACGGCGCGAATCTTTGTCGCATTCAAGAGCCCGTCACTTTCTCCGGCTGATGCCTCTGCTTTGAGTACCGAAATTTTGCATACTGAAATTGGCCGGCTATTTGCGAACCCACATTTAGCCTTGGCGGTTCTTAAGGATGCAAAGACAACTGAGGATGTCGATTCGCTCCTTCGCCACTACTCGACCACCTTGAACTATGTAGGCAGCTTGGCGAAGGGCTCGCGCGTCCGACAAGCCTTGGAAGAGGTGGCATCAACGGTTCGCCCCGGTGCTCGAGACCTGAATGTCGAATACCACTCAAGCCGCTCATCAAGTGCCGAGGTCGCTGACGTTGTTCATCGAGTTGAAAGTCCACCCAAATGGTCCGACGACGGCTTCCTGGATGCGCTGGTCGCGACGAGCATGATTAGCCACGGCGTCGACCTTGAGCGCGTCAATTTGATGACGATGGATGGGGTCCCGGAGGAGACCGCCGAGTATATTCAGGCTTCCAGCCGAAGTGGCCGCCGCCACGTGGGCTTGGTCGTCGTCGTTCTCAGTGGTTTTTCATTGAGGGCGAACAGCATCTATCACCGGTTCATTGAATACCATCAGCACCTAGACCGAATGGTGTCTCCTGTTCCAGTAAACAGGTTCGCAAAGTACGCGGCCGAGCGAACATTACCAGGCGTTGCCCTTGGCCTCATATACGGAGTCCATACTGCTCAGACTGGCAACTCCAAGTTAAACAACAGAACCGACGTAGTTGACCTATTAAACAGATTAGGTCACGACTTCTTGGACGAGCTGAAGAAAGCCTACTCTATTGGTGACAGCGTTTACGACGTGCGTCTCGAGAAATCCTTTACTGAGGTCTTAGCTAGGCAGCTCGACCGAGTCGAGATGTCGATAAGAAATAGTACCGAAAAATTGGTCAAGAACGCGATTCGACCTGCTCCTATGACAAGCTTACGCGACGTAGAAGCTGGTGTCCCGTTTTGGCCCGACCACTGCGATTCCCGTCTGCTAACTTTCGTTCAGAGAATCAAGGACTAACAATGTCAAATAAAGGATTTTCACGAGGTCAGACGCAGGTCCTCTTCCGCCACCTGCCGGAGGCGATTTTTGAGCATGATGATTACGGACTTTGCAAGGTCACACAGGTGGCCCTTGGAGATGTTGATGTCAACCGGAACGCGCTGTTCGACGCAATGGCGGATGCGCTGGCAATGTGGCCCGCTGACTTCTCCGAAAAGTACCCAGACACGCGTGATGTGTCACGTAGGTCCTACTACGCCGTAGGCTCCCCAAGGGAGGTGCGCTTCACTCCCTATCCTCAAGTGTTTCGTTGCAGAACCTGCGCTCGAACAGGGAAATTCCATGACCTTTTAAAGCGCGGAGCGTCCGCGTCGGGACGTTGTAGCTGTGGAGGCTATCTGAACCAGATGCGCTACGTTCAAGCGCACAACTGCGGGAGACTCGAAGAGCTCCACGTCCCTACGCAAAGTTGTCCCGGCTGTGGTAGCAATGCAGACCTTGCATTCTATGACCCAGGTCGGGTTAAGCAGGCAAGGTGGTACTGTGCAAAGTGCAAGACCGATGTACAAGCATTGCGTATGACCCCCTGCAAATGCGCCTTTAACAATTCGCTCCCCCCGGGTCCGCGCGCTGAGAAGTATCTTAGGGTTGTCCCTACGGGAGACCCATCACTGTACATTCCACATACCGTAGCATTTGTGAATTTTCCGGAGGAAAAACAAGAAAAGCTTCGCGGGGCACCGGAATCATTGCAACTCATGCTTGCAAGAACTTGGGGAATATTGGACGACAGCGTATCTGAGACAATGCGCGAACGTGAAAGCATCGGAAAGTCCAATGATGCAGATTTGACGGCGTCGCTTGTGGAACAGCTTCGCAAGTTTGACCCTAACAATAAGGTCGTACTTGATTATGACGCTAAGTTGAAGCAGCCAAAGGGCCAAACCGAGATTGACCGCGTAAATGACTTGCTCGCAGCATGCAAGCTTACGGCAGTTGGCGCTCCCCGTCGCTGGCTCGTCGAACACACGACACTCCTTGATAAGACGGACATTAGTACAGTCGCAGACGTGGCCAGAATGCTTAGGCGCTCTGGAGATGAGGCTGGTGCGCTTGATATCGAAGACGGTCAGCGTAAGGCATCCGAACTGCTAGGAATCAGTAGTATTCGTGTAGTCAACAACTTTCCACTTGCACTTTGCGCTTATGGGTACACTCGCACTGCACGTGACCCATCGCGCACGGTTATCACGCCTTTTCCCGTAGATGAGCGCGGACGTATTCCTGTATTCGCCATTACCGCCGAGACGGAAGCGCTCTGGTTCGAACTTGACCCTTTGAGGGTCTATGAATGGCTAATTCAGAACGGCATTGCTGGCGGTACCTTGCCAGCTTCCCGGGAAGAAGCATGGGCGCGGATGTACGCGGAAGTACCAGGTCTTCGCGAAGCGCCGCATGAGCCTTCATATGGACAGCTCGAGGCAGTCGCTATCCGCACGCTCTTGCACACAATGAGCCATCTTTTCCTAAGACGCATTGAGTGGAGTGGATTCGCGCCCTCCAGCGTTGGCGAATACCTTATTCCTGGTTCACTATCATTCATCCTCTACGCCAACCGTCATGCCGAAACAAAGATTGGTGGTCTGACCACCCTATTTGAACAACGCCTTAATACCTGGCTATGGGACGCGGTGCAGTCCGGACGCGAATGCGTCTATGACCCGATTTGCGAGGACGAAGGAGGAAGCTGCGCTGGATGTACGCACCGTGAACATAATTGTGGAAGCTTTAATCGCGAGCTATCACGTGCAACTGTATATGGAGGCTCATTACCTTCGACCAGTGCCTTCGACGGGGCGAGGTTAGTGCAGGGGTATTGGCAGAACGCGTGGAAGGTGGCCCCTGAAAAATGATAAAGACGTCTGCGGTATCGACGCGTATTCGGCGGCCGGATGGTATTCAAAGACTCGGCCAAGCGCTCTGGATGATGGTCGGTGAGCACTTGAACTCATCGGCTGAACTCCTTTGGGCCAGTTCATTGCTTGGCGCAGGTGGAGAATCCGTCCTGTTTGAAGCCTTACTGGAATGTGGTTGTATCGGGAAGGATGGCAGGCTGCTCGCTCGTCCACTCGCAGCTTTCTTGTGCACAGTCTGGGAAGCTCCGAAGGAATCGGAGATGTCCCTGATATGGACACTCCCCGAAGGACTTTCCGTTGATGGTGTAGAAGCTTCTAGCTACGCCGATGGAGTTATCAAACTTATCGGAAGCGCGCATCAACGCCTTACTTTTCTCACGCCATATCTTGAATCAAGAGGTATTGGTCACTTGCAGCAAGAGCTGTTGGTTGCATTGGCGCGAAGTGTGTCCGTTGACTTAATTACGCAAGACGCGAATTCATTGAACTCAAGGGCCTCGGCCGCGCTTGAATCGTTGAGATGCGAATCTCGCGGACTGCCTGGAACTCTCCGCGTTTATACGGCACCTGCTTCGGCTCCCGTACTGCTTCACTCAAAGCTTATTGTCGCAGACGGGACGAGTGCCGTAGTCGGTTCGGCCAACCTGACGGGAAACGCATTGTTGCGAAATCTTGAAACTGGTGTGGTAGTCGGTGTTCGCCAAGCCATTGAGATTGAACGTGTGGTTCGGAGTGCCATCAAGCTCGGTCATGTGCGGATTGTATTCACTTCGGAGACGTGTTGACTACAGCACATGAACCTTTCTCTACGAACCGAGAGACTTCCGAGCAATAACCGTCGACCAGAAAACCCTCATGTCTCCTCAGGAATTGGACTGAGGTCACCTCTCCGGATGCGGCGCGTCGACCAGCTCTTCGGCGCTTCTTCCATGAGTGGGCCAGGTCGAGAATAGTTGAATATTCTTCGAAGCTCTCCTCGGTACCAATATTCGAGAGTGGCCTAAAGAGCAATCACTCCTTACTATCGAGAAGCACCTTCCGATAAAAATCTCAGCAGATGCTTCTCAAAATCTCAGATTTTGGTTCTTGCTACAGACACCATTACACGTCAATATTCCCCGCCTGCAAAGCATTAGACTCAATAAACGCCCGACGCG
>Ga0308156_1000899_pt1 | contig 44100 bp, 45 predicted proteins | sample PhyAR2_FD_201041 | JGI IMG/M metagenome (GOLD analysis project Ga0308156, IMG submission 201041) | Phyllosphere microbial communities from UC Gill Tract Community Farm, Albany, California, United States - DLSL A.R2 | ecosystem: Host-associated > Plants > Phyllosphere > Unclassified | place: USA... | reverse complement strand
TTGCGGCAGTCTTGAAAACTGTTGACTGTAACAGGTCCGGGGGTTCGAATCCCTCACTCTCCGCCAGGTTAGAAACCAAAATAAGCTAAAACGCTGTAAACATCAATGTTTACAGCGTTTTTTGCTTTAGCGCAGTATTAAAAAAAACCAAAATAGGTCACGATTTATATGTCCTATTTCGTGTCCCATTCAAAAAATCACAAAAATGGGTCACGAAAAATCAGGGAAAGCCCGACCAATAGGCAGTCCAACGATTGTACATCTTGCAAAAAGTGGTAACAAAAAGTAAATTATTAAACCATTAAAGTTATCACATTATGAACAAAACATTTAACCTGTTATTCTTTATCAAAAAGAATAAGATTAGAACCAATGGAACCGCTCCCATCTACTTACGAATCACGATAGACGGCAAGGCAGCAGACATTGCTGCTAAAAGGTATATCGATCCGAAGAAATGGGATAATAAAGCACAGAAAGCTGTAGGTAATAGTCAAGAAGCTAAGACACTGAACTCTTATCTTAAAACTTTGGAACAGAAAGTTTATGATTTCCACTACCTGATGCTGAAAGAAGAAAACTTTGTAACTGCAGAGAGTTTAAAATCTAAACTGCTTGGAACCGACATTGAGCATAATGACAAAGTTGAAGCCTTGGTCGGTCAGGATTTTGCCCCGGGAACATTGGAGCGTTATAAAACATCTTTAAAACATACGCAGGAATTCATTAATTGGAAATACAAAGTTTCTGATATTGATATCACGCAAATCGATCACGGTTTTATAAGCGATTATGATTTCTGGCTGCGCAGTGTCCGTAAATGTGGAAACAATACCGCTGTGAAATATCTCAAGAATTTCAAAAAGATCATCCGTTTGTGTATGGCGCACGGATGGATCACGAAAGACCCTTTTCTGGGCTATAAAGCAAAAATCAAAGCTGTGGAACGTCCTTACCTTATCAAAGAAGAGATCCAGATATTAATATCAGAAAAGTATTAAAAAGAATAAATACTAAGAATTATAATGTCTAATTTGCTCTTAAATATTGACTTATTCAATAGCGCTAATTAGAAACGGGTCTTAATTCCACCGAGATAGGCTTTGCGATCGTGTGGAATATTTATGACCTGAATCATAAAACAATACAGGATGAATAATTTAATTTTATTATATCATAGCACTTTTCAACGCCGTAGCATCTGCAATTATCACATCTTTCCGATATTGTAATACAGCAATTATACAGTGGAGATATTTGATCAGTCAGGTAGTAAATATGTATTGCTCAATGCAATAGTTGTCATGTGATGACGTAACTATCAGAAAGTGAATTCAATCGGCAAAGGAAGTGCCTTTTGGATAAAGCTTACTCTTAAATCAGGTTTAACTGCTTCATCTAACTTTGATGCTAAATGATATTGAAAAATCGTATTATGTAAAGCGTTTTAAGAATTATAAATTGAAATGAAAGAATACAGATCTAAAATAGTCAGGAACATTACTTTTTAAAAATAGTCATACCACTATCAAATATTACAGAATATTGTACTGGTTTACTATTTGATTGAAAGTTATGTAAAATATTCTTTAGAATTATAAAAACCTATGAATATGATCATATGCGAAGAACTTTTGTTTAAATATGGTGGTGTCTACGAAATTTATGATAACAATCATATAATATTCGAAGAGGGGCAATCTGCGAAATACTACTTTCAGATTCATAAAGGTATAGTTGAGGTGAATAACTTTGATGAGTCAGGAAAAGAATTTACACAACACATACTGGTCAAGGGAAAAGGTATCGGTGAATCCTTCATCATTGGTAATGTTCCCTATACAGTTAATGCCGTAACCAAAAGTGTATGTACGGTCATTAAATTACCAAAATACCAATTTACGAAAATGCTCCACGAAAATCCGGAGGTTTCTTTAGCAATTTGCAAAAACATTGCTGAAAGACTTTCGGATAACTATTATATGATGTTTGTCCTAATTTCACAGGATCCGGAATCAAAAGTGGAAACTATGCTGCAATACTTAAAAAGTGGCTCAGATAAAGATGAAAAATATTCTTATGAAATTCCTATAACACGACAACAGATTGCCAATCTGACAGGGCTGCGGGTGGAAACCGTAATTCGTACTGTTAAAAAACTTGAGAAAAGCAATAAAATTAGAATTAGAAACAGGAAGATTTTTGCTAGATTTACTCGTTGTTTGTTGTTCAACTATTGTATTTAATATTTTTTATCAGAATCATTACAAGTGATCGTTTACTATGGACAAAAATTTTTTAAAAGAACTGGCCGGGCTAGCCGAACAGTTTCAAATCGCCAATGTCAGCCAAAAATATTCACAGGACATTTCGGGGTTTAAGAAATGGATTGCAGAACAGTACGATAATGACCAACTTCAAATACGAACCGAAGATATAGAATGGGAGGGAAAAGAATTCGGTAGAAGTCCCGAAAGTGTTATAATTACCTTATTAGTCCATCTTAACAGATATGCAAATCGTTATTCCGAAGCCGCAATTATGAATTCGGATTTCTCTACACAAGATGATTTTATCTACCTGATAAATTTGAAAGCATTTGGTCAGATGACAAAATCTGAACTGATCAGCAAGAATATGCATCAAGAATATGAAGGGAATCAAATTATTGAAAGATTGGAAGACAAAGGTTGGATCCATCCGATCAATCCCGTATTAAGCGACATGCATGATTTAGTATGTATTTCAGCAAAAGGAGAGGAGGTTCTTACAATACAGATGGATGAGATCAGGAAAGCGACTTCAAGGGTAGCGGGGGATCTTACCCATAGTGAGCGAATTGAACTGATCAAAATTCTTACTAAGCTGGAGCTTTATCATCAGTCAGTGTTCAAAAATTGTGATATCAGAAAGTTGTTAGAATGACAGGTAAATTATCAATATGGTCTTTTGAAGATGAAAAGAAAATGAATCTATTCCTTTAAACCAATTAAATAAACTCAGAATCAAAAGACGTCTAACGAGTATCTTAAATTTTATTGTTTTAAATTTCTAATTTGATTTATAACTGAGATAGATGTTTGCAATTTTTCAAAAATACCTTACCGATAAGATTGAGCTTTCCAACGATGAACTAGATGTAATACCATCCGCTTGTAAAGAGAAGAAACTTCGAAAAAACAGTTATTATTATAGGAGGGCGATGTCTGGCATTATAACGCTTTAATCTGTCAGGTATTGGTTAAAACATTTTCCATTGCAGAAAACGGAACGGAGCATATCATCAATTTCGCTCCGGATAAGTATTGGACCGGTGATCGGGAAAACCTTACCAACGGAACGCGGTACCGTCTGAATATCGATGCCATAGAACCTACGGAATTGATTTTAATTGATAAGTCTGATTTTGAAAAAGTATGTGCGGAAATTCCACAGCTCAACCAAATGGTGAATCAGACTATCAAAAAAAGTTTTATAATTCGTACTCTTAAAAAGAAGGAATCATCGGGCTTGCTCACAATCGATCATACCAAGATCTTTTACTAATCCAATGTAATCAATATACCACAAAATAGTTTGACTTACTATTTAATTGATAATAAGCATTTTGCTGGCATTTTATTTGTTCCTGTTATAAAAAATATAAGTTATGGCAGACAATAAATCAAAAAAGGATCAGCGTGACCGCAGTAAAGTGAGCGGCTCTGAAAATTATGAAATCCAGTATTTCAAAGATAAAATGAATGTCAGTTCTCAGGCTGTTACGGGAGCAATCCGTGCGACAGGATCCAACGACCGAAAAGTTCTTGAAGCTTATTTGAAGGATAAGCATAAAAAATAATCCATCCAGCAGCTTTATTCAGAAAGCGCTTATTACATCTCATCTTTCTGGCCTTGTCAGAAAGATTTTTATTATCTAAAAGTCAACATTATGAAATTATCGGATTACCATAAAAAAAGATCAGAAGATAAGACGCCGGAGCCTTTCGGCGGAAAGCCTTCAGGAACAGAGCTGCGGTTTGTCGTGCAAAAGCACGATGCTTCCCATCTGCATTACGATTTCCGCCTGGAGATGGATGGCGTATTGAAAAGCTGGGCAGTTCCAAAAGGACCTTCTCTTGATCCGGATGTAAAGCGCCTGGCGATGATGGTGGAGGACCATCCCTACGATTACAAGGATTTTGAAGGTATCATCCCTAAAGGACAGTACGGCGGGGGAACGGTGATCGTGTGGGATGAAGGGACGTATGAAGCGGCAGAACCGGTCGAAGCGGATCTAAAGAAACAGGAAAAGAATCTTTTGCATCAGCTGTATTCCGGGAAGTTGAAAATAAAAATGAAAGGTAAGAAATTAAAAGGTGAGTTCACGTTGGTCAAAGCATACGGGAGAGGAGAGAACGGCTGGCTTCTGATGAAACTAGATGACCGGTATGCTACAAAAGATGACATCACCTTAAAAGATAAATCCGTGATCTCAAAGAAGACCATTGCCCAGATGGAGAAGGACCCGGATAAGGTCTATGGTAGAAATATTGTCAAAGTTGACAGCACAACGAAGGATAACAAAAGTGCAGGTAAGAAAGCAGCTGAACTGGTGGATTCCCAGCTTAATGCTGAAGCGCCTAAGAAAAAGACTGCAGGCAGAAAAGTCAGCACCTTATTAAAAAATGCGCCTGAGCAGAAATTCTACCATGAGGTGGAACCCATGCTGGCTACCCTGGTGGATCAGCCTTTTGAAAGCGATGACTGGCTGTATGAGATCAAATGGGATGGCTACAGGGCAGTCGCTTTTATGGACGGAAAAAATGTGGAGCTCAAATCCAGGAACAATAAAAGTTTTTCCGATAAATTTTATCCCATCCAGCAGGGATTGGAAAAGATGAACCTCAATGCGATTATTGACGGAGAGGTCGTTGTCCTGGGTAAGAAAGGCTCGGCGGATTTCGGTTCCCTGCAAAACTGGCGGAGCGAGGCAGACGGAGATCTGGTATATTACGTCTTTGATATATTATGGCATGCAGGCAGAGACCTGAAGGATCTTCCGTTAACAGAGAGAAGAATGATACTGGAACAAATTCTTCCACAGCATGAATCCATCCTAATCAGCCAGGATTTCCATACCTCCGGAGTTGAATTCCTCGAAGCCGCTAAAAAAATGGGACTGGAAGGCATTATGGCCAAAAGAAAAGACAGCTTATACCATACGAAGAACAGAACCAAAGACTGGCTCAAAATCAAAGCCAATAAGCGGCAGGAGGTCGTGATCGGTGGTTTTACCCTGAATGATGACTCGAATAAACTCTTCAGCAGCCTTCTGGTAGGGCTGTATGAAGGTAAAAAATTGATCTACACCGGAAAAGTGGGGACTGGATTTAATGCCAAAATGCAGAAGGAGATGATGGAACAGTTCAAACCACTGATTACAGATAAAGTACCATTTTCTGAAGAGCCGGATGTCAACAAGCCCTCCCGGTTCCGTCCCAATCCGCCTCATGCGGCGGTGACCTGGCTTAAGCCGGAACTGATTGGGGAGGTCAGCTATACTGAACTGACCAGTGACGGTGTTATGCGTCATCCCTCATTCGAAGGTATGAGGGATGATAAGAAGGCCAAAGCCGTTGTTCTTGAGAAAGAATCTGAGACTAAAGATGTCGTAAGAGAAGCGGAAATTATAAAGCCCCGCAAAAGCGGCAAAAGAAAAACACTGCTCAATCCTACGGAAGCAACACAGGTGAAGAAGGTCAGCAGGCACGAACTTAAGTTTACCAACCTCAATAAGATCTTCTGGCCGGATGATAAAATAACAAAGCGTGATCTCATCAATTATTATTACCAGGTAGCACCTTACATTTTGCCGTATCTCAAAGGACGTCCGCAAAGCATGAACCGTTTTCCGAACGGGATTGAAGAGGAAGGTTTTTACTTTAAAGATATTACAGGAAAAGCCCCGGAATGGATCGACAGATATATCTATCACAGCGATACGGATAATAAGGATAAACAGTATCTGGTAGGAAGCGACGAAGCCACACTGCTGTATATGGCCAATCTTGCCTGTATTGAAATGAACCCTTGGAACAGTACGGTCAAAAAACCTGATCATCCGACCTACTGTATTATTGATCTTGATCCGGATAAAAATACGTTCGATCAGGTCATTGAAACGGCGCAGGTGACCAAACAGATCCTCGACGATATGGGCGTGCCGTGTTACTGCAAGACCAGCGGTTCCACGGGACTTCACATTTATATTCCTCTGGGTAACAAGTATACCTATGAGCAGAGTAAAGAATTTGCACGGGTCATTGCCAGGCTGGTCAACGAGGAACTTCCGAAAATAACCACCATAGAGAGGCAGATCTCGGACCGCAAAGGAAAGATGTACCTGGACTTTTTACAAAACAGGCCGCATGCGACCATTGCCTCTGCTTATTCGGTCAGGCCAAAGCCGGGCGCAACCGTATCGATGCCTCTGGAATGGGATGAAGTGAAAAAAGGTTTGAAAATGAGCGATTTCACCATATTCAATGCATTGGAACGTCTGGAAAGTATAGGTGATATTTTCAAACCTGTACTCGGAAAAAGTATTGACATGATAAAAATTATTTCAAAGTTATCTTAGATTATGTCTGTTGATACAGTAAACCGACCGGGCAATACCTGAACATTTGTGGGAGGTATAATAGCAGCTTGTAGCTAACCTCTTAAACTATTATCAAGCTACAGTATATTTGTATAATCAAATTTAGTAAGAAAATTACTATCAACATAACGTATTGCAGCCAGTATACATACACTCAGATTCATTGTAAAAACGAGGATAAAATTGTTTAACAGCAAATCGGTTTAGAACTTCAATAGATTCATGAAGAAAATACTCATTTATTTAAATTCTTTATTTGTTATTCTTTCCTGTAAGGAAGTGGACTGTAATGAGGTGAAACAGTCTTTTTATCCGATTGAGTATAATGTAGTTGTTAGGGGATCACATATAGATCTGACTTGGATTAAAATTGTTGGCTCAAGTCTCAAAAATGATGGAGAGTCTGATATTATGATACATAATAATTGGATACTTGATTCCAGCAATGTGGAGATTGGCGATACTATCATAAAACGGAAAGGAAGTTTAGATCTGACCATCCATAAAAAAGACACTATATTCTTATTTAACTGGCATTGTAGAGGTAAATCCTACAAATAAAATATAAATGACTGCTGTAAGTGATAGAAATAGACAGAAATTATTATATAACAAAAAAAGATGATTACTTTGTAAAATCTGACCAGATTATAAATGGACTTTCTTAGAACCAAAATTTTCAAAGAGTTCTGTAATATTCACAGCTTTCAGAATTAAAGTTTTTGGTTAGTTTCTTGTTATTACTGTTAAAACTTTGTTTTGTTTTTTCGCACCACCCTTTAAGTTTTTGCCAATAAATAAGGACCGTAATCCACTATTATCTTTGGGAAGAATGGAAATTCAAAGACTTAACATTTGCCCAGCCGTGGAATGATCAGTAATGCTAACTACTCACACTAATCCAATCTGAAGATCATAGTATTTTTGCCAATTCCATAATCCCTTCTTCCAAATCCTTAGCAGAAAGAGAGCCATAGCCCAATCTAATACCATTGATTGGATCATTAAAGCTATATGTATCGGGCGGAATGATTTTAATGCCTTTATTTTCTAATTCCCTGGAAATCTGTACCCAGTCCACTTGCTTATCAGGAACGATCCAAAATGCCAAACCGCCTTCCGGAATGGTATATTTAGCCTTGTCTTTGAGGAATTTTTTCAGCAAGTTATTTACCAAATCTTTTTTGGCTCTATAGTGATTTGTCGATTTTTTGATATGCCTTTTAATTATGCCGTCTTTAATCAGTTGCAAAACAGCCTGTTCCATAATGCCGTCGCCCTGTACATCAATAATTTTGCGTAAACCCCCTGCCTTTTCAATCAAAGTGAGGTCGTTGCTAACCAAGTAGCCGATACGTAGGGCAGGTGCAACAACCTTGCTCATTGTTCCAATGTAAACGAAGTTTTTTAGTTCTGCAAAGCTCGACAAAGGCAATATCGGCCTATACCCAAAATGAAACTCATTATCGTAATCATCTTCCATAATTGTGAAATCATATTTGTTGGAAAGCTTTATCAATTCCAGTCTTCTTTTTAGGCTCAGCGTTACTGTAGTTGGATATTGATGATGTGGTGTAACATAAATTGCCTTTATTTTTTTTCCGGATTTAAGATAAGTTATCACATCTTCGATCATCAAACCATCCTTGTCCACATGTACAGGCAAGAGTTTTGCTCCTGCGAGTTCAAACGTTTTCCATGCTGGTTTGTATCCTGGGTTCTCTATCATCACATAATCCCCTTCGGTAAACAGAAATTGAGCGGCCAGATACATAGCCATTTGACTGCCACGGGTGACACAGATATTTTGTTCGTTTACCTGCATCCCTCTTTGATGATTGAGCATCTGAACAATGGCTTTTCGAAATTCAAGATCACCAAATTCATTTCCATACCCCATCATCTGCCATCTTGCCTTTTGATTGAAAATTTGACGGTAAGCCCTTGCCAGTTCCGTAATAGGTGCAATTTTGCTGTCCGGATGCCCGTCGTCAAACTGTAAATGATAATGCTTACTCTTAATATGATCTGAGCTCGCAGTCATTTGCTGGTTATATTGCGGTTCTTTAAAAGCGGGTAATGTATTGGCAACAAATGTACCCTGCCTTTCTTTGGAAACAAGCCAACCTTCAATCAGCAAGACATTAAGGGCTTCTACAACCGTATTCCGATTGATTTTTAAAAGTTGGGCAAGTTTTCTGCTCCCCGGTAAAGCGTCGCCGGTCTTTAGTCTACCCGAATGGATATCTTTGATAAGAGCATCGGCAATTTGCAGATAAATAGCTTTATCTGATTTTTCATCTAACTGTATTTCAAATTTCCAATCTCGCAACATCTGGACTATCTGTTTTTATAAAAACTGTATCATTATGACAGTCCAAAGATACAATACTTTTGTAGTGCAATAGTGCAAAAAATCAGTAATAATTTCAGTTATGTCAAAATTAGCAGCAGAAGCCGTAAAGAAATCAATCCACGCTGAGCAAAAACAATTCAGCTCAAAAGATTTTCACCAGACCTTTGCCAAGCCAACCTACTTAAAGCCTTCTCACTTTATTCACAAAAACGTTGAAAATGAAGGTGTACATAATCAATTTTCGCAGGAAAGAAAACACCCGGTGTTCTTCGTTGACCTGCCGAGTAAAAATGTCAGTATGACCATCGGTGGTTTATTGCCCGGACAAAAAACACACCTGCACCGCCACACCTATGAAACTGTTCTATATGTACTCGAAGGGAAGGGCTGGACGAAAGTAGAAGATGAAATCGTTGAATGGAAAGCGGGTGATGCAGTTTACATTCCATCCTGGGCATGGCACCAGCACCAGAATTTAAGCGACAGTGAACCGGCCAAATACATCGCTTGCGAAAATGCTCCGCAACTTCAAAACCTCGGAGTAGCATTACGTGAGGAAGAGGGGAGGGATTTTTAACTTTAAAATAAGATCTTAAAATGAATAACGTACCTTTTAAAGGTGTGATTGCCTATCCGATTACACCCTTTGACAACAATGAGCAGATAGATATTCCCTTATTCAAAAAACAGGTGGAACGGTTAGTCACTACAGGTGCCCACGGTATTGCCCCGCTTGGAAGCACAGGGGTAATGCCTTACCTGAATGATGCCGAAAAAGAGGCCATAACCGAGGCAACGGTGCAACAGGTGGCAGGAAGAATACCGACCTTGGTAGGTGTTTCAAATCTTACAACCGAGCGAACCGTTTATCACGCAAAATTTGCTGAAAAAGCAGGTGCTAAAGCCGTAATGATCATCCCGATGAGTTATTGGAAACTAACCGATGATGAAATTGTGAAACACTATGATACAGTAGCCTCTAAAATTGCTATTCCTATTATGGCATACAACAATCCGGCTACCGGTGGTGTGAATATGTCACCGGCATTGCTGAAACGTTTACTGGAAATCCCTAACGTAACGATGATTAAGGAAAGCACAGGTGATATCCAGCGTATGCATTACCTGAGAAAGGAATTGGGTGAAGAGATCGCATTTTTCAACGGCTCCAATCCGCTGGCATTAGCCGCATTTTCTGCCGGAGCAAGAGGCTGGTGTACAGCTGCTCCCAATCTGATACCTGAGCTGAATTTGGAACTCTATGATGCCATACAGGAAAATGATCTGGAGAAAGCGAGAACCGTATTCTACAAACAAGTTGATCTGTTGAAATTCATTGTAGCCAAAGGATTGCCACGTTCCATTAAGGCAGGTCTGGACTTGTTGGGTGTTGGCGGTGGAGGCTTCAAAAGTCCCATTCAAACACTTAGTCAAAATGAAATAGCGGAACTGGATCGAATCCTTTCCACCATTGAAAACGAAGTTTATCAAAGTTAAATCGCTAAAAACAAAGCAACATGACCAAAGCAATTTTTTATCATGCAGGTTGTCCTATATGTGTAAGCGCAGAACAGGATATTTTAAGTCTCATTCCAGAGAACCAGGTAGAAATCGTTCATTTGGGAGAAGATAAAGCCAAAGTAAAGGATGCAGAAATGGCAGGTTTGCAATCTGTTCCGGCATTGGTGTTATCTAACGGAAATGTATTGCACATTAACTTTGGAGCTTCAATTGAAGATTTGAAGTAACCCCCTTTCAAAAGCCCGAAAGTGAAGGACTTTCGGGCTTTTATAAATCTTTTTTTAGTAATCAGTTTAAAACAACCGAATAAATATGCCCCTTGAAGAAGAAACTATACTTGCTTAAATGCAAGACGGGCAATCGGAAAACGTGGAAGTAACATTGACATTGCAGGGTGACATAAAATAGATCCTGTTTTGATGAACCATGATTATAAATCATCCTCTGGGACATCATTTTATCTAAAAACTGTACCATAAGAATCATCCTGTGGTCCGATACTTTTGTTTCATCAATAAAATTCATAAAATGGAGTTCAATATTAAGAAAGTAGGTCTGAAAGAATTAGACACAACAGCAGAATTATTTAACCTTTACCGGGTTTTCTATCGTCAGGCGGATAATTATGAAATATGTAAACAATTTATCAAGGAACGATTAGACAATGACCAATCGACAATTTTTGTGGTGTATGCGGACGGCAAAGCGATAGGGTTTGTCCAGTTATACAAACTCTATCATTATATTAAATTACAAAAACAGTGGTTGTTGAGCGATTTGTTTGTGCATCCCGATTACAGGGGACACGGATTTTCGGTAGCACTAATAGACAGAGCAAAGCAATGGTGCGATGAAACAGGAGCTTGCGGATTGATGCTGGAAACCGAAAAAACAAACGACATCGGCAACAAGCTCTATCCTCGTTGCGGTTTTGAATATGATGGGAACCACAATTATTACTATTGGTGGAAGTAACGGGCAAGGTGGAGTAAATCGGTTGCCATCATTAAAGCATGCTGAAATGCTAAAAAAAGATTTTTTGTTAAGGATAAAGACAAATTGATAGTAATAATATCGAGATAGGTAGACTACTTCGCCAATAACCAAAACGTTTTTATAGAGGAAACGGAAATCTCAAAAAACGATAATTTGGAAATATCGTGGAAGCGATTAAATTTTTCCAGTAAAACCTTAGGATTTAAATGCTATATTTACGTTCCAAACCTGATAACGATGAAGCGTACAGAGACTTTACTTTTATTTTTTATTTCATTCCTGACTTTCGGGCAGAACAAACAATTTCTTTACGAATATAAATTCATTCCTGACTCTACGAATAAAGCGAACGTCAGATCAGAAATAATGGTCCTGAATGTCCTGAAAGACAGATCTGAATATTACAGTACCGTCCGGTATGCTTCGGATTCTGCTCAGGCGGCCGATTCTAAAAAAGGAATTATTTCAATGCCGGCTGACGTTGAATCGGTCAATGAATGGGTTACTAAATATCCCAATTCCAATCAACTGACGCACACCACTTTTATGGTTTGGGATAAATATAAAGTGAAGCAAGATGTAGAATTGAAGTGGAAACTCAGTAATGAATTTTCCAACGTCCTTCATTACGATGTTCAGAAAGCGACTACAGAATTTGGCGGCAGAAAATGGACGGCATGGTTCACCAAAGATATTCCCATTCAGGACGGACCATATAAATTTAAAGGTTTACCAGGATTGATTCTGAAAATTGAAGATTCAACTAAAAGCCACAGTTGGGAACTGAAAGGCATTCGCTCCAATCAGGAAGAATTTGCCTATCCCGACCTTGGTCAATACAAAATTATTGAATTAAGTTACAATCAATTCGTTAAGAAATTCAAAAATTACCGCGCCAATCCGACTGCGGATCTGGTGGGACGAATTCCCGACCAGCCCAATGCTGACGGGACCATGCGCACATCAGCAGAAGTAATAAGGGAGATCAATCAGCAAATAATGAACAAACTGGCTAAAGACAATAACTTGGTTGAGTTGAATCTGCTGAAATAAATGTTAAGTTCATTTAATTACACATAAAACCTTTCAGGCATTTCTATAGGGTTTCGCTTTTAATAATGTCATGGAATTATGTGATCTGTTGTCTCTGTTGAAACTTAAATTGATAATAACAAACCTATGGGCAAACTCATTTTTTTTCTCGATGATGATCAGCACCACACATTAGTTATTTAAATTATATAACTAATATAATCTCAAAAATCGATTAGAACATGATTTGTTAAATTTCATAGATTTGAATGTTGCCTGAAATTTTAAACAATATTATCCATAATTAATATTTATGAAAATTATATCAACTGTTTTTTTACTTGTTGCAGCGATATATTCCGCTCAAAGTCTGAAATTTGAGAATCCAGAATTTGAAAAAATAGTTTTAGCAAAATATCCTGAAATTGACTCAAATAAAAACAACCGTATTGAGCAAAATGAAGCTGAAAGTCTGGAAAAACTAAGTTTAATGGAAACAAACTTAACAAATGCAAATGACGTAAAGTATTTCAGAAATTTGACCTATTTATCACTTACAATTAACAATATTAAAGAATTCAAACTTAAGGATTTTTTTAAATTAGAAAAATTGTATATCGCAAGAAATAAGTTGAATAAGCTTGAAATTTATAATCTACCATTATTAAATGAATTTGCTTGTGGTTTAAATCAATTAACAACAATTAAAATTAAAAACTGTCTTAATATTGTATCTTTAAATATTATGGATAATCAAATAAAAAAAATTGACTTAAGTCAATTTAAAAAATTAAAATATTTGACTATTGATAATAATAAATTAGAAAATCTTGATCTATCGAATAATCCCGACTTAATACAAATTGTTATTGATCATAATAATATAAAGACACTTGATATAACGAAAAATCAAAATCTTCAAATGAATATACTTTATATTGATGATGATGTCAATATTATAGGAACACCAGAACAATTATCTAACTATAAACCAGCATCAAAAGTTGGACCTCCACCTCCAAGTAAATAAAACTGCAGGTAGTACGGTATTCCAAAATCCAAGTTGAACATCATAGATTAAGCATTTGTACCTATGACCAGAGTAAAGAATTTACACGGGTCATTGTCAAATTAATTAACGAAGAACTTCCGAAAATAACTACCATTGAACGACAAATATCCGACCGTAAAGGAAAATATACCTGGACTTTTTACAAAAACAGGCCTCATGCGACCATCGCATCTGCTTATTCGGTCGGACCAAAGTCGGGCGCAACAGTATCGATGCCGCTGGAATGGATGAGATAAAAAAAGGGTTGAAGATTAGTGATTTCACCATATTCAATGCACTGGAACGTTTGGAAAGTATAGGTGATATTTTCAAACCTGTATTCGGTAAGGGTATTGATATGATGAAAGTTATTTCAAAATTTTCCTAACTTTTAATTTCTTATAATTGATAAATTTATTCTATTGTTAAATTAAGAAAGAAGAAAACCACCACACTCTGGATTGGATTTTTTGCTGTTGCCGCTGCAGTGTTCTTTCTGGTTCCGGATTACTGGTTTATAATCAACATCATTTTGTTCGTGGTCGTTTTAATAATGGATTTGCGATACAGAAGAGAATTCAGAAAAAATTATACAGATGGTTACGACTTTTTCTCGGATTACTTTTCCGCCTTATTTACCTTGATAGAAGAAGAACTTCCACAATTGGGAACGATCCAGTTTACGGCCAATGTGAAGGAAACGCTGGCAGGTACGGAACATTTGAAATCTGCTCAGGATGCCACATTTGAAACACCCGGCTTCATTTCCGGTAAAGAAGAGTTTTACGAAAAAGAAATCGGAAAGGGATACTGTACTCTGAAAGATGGTGCAGAAGTCAGTTTCAGCTTTGTGGAAAAAGTTAGAAGACGCATTATCAAGAAGAGAGGAATCAGTGGGAAAAGAAAAACGAAGCAGAAATACAAATCCGTCTATCCTTTTATTCTGAAGCTGAAGCTTCCGAAATCCATTTATCAGCTGAAAAATGACATTGATAAATCTGATATCCAATTGGAAGAAGATGAGTCATTTTATTACATGAAAGCACGGCGGAAGTTTGATATTAAGGAAGAAAATCCTAATGATTACAGTGCCTATCAATACAATTCCACGCCATTGTTTTCTGTAGAATATTTTTCTTTGGAGGTGGTTAATTTGTTTAATATCTGCTACGGATGCTTTACCTTAAAATAATATGGAGAATATGGATCAAAATATAAATTGTCAGGAAAAATTAGGTTTATTTCTCGTGGATGATTGTCCTGCTGTTGCCACGGAACAATGTACAAACTGCAGCAAAAAAGTTTGCAAAAACCATATCTTCCTCCAGAATGAAAACGGCAAAAACCAAAAACTTTGTTTAACGTGTAAGGCCGTTCTGGATCCCAGGCTGACTTCCAAGATCGAATTATACTCACCGGACCGGCCTGTCTGGCGAAAAAAAATGATGAACAGGTTTCATGCAGAATATCCATTTCTGGTAACGATGGCAAGCCAGTACGGTGCATTGTTTGATACGGTTCTGTTTACAGATTTTTCCGATCACTCGGGTGATTCTTCACCTTTTGACAGTTAATTTCTATGAAACTGTTGCTGGTAACCCAAAATTATCCTCCGTCGAAAGGCGGAATGGCCGAATCCTGCGGAAGGATTGTCCGGAATCTGAAAAGAAAAAGTTGTGAAGTCCACGTCCTGCATTTTTCCAACCGGCAGAAGCCTTATTTGATAAAAACGGAAACCGGCGGAAACTACAGCGCGCTAGGGATCTATGATACTGAAGAATATACGCTGAATCTGGCGACATTATTCCTGGAAAAGAGAAAGGAATTTTTGGATGTTGATGCAATTATTGCTTTTGGCGGATATCTGCCGATGATGTGGACGCCAGTCATCAGTCAGCTTTTTGAGAAACCTTTGTACACTTGTATCCGGGGAAATGATTTTGACGAAGGCTTATTTTCCAAGAAAAGAAATACACTTCTTTATTCCCTGGAACATTCGGAAGCGATATTGTCCGTCTGTAAGGATAAACAGGATAAAATCGCAAAATTGTTCCCTTCAAAAAAAGTATTTTACATGCCGAACGGAATTGATGCCTCTTTTTGGAATCTTAATGAAAACGAAAGAAACAAGGCCGATCAAAGAAAACAGGAATTAACGGACAAAAAGATTATTCTCATTGCAGGACAACTTAAATTTAAGAAGGGCATCCGCCATTTTATAGAGTCTTTTGATCAATTTCATTTTAAAAGTGATTACGAAATCTGGATGATCGGTGATCTGCCGGAAGAGGTTAAACTTTTTATTAATAATTTTGATTTGAATGTTAAACTCTTTCCGTTTGCCTCCAAATATGAGATGCGTAGTTTTTATGAGATGTCAGACGTCGTGTGTATTCCATCCTTGTATGACGGAATGCCTAATGTTTTATTAGAAGCCGGTGCATCGAAAAAACTGATTATTGCTACTGAAGTTGGCGGGATTCCGGACGTCGTAGTGCATGGAAAATCAGGGCTTTTATATCATCCTTTGGAATCCAATGCACTCCTGGATGTTTTGATTCGCTATCACCATTTAGCCGAAGATGAAAAAGAATTAATGCAAAATGAAATTCATAACACTGTTTGTCAAAACTTTACAGAACAAAACGAAATACAAAACTACCTAAATCTATTTTTAATATGAAAAAAATTACAATCCTGTTTTTAGTGTCTTTTTTAAGCTTACATTCATGTAAGAAGGAAGCTCAAACCAGCAATTCCCCAACTACTGAGAAAACAGAAACGAAAGGCAGCAGCTATTCTGCAGACTATATTATTTCTGATAAAGAAGGAAAAGAAATCGCTGGTTTTACGGTAAATCCTCCGAAAGTTCAGTTTGGGTCAGAAACTTTTACCGCAAAAGAAAAAGAAGATAAAAGGAAATATTACAGCAATGGCACACAGCGGTATGAAGTAAAGCTAAAAGATGATACATACAAGCTGAGAGATGCAGGTTCCAAGCTTCTCTGGAAAGTAAAAACCTATCCGGACAAAATCAAAATTGCTGATAACGAAGAGAATCTGAATCCTTACGAAGTCAAAAATAACAACGGAGCGATAGAAGTTTCTAAAGACGGAAAAGTCATTAATACAATGAAAATTACAGGAAATGAAATCTCTGTAAACGGACAGCCTGCTTATAAAATTTCAAAAACATCGGACAGTTTTGCTTTGGGAATACTGAGTATAGATCAGATTCCGATGGATCAAAGATTATTACTTCTTACCGAATTTCTATATCAGAAAAAGTGATACTGATTTATGCATATGGTTCAGGATTAGGTCATCTCAAAAGGGTGGCCTCTTTTCTGAAAAGCCAGAACTATGCTCCTGAACACTGTATTTTGCTGACCAACTCTAAATTTTCAGAATTTTGGGAATCGGGATGGAATGTAGTTCAAAAAGAAGATTTGTTTTTCTCTTCAGCTGAATTTTTGTTTTTTATCGAAAATTTAATTTCGGAAAATAATATCCATTCTTTTATTGTGGATGTTTTTCCTGCCGGGTTTTATGGTGAATTATCTTCATTATTAAATTATTTTCAAGGGAAAAAGATATTGCTGTCGAGGATCTTATCCAATTCTTATTTTGAAAAAAATCCTGATATTCCTGATTTTGACGAGATTTTTGTCATGGAAAAAGGGGTAGATCTCTCCCGGATCCGATCCGGAAAAGTACTATATTCGGATAACCCGGAAAATGTTTTAGAAGAAATGTCTATACCGGTTAAAATGCCTTATTATCTCATTATCCATAGTCAGCCCTTAGCGGAAGTGCTTCATCTTTACAAGCTGGCCAATATGTATAGGACCAATCAGCAAATTATAATTTTAACGGCTACTGCTGTTCCGCAAGACAATACCAGCACTGAAGATTTAGTTCTATATCAACAAAAACCATCTCAATCTTTGCTGGACAATGCGGAGAAAATATTTTCCGGTGCAGGCTTTAATACCTTTCATATGTTGGTTCCGTACCAAAACAAATGGATTTGTAATCCTTTTCCAAGAACATTTGATGACCAATTTTTGAGAAAGGCTATTCATTATAAAAAAGACTAATTTTTTGATTAAAAAAGGTGATTAAGGTTCAATATTTTCCCGGTATTTTCAGATTTCCGGGAATATAATTGATAGCGGATTGAACTGTTCATCAGATCTCTTTTTCCGAAATCTTCAAAAAACTTCCTGTGAGTCTCAGGTACAGTTAAAGATCAATAGCATAAGTTGTGAGTTACTTTACAGAAGCGGGATTATTTACGATTCGATTTCCTTATATGCTGAATATCAATAAATTTTAGTACTTTAGATCAACATAAAAATGACCTTATGAAAAACAAATCTCAGGTATTACTATTCATTGGAATAATCGCTTTGGCGATAGGTGGCTATCTTTATTTCCAGGCAGACGGTGATGCGGTCAATCGTAAAAATATGGAAATTGCTACCACTGCAACTACTGCGGAAGAGGCTGCCAAACAGATTTCTGCGAGCAACCAAAGTGAAATCGGCGGCAATTCGGCAGCCATGTTTTTACTGGGTTTAGGCGGTGTACTTACACTGGTCTCTATCATCAGCATGATGAAGAAAAAACAGGATAATTAGTTGTAGAAATTGCTGTCATTTTAACCTTTTGGTAATCTGACCGGAAGCATCGATGGTATTGGCCTGTAAGTTTTAGATTGAACTGCTTTTACCTTTATGCGTGTTGTAGATAAAGGATATATTAACCCATCATTCCGGATTACGAGTTCTAAGATATTTGTATGATAATAAAGTCAAATATGATTTTTCCCGTAGCTGAGCAGGCCTGTTTGCTGTATGTTTTAAACGGTGAATTTCAATATGGATTAAAAGATGAAAACCTCAATATTGCTACCGATTATTCTTTATTCCTGAATTGTATAATTTTGGGAAAGCATATTTATAACTCCAGACAGAACGAGAATTGTCAGATTGTAATTGTCACTTTTTATCCTGATATTTTAAAAAAAAATATGACCGGTTATTAGAAAATATGTTTATTTTCCATTCAGCAAACTGATCATATAGCTGTAGCTGTATTTTTTGTCGAGCAGTCGGTATTCCTCATGCGGATAGGCACCCCAGCTGTCATCACCGCCAAGTCCGCGCTGTTTGAGGTCAATATTTAAAAATACCTGATGTCTTGGTGGCAAATCGACCGGATGCTGTTGCTTTTTGGTCAGACCGGGATCCAGATCTTCCACGCTGTGGTTAATGGCTGTAAAAGCAATAGGCTGTGTGCCTTCCACCTTTATTCCGTTGCCCGACTCATCGGTCAGAATAAACCAACGAACATCCGTTTTATTGCCGCTCTCCTGAGGCCGGATGTAGCCTTTATAGTATTGATTTTCTACCTTATCCTGATAAATTCCAATAAAAGAAGCACTGTGCCGGTCGGTATAGTTCTCGTATGGACCTCTTCCATAATAACTGAGGTTATTAAAGCTTCCGGGCAATGTGGTACGCATCCCAAAGCGCGGAAGTTCAGGGAGATCTTTGTCAGCCATGTCCATTGTTGCGGTAATCTGTATGTCACCTTTATTATGGATGAAATAATTGATCTGATAAGGCACATCGATGCCCGCCAGTTGCCATTCAACCAGGATAGGCAGTCCGTTTTCAGTTTGCTCTCCAACCGTCACCTTTTTTAGTTTTTTCTGGTCATGGACAGAACGCCACAAGCCCAATTTTGAAGGCATACCGTTTCCGAAATCATTATCGGTAGGCGCTCTCCAGAAATAAGGCTCCGGAAAATTATTGAAATTGCTGTCTTTTTTGCTGTATCGGGTGAACTTTCCTTTTTGCAGGTCAAATTCACCTTTTACATCACCCGCATTGAAATTCACCTTTTTATCATCTTTTGTGATGACCAATTTTGGTGCTGCGGCCGGATCTTTCTCAAAATAAGAACCTGCATAACTGAACTGCTCTCTGGCAATCTCTGTTCCGGAAGGCAACATTTCTGTAGCTGCTTTCGTATAGACATAAAGATTAAGGAAATATTCGGTTCCGGCGATCGATTTATATTGTGGAAGGTTAAGCTTAACATCTTTTGACTGATGAGGAGCGAGCTGAACATCAAACGATCCTTCATTTGCTTTTTCACCATTCCTAAGCAGTTGCCATTTAAATATATATTGGTTAAGATTGGTAAAATCAAAGATATTTTCAATGCTGATCAAACCTTTACTCAGGTCTTTTGCTGTGAAGATCACATTCTGGTACATCTTTTTTACTTCATAGGCGCCGGGATCAGGCGTCCGGTCGGAACTGATGATCCCATCGGCTATACCATTTTCGTCATTCTGCCAATAAAATGATCCCAAATCACCACCGTAAGCCCAGAATGTCTTACCGTTAGCGTCTTTGGTTTTAAGACCCTGATCTACCCAATCCCAGATGAACCCGCCCTGCATATTTTGGCTTTTCAGGATAATGTCAAAATAGGTCTGCATATTGCCATTGCTATTGCCCATTGCATGTGAATATTCGCACATAATGTAAGGTCTCTTTTTGGTGGAATCAGCCGCATATTTTTTCATATCGGCGATGCGCGGATACATAGGAGCTACAATGTCCGTATTCCAGTCTTGTCCTGCCTGCTCAAACTGTATCGGCCTGGAAGTATCCCGGCTTTTGATCCATTTGTAGCTATCGTGGAATACCGGTCCGTTTCCACATTCATTACCCAGAGACCAGATAATAATAGACGCGTGATTTTTGTCTCGCTCTGCCATTCTTACGATCCTGTCTGTAAGTGCCGGAGCCCATTCCGGCAGGTAGGCCGGATGTACCGTCTTATCAAACCCGCCCTGTAGTTCCGCACCCATACCGTGGATTTCGATATTGGCTTCATCTACGAGATATAACCCGTATTGATCACACAACTTATACCATAGCGGATCATTCGGATAATGCGAAAGCCGCACCGCATTGATGTTCAGCTCTTTCATTAACTTTATATCTTTCAGCATTAATGCTCTCGTGGTGGCATGGCCGGCTACATCATCGTGTTCATGACGGTTTACCCCGTGCACGGAGATTGGCATTCCATTGACCAGAAGTCTTGCATTTTTGATCTCAACTTTACGGAAGCCCACTTTTGAAGCCGTAATGCTGAGTACCGTTCCATTTTGATCTTTCAGGGTCAGCACACAATCATATAAATTGGGTGTTTCGGCATTCCATTGTAAAGGGTTTTTGATGGTCGTCCGGAATTTCAGGGTTTGAATGCTGTCTGCATTTACAATGAAGTTTTCCTGTTTGTTATAAACGGCTTTTCCTGATCTGTCCAGAAGACTGATTGTTACGCTCCCTCTTTTAAGGTCGTTCCCTTTAAATTGGCGAAGATCTACATCAGCACTGAACAATCCGTTTTTATATTGATCATCCAGATCTCCCTTCAGAAAGAAATCCCATATGGCTAACTTTGGTAATGTGTAGAGGTAAACATCCCGCTCCAATCCGCTTAGACGCCAGAAATCCTGATCTTCAAGATAGCTTCCATCGTGCCACCGAAATACCTGTACAGCGAGTAGGTTTTGTCCTTTTTTAAGATATTTTGTGATGTTGAATTCTGCTGGAGTTTTGGACGCTTTGGTCATTCCGACTTTAATGCCGTTCACATAAATAAATGCACATCCGGAAATAGAGCCAAAATGAAGCAATATTTCTTTCTGATCCCAATCTTCCGGAACGGTAAACGTCTTTCTGTAAGTCCCTACCGGATTATCCGGACCTATAAATGGTGGTGTTCTGGGATGAGGATAAGTAACATTGGTATAGATGGGTATTCCAAAACCGTTCAGCTCCCAATTGGAGGGAACTGTTAAATTTGCCCAGCCGGAATCATCCATTGTTGTGTTGTAGAAATCTGCCGGTCTGTCTTTGTAATGGTCTGTATAACTGAACTTCCATTGCCCGTTAAGTGATTTATAGTTCGCAGATCTGGTGTAATCATCTGAAATTGCGTCTTGCCGGTTTTCAAAGGGTACAAAGGTGACGTGCGGCTTTTCTTTTCCCTGGTCAACAATTTTAGGATTTTCCCAATCGTTATTTTGGGCCGTAACCGATACAAAAAAGATGGACAGTAATATAGAGGCTATTATTTTTAAATTCACAACAGGCATTTTCATGTTTTACTTGATAAGCAAATTTATAAAAAATGCACTGATAATCATTGGTTTCAAATATCAATAAAGATAACTTACTAATATGAAATAGTCTTTCTTCTATATTGATATAAAAACAGAATTAAAATACTGCGCGTCAATCTACATATCCGGAAATAAAAATCGGGGATAAATAAAAAAAACCGATTAAACGATTAACCAAAAATTAATATTAGAAGGTCTATTTGTTCATGGTAAATTAATTTTTAAAATCAAATTTCATTTAAAATATTGACTATTAAATAGTTGTGATTTATTTATCAAGTATTAAAAATTTGCCAATTTACAATAATTTCTAAACCGCACAAATTTTTATGACTATTGTTTTTTTAATAATTTATAGAATATTTTTGCACTGTTAATCGAATCAATGAAAAGATCATCCATAAAAGATATTGCCAGAATTGCAGGAGTTTCCGTAGCAACAGTATCCTATGTGCTGAACAAAAAGGAAGGTCAGAGAATCAGTGAAGAGACTAAGAAAAAAATTATCGAAGTTGCTGAAACGATTAACTATATTCCCAACAGAAATGCCAGAAGCCTGAAAAACAATAAATCCAAACTGCTGGGGCTTATTGTGGCTGATATCTCAAATGACTTTTATTCCCATATTGCGAGAAAACTTGAAGATAAAGCCTTACAATTAGGTTATTCCTTGATTATTGGCAGTTCTGGTGAAAATGCGACAAAATTTGAAAAGCTGATCGAACTTTTTTCCCAGCAACAGGTTGACGGAATGATCGTTGCACCCGTGGTTGGTTCAGAAGCATCCCTGTTAAAATTGATCGAAAAGAATTATCCGGTCGTTACGATCGACAGGTATTTAAAAGGAATCAATGTTTCCGGAGTCATTCTGAATAACATAGAAATTGCGGAAACGGCCACCGATTTCCTATTAAAAAAAAACTTTGACAGGATCATCTATATTGGCTACGATACGAAATTAGAACATCTTTTGGACAGACAAAAAGGTTTCGAATCCAGTATTTCAGAATTTGGTGCTGATGTTTTAACAGAAAATATTTTAGTTGGAATTGAAAATGTTGCAGAGGAGGTTCAAACTAAACTGGGTGATGCTTTGGGAAAAAAGCCGAAAAATACTGCTTTATATTTTTCCAGTAATAAGCTTGCGGTGGCGGGGCTTGCTTACCTTATTAAAAATAAGATCAGCGTTCCGCAGGATGTTTCTGTTTTGGCTTTTGATGAGACAGAAGCGTATCAATTATTTCCGACAAAGATCAGCTATATCAAACAGCCTTTGGAAGAGATGGCGGATGAAGCGATAACAATTCTGGACTCACAGATCAATCAATATTCCAGGACGGCCAAGAAAATAACGTTATCGGCCAGCCTGATTCTACAAAATTCGATCAAATAATTTTTTTACTAAATAACTTAAACGTTTAATCTAAATGAATAAAGAAAATAATAATTACGCTGTATGCTTCGGGGAAATACTCTGGGACATTTTTCCAACCGGCGAACGGGCCGGAGGAGCACCTTTCAATGTGGCATACAATCTCGACAAAATGGGACTCGAAGTTAAAATGATCAGCAAGATCGGGAATGATGATTTGGGCAGGGAACTTATCAGTCAATTGGAAAACTGGAAGATCTCTACAGATTTCATTCAGATCGATGATGAGAGACCGACAGGTACTGTTCTCGCAACCTTCGATGAACACGGAGAAGCGCATTACGACATCATCAATAATGTAGCCTGGGATCATATCAAAATTTCGCAGGCACATAAAGAATTGGTCGGGAATTCTGACGCTTTCGTTTTTGGAAGTCTGATCGCCAGGAATGAAGAATCGAGAAATACCTTGCTTCAGTTGATAGAATATTCGAAATTCAGGGTTTTTGATGTCAATTTCCGTCCGCCTTACATTGATTTTGAATTGGTGAAAACGCTGTTAGGCAAAGCAGATCTGGTGAAAATGAACAAAGCCGAATTGCGACAGATCATTGAATTCCTGGACGAGGATTATATTGACGAAGACCAGAGCATCCAGCATATCCGGAATTATTTCGACCTGAAAGAGATTGTCCTGACCAAAGGAAGCAAAGGCGCAAGATATTTTGTCGGGAACGAGAATTATACATTTCCGGCAGTTTCTATCGAGGTTAATGATACGGTCGGAAGCGGAGATTCTTTCCTTGCCGGATTTTTGTCGAAAAGAATTCAGGCGAGATCATCGGAAGAGATTATGAGACAGGCCGTTTCTTTGGGCGCCTTCATCACTTCCAGATCGGGAGCCTGCCCGGATTACTCGTATGAAGAATTCAGAACGTTCAGAGAAGAACATTTCACCCCAACCATCTAAAAATCAAATTATGAATACTGCAAAATTTACAGAAAAGAAATATTATGTCGTACTGGCATTCGTTATTTCGTTATTTTTCTTTTGGGCAATTGCTCTCACGATGGGCGATGTATTGAACAAACATTTCCAGAATGTCCTGAAAATTTCCAAATCAAAATCCGGACTGGTGCAGCTCTCGATTTTCGGAGCCTATGCTTTGATGGGGATTCCTGCGGGCTATTTTATGAAAAAATTCGGTTATAAAAAAGGGGTGATCCTGGGACTGTCACTTTTTGTACTCGGTTCATTTCTTTTTATTCCGGCTGCCAATCAGATGTCATTCAATTTTTTCAGAATTGCTCTTTTTGTCCTGGCAATGGGAATGGCGACCCTGGAAACTGTGGCACATCCGTTCGTGGCAGCGTTGGGAAATGAAAAAACGAGTGACCAGCGTGTCAATTTCGCACAGTCCTTCAACGGATTGGGAGCCATTATCGGTCCCTTGTTAGGCGGTTTTTTCATCTTTGGAAAATCCGGGTTAAATGATAATTCACTGGATTCGGTGAAAGATCTTTACACCTGGATCGGCGTTGTGATTTTAGTAATTACCATTATTTTTTCATTCATAAAAGTGCCGAGTCTGAAAGATCCTCACGCAGAAGATATCCAGGTCTCGGAGGGTGAAAATGGTGAAGAGGCTTCTGTTTCCGATCCGCACGCACCGCTTTACAAACAGAGACATTTTATATTTGCCGTCATCGCACAGTTTTTCAACATCGCGGCGCAAGGCGGAACCTGGGCTTATTTCATCAATTATGGAGTGGAAAAAATGCATTTGCCCGAGACACAGGCTTCGTATTATTTTTCATTAAGTATGGCAATGATGATGATCGGGCGTTTTGTAGGAACATTTCTGATGAGATTTATTGCTCCGAATAAGCTGCTGGCGATTTTCACAATGTGTAATATCATATTATGTCTGGTCATTTCTCAAAGTTTCGGCTGGGCATCATTTATCAGTCTGATCTTGTTGAATTTATTCCTCAGCGTAATGTACCCGACGATCTTCAGTCTTGGTCTCAAAAGATTGGGAAGCAAAGTGCCGCAGGCATCATCATCCCTGGTGATGGCAATGTTCGGAGGCGCCGTTTTCCCGCCATTGATGGGCAAGATCGCAGAAACCGATATCGCGCACGCTTACCTTCTTCCGATCCTTTGTTATGTTGTGATTCTCCTCTTTGCTCTGAAGTTTTATAAGCCTAAGACTTTAAAATAATATTATGAAAATCAATGTTTTAAAATACAGCTTTGGGATTTTGATTCTCATTGCTCAGGTTTCTTTTGCCCAAATTGTCATTACCAACAAAGATTTTTCTTTTGGGACAACGGGCAGAATTGGTGCAGGATATTCTCCCAATGCCGACGGAAAAACGGGAAAACAGCTGAATCTTAATAATCAGGGTTCATTGGGCGGAAGGATGGATCAGGGCGATTATGTGGATTTTTTACCGGCATTCCATTTTACTCCTGTGGTGAACGGCGACAGCACAAAAGCAACGAAAATCGATATGCAGGCCAGATTAAGTTTCTATTCGGGCGGGACTTTCCTTGGAAATGTAGATTCAAAATCGAATCAGGGGATGATCATTGCATTGCCGGAGGCTTTTGTGGAAGCCAGGAATATTATGGGAAGCGATTGGGATGTCTGGGCCGGTTCCCGTTGGCTGAGATATGATGATGTTCATATTGCGGATTATTTTTATTTTGACGACCATTCGGCGACAGGCTGGGGTGTGAGACATAAAAATACCCGGTTTTCTATGTTTTTCCCTGCAGCGATCGATACGGCCGCCACCAACTCGACGCCTTATTCTTATACGAACGTGATCAGCGGAACAAAAAACCTGATCTACAGGCAAAGAGAAGTGATGATCCTGGAGCAGGTCGTTCCATTTAAAAATAATGTTCATAAGCTTAAACTTCTGGCAGAATTTCATAACCTTGATAAATCAGGCAAAAATTCGATGGAACAATATGCATCGGATCAGGGCTGGGTTTTCGGAGCGAAATTAAATTCAGCGATTAAAACAAAGATCAAAGGTTCCTTTAACCAGATTTCAGTACGTTACGGAACCGGAATTGCCAACGGCGGCGATAGCGGAAATACCCAGACCTGGCGGACATACGGTGCTCCGGACGAAATTACCAAAACTTACAAAGGCGCGTATTCTCTAACGGCTGTTGAGCATATTTTACTGAATCTCTCCAATCGCTGGTCCGCAAATGCTTACGCGGTTTTCACGATGAGCAAAGGCGGTTCTGATAGTGATAATAAAGCCTTAGACCTTTACAACAGAGAAATTTTCAACAAAAAATCGGAATTCAATACGGGGGTAAGAGCGACCTATTATTTCAATAACTGGTTCCATATCTTGTCTGAACTGCATTACGCTTCCCGAACAGATGGCAATCAAGATCCGGCCTCAATGGTAAAATTGGTTTTGGCGCCAACGATTGTTCCAACGGCAGAAAGAAGCGTTTGGGCAAGACCGCACATTCGTCTCATAGCAGAAGTTTCCAGATATAACGATCAGGCGATGAACAGCCTTTATTCTCCGTTTTTACAACAATCCGGCGCGAAAAGATTCGGAACCTATCTTGGAGTAAGAACAGAGTGGTGGATCTTTTAATGAATGAAAAATTTTAAATACAATCAAATATAAATCGATATGAATATAAAATTCGGGGCTTCACTTCTCTCGTGGATCACACCGGTCTGGACACCGGAAGCAGGAAAATACGCCATTGAAAAAACGGCCAATGCAGGATTCGACCTGATAGAGATCCTGTTGCCGAGCTCGATGGAATTTAATTCAAAAGAAGTGAAAAAACAATTGAAGGATAATGATCTGGATGTCGTTTGTTCTTTAAATTTACCGAAAGAAGCGCATATTCCCTTTTACCCAAAATCTGCGGAAAAACTGATCAAACAGGCCATCGACAAAACCTCAGAATTGGAAACCGACTTTTTAGGAGGCGTTCTTCACAGCGGGATAGGTTTTTTTTCAGGAGATCCCCTGACAGAAAATGAAGCAGAGATCATCACCGAAGTTTGGGGCAACGTTGCAGATTATGCAAAAGAAAAAGGCATCAATATTGGAATTGAACCCATCAACCGTTATGAATCTTATGTTTGCAATACGGCAGAAAATGTTTTAAATCTGATACAGAAAACAGGGAAAGATAACCTTTTTCTCCATCTTGATACATTTCATATGAATATCGAGGAAAATAATTTCTATGACCCGGTGATCCTTGCGGATAAAAAACTGAAACACCTTCACATCACGGAATCTCACAGGGGAATGCCGGGAGAGGGAACCGTCAATTGGAACGAACTTTTCAAAGCTTTGAAAGCCGTCGGTTTTGAAGGAAATCTTGTATTGGAAAATTTCTCATCTTCTATTCCGGGAATGCAGCAGATGGTCTCACTCTGGCAAAAATCGCCGTACGAAGCGGAAGAATTAGCGGTTCGCAGTTTACAGTTTTTAAAGAGTTCTTTATAGTTGTGGGTTTTCCAGAAGAGCATTAACAGTGATAACGTTCCAGACCGGATTTTAAAGATTAATTGAGTACATATTCATTTAAAACAATGATTTACTGAGTTTGTAAAATTATTTTATTAAACATTTTTTTAAGATAGTCGTATAAAAATTAAGAATTTAAAGTTGCAAAGAAAGAATTAAATCTGAAACTCATAAATAAAAATAAATGTGAAATGGGCTTTATTCAAAAAGATACTTATCCGGAAATTTCTTTAATAACTTTTTCCTTACAGCTTCTGGAATCGGAATCTATTATTCATTAACAAATAATTGACTACCCTCCACAGATCGTATATGCTGAATGTTGACAATGAAAAGAACGGTGCCCCTGTAAAAAAATAATTTGGCAAAACGATTCGCTTTTAATTTATTTGACAGTGGGTCGATTTTCTTGATGAATAGATACCACGAAATTTTATTCTGTGATCCAGCGTCAGGTTCCCGAACGGATTAAAGTATGAATCTACGCGGGTTTTGTCTTTGACACCATTCCAGGTCCGTTGCTTATCTTTAATCCTGGAAAGCAGTGTACGGTATTGGGCGGCCGCCTCCTTGGGTGAAACTTTTTTGAGGAGGAGATCTATCCGGATTTCGAAGAGTTTGATCTCCACAGAATCTTCAGTTGAAGGAGCATCACCCACAGGAATGTACATACGAAAACATCCTTCGGTATTGAAAAGCTTTTTTGGGTATGACGCAAGTAATACATGCACGCAGGTAAAACTTACCCATCGTCAATTTTTGTTCAGATTCTTATCCATAGTTTTACAGAGATGGTTTTAATTGCCTTTATAATAAATAGAAATATGATGAATATAAAAGTTTTTATTTTGCTGATAGGTTGCATTATTTCGTCTGATATATCTCTGGCGCAGGTTAGAACTGATAATCTTCTCCGATCGAAATTAGACACTGCTGTCGACCGGGCTGCAATGAAATATATGTCAGATAGTACTGCCAATAGCCTGAATATTGGAATTGTCTATGGAGGAAAAACCTTCAGTTATCATTATGGTGAAAATGTAAAAGGCAGTGGTAAATTACCGTCTGATGATTTATATTACAATATCGGATCAATTGCCAAAACTTTTACAGGCACTCTCCTTGCTCAAGCAGTGATCGACAAACGAATTGGACTAAACGATGACATCCGGAAATATCTTCCCGGTACTTATCCTAATCTTCAATATCAGGGCCATCCCGTCACGGTGGTTCAATTGGCCAATCATACCTCTGCTCTGCCCGGCGTTATCCGGGAGCTATATCCTGAGGAAAAAAATAAATTGCGCGAATTAGATTTTGTGGGACAGGCTAATTATCTATCAGGTTATAATGCAGATAGTTTGCTGAAGGATTTGCACAATGTAGTCCCGGATACGATACCGGGTACAAGGTACCGCTATAACACGAATGGGGTTATGCTCTTACAATATATATTAGAACGTGCTTATCATCGTAGCTACAAAAAACTTATAACGAAATATCTTCAGGCCCGATTGGGGCTTTACCAGATCACTCCCGTTTTGGACAAAAAGCAGATGAAACTCGCTGCTCAAGGGTATACCAAAGAGGGCAGGCGACAATCTTATGTTAATTTAGAGGGATATTACATCGGACCTAGCATCAACGCCACGATGCATGATCTGCTTGGTTATGTTAAAGCGCAATTGGAAGAGCGTGATCCGGCTATCCGCTTGTCTCATCAGCTTACCTGGACCGGGCAGAACGGATTTGCTGTTGGGCTCAACTGGATGTTTAATACCGAAAATGGGACTCCTTATTTTTACCATGACGGAAATACGAAACTTGGCTTTAACAGTTTATGTACGATTTATCCAACGCAAAATTTGGGCATATTTATTATCGCTAACGATGTACATAGCCAGCAAAGGATCGGACAAATGGAAAATACGATATATAACGCTGTTAAATGATCTAAAGGTTTGGACCGGTAACAAAGAAACTTATGTAAGGTTACAATTTACCCATCGATAATTTTTATTCAGATCCTTATCCAAAACATCAGGGCCGTATGTCTGCAAAAAAATAGGGAATTCTACGAAGGGAGATCAACGAATATTTTTCCTGATCCTGCTCAGCGAAGATTGTGTCACTCCCAAATAGGAGGCCAAATAGGAAAGCGGAATACGATTTACCAATTGCGGATATTTTTCCATAAATGCCAGGTAGCTAGTTGTCGCATCTTCCGAAACCAGGGGGCTTCTCCGCTCTATCTTCTGTATCAATGATTTTTTGATGATTTTATTGACTATACTTTCCCAACCGACAATAGTATTGGCGATTTCTTCCCAATTCTGTTTAGAAAAAACAATGAGTTTGCAGTCGGTAATGGCTTGCACATATCCTGAAGAGGGAATTTTGTTATCAAAACTGGCCAGGTCCACAACAAAATTGTTTTCGTCTATAAAATACTTCGTAATTTCTTCACCTTTGTTGTTATAATAGCAGACCCGAAGAATGCCATCCAAAATGAACCCGACCTGTTTTGCAATTTTACCTGCTTCTGAAAAATAGTCTTCTTTGCAAAGCACGACCTCCGTTGATTTGCTTGTAATGAAGTCAATTTGCGGCTTGTTCAGGTTTCCGAATTGCAATAAATAATTGATAAGTGCTTCCATAGTTTTTATTTCAGTTGGTTCATTATCATTCTGTCAAATAGTTTATCGGACATAATTTTTCTCAAAAATAACATCATTTTTGCTCCCGAGGCCCCAACATATCTTGTTTTCGGATGAGTTGCTTCAATGCCTTTTTTAATCAATTTGGCAATGACAATGGGGTCGGCAGCATCTTTTTCTACTGCTGCATACATCTTGATTACGCCTTTTGCCAAAGAGCTGTATGCGGTGTTGCCTGAAACTCTCGACATATACTCTGTTCCAAGTCCTGTCATTTCTGATTTTGTGCCGCCTGGCTCAATAACTATTACGTCAATCCCAAATGGCTTTACTTCTTTGCGAAGTGCATCACTCAATCCTTCAATGGCAAATTTGCTTGCGTGATACCATACACCCATGGGTAAGGTTACTTTTCCGCCAACTGATGAAATGTTTACAATTTTACCGTAGTTGTTTTTTCGCATACCGGGCAATACCAATTGTATTAAACGTGCCACACCAAAAACGTTTACTTCCAGCTGATATTTTGCATCAGATATCGGCATATCTTCCAACGCACCGTAATATCCCGAACCTGCATTGTTGATTAAAATGTCAATGCTTCCTGCTTCTTTCAAAATTTGTTCAACACATGCCACAAGGCTTTCTTCTTTGGTAACATCCAAAGAAATTGGTTTTATGCCGTGTGTTTTTAAGTACTGCATTTTCTCTATTCTGCGTGCAGCACCATAAACGTTGTAGCCGTTTTTTGCCAAAAAAATTGCTGTTGCTTTCCAATTCCTGCCGAAGCACCTGTTACTAAAACGGTCTTTGCCATTATTTTATTTTTTAAATGATTAATGATGCAAAATTGGCTCAATAAAAAATGGAATTATTTGTCATTTGGCAAAAAAATGAGTTTTTGGGATCTCTCGCTTATTTTTGCAGGGAAAAATATATCATAAAAGGTTTAATAGTCAAAAAAGTAGTTAATAAAATTCTTTGTACTGCTAATTATTTCGGATGATATATGATCGGTGTCAGTGATCCGGTTTTTCATCGGCAGTAGGCTCCAACAACTCTTTGAGATCATGTTGCAGGTCGATCCATGCGCCTCCGTTATAGACATGCCTGAAGCCCTTTTCTTTTAAGATCTGTTCGGCCTTTACACTTCTTAATCCGTGTGAGCAGACCGTAATGTAGGTTTTAGCAGGATCAAGCTCAATATACCGTTGCCGGATTGTACCCAGAGAAATATTCTTTGCACCTCTGATATGCCCTGTCCTGAATTCTCCTTCTGTTCTGACATCAAGAATTACAGCACCGTTTTTCACCAGACGGTACAGGCCTTTATCCTGCGTTTGGAATCTGTAGATTTTGTAAATGGAGTATACTGCAATAACAATGACGCACCCAAATAAAATACTTTCATAAGCGGCTTAATATTTTACGGTCAATATAAAATGTGCCAAAAGGTATAATGCAGGCAATCAATACTTTCCAGGTGGTCTGGTTGAATTTCCAGTTCTGTTCGATACCAACGCTTAGGGTATTAAATAAAAAAAGCAGAAATAAGGAACCATGAATGGGTCCCATCATTTTTACCAGGGCCGGATTATCAAATCCGTATTTTAAAGGAACGGCAATAAATATCAGCACCAATAGAGAGATGCCTTCAAGGATGGCGATGATCCTTAATCTTCCGATTTTTGTTTTTAGTAAATAGGTCATATTATCTTAAATAAGGTCGGTTTGCTAAAGGGGAAAATGGCCAGGGAATCGCTAAAAATATAATAATCAGGGCGATGCCGTAATAAATCAGCATAGTCCTGAATTTTTTCTTTTCTGATAACTCTCTCTTTGCCATGGCAGATCCTATGGTGATCAGGGTAATCGAAATAAGCATTAGTACGATGTGGATGAGTCCGAAAAACAGCAGGTCAAGTGATTCTTTAGCCACTTGAAAATTTTTCCAGAAGTATTTAACGATTGGGCTCTGCGAGTATAGGGCAATGCCGAGCATTAACTGTATATGGGCAATTGTAGCCGTCCAGTGCCGTAGTGTATTGTCGCTTGCTGAAAATTTCAGGTCTTTAAAATAACCTTTATAGGCTCTTAAGATAGAGAACACCAGGCTTAAAAGTACGAGCCAGCGAACAGTTGAATGCAAAAAAGTCAATGTCTGATACATCACTAAATTTTAACGATGTGACAAAGGTATATAAAAAACATACTAGTTAGTATGTTTTTATAGAAAAAAATTATTTTTTGCTATCGAGATAAGATCTAAGTCCCTTTAGGAAAGTGAAATAGATTGATTTGGACGTTTCCAGCTTTCCCAGATTTCTGATGCCCCAGTATCCGGATAAAACAAATACTGTGATTTCCTTCGGATCAGTATCAACCCTGATTATCCCTTCTTTCTGGCTTTTTTCGATGGCCTGCGTCATGGCATTTTCCCATTCTTTTGAGAGTTCGTTCAAAGCAAGGGTAAAATCTTTATTCCACGGTGTCATTTCCTGGGTCAGGTTAGAGGCAGGGCAACCGTTTTCCAAAGTCATGGAAGGATCGTCGATCAGGAGATGGTAAATCAGGTTGTAGATGCTTTCCAATGCGTTATCCGAATGTTTCAGGGGTTCGATGAAGCCTGCCGAGAAAGCAGGTTTCAGCAGTTCGTTTAGAATGGCAAGGCCCATCTCGTCTTTCGTCTTAAAATGATAATAAAATGCACCTTTCGTAACATGAGTTTTTGCAATGATTTCATCTACACTTGTCGTCTGATAGCCATTACTATAGATCAGGCCAAAAGCGGTCTGAAGGATATGAAGACGTGTTTCCTGTGATTTTTTCATTAAAATAGTATTCCTGCCAGTGTACAAAGTAACAAATAATATTTCAAACACCATCTTGGCTTGGATGGCTGCTGATTCATCATTGGTAAGCAGATCAATAGATATCCGCTGGTGAATTATATACAGATCATATTAAATACCTGATTATTCGCCCAAAGATTTCAGTATTTCTGCTGTTCTGGAATACACGAAATCCTCTTAATCTCAGCGATCAGAGGATTTTTTGAGTAGTCAATATTCAATAACCCAGATTACAACCTGTTTTGTTCGGCCGTTTTCTGGCCTGCTTTGGCGTCTTTTACCTTTTGGTTCCCGAAATTATATTTTAAATTAACCATAAAATACCGGGTGTCCCGATAGTCTTTGAAATATTGATTCTGGTCTGCGTATCTCGTCGAAATCGTATTTTTATTCGTTCGGAAAATATCGTTGAGTACTAAACCTGCTTCCAGTCGTTTGTCAAACATTTTTTTATTGATAATGATATTGGTGTACTGCGAGGAGCTGATGTCAAAGGAACCTTGAATTGTCTGTGAATTGTAAACATACGATACATTCAGATCCCAGGTCTTCGCTTTGTCCAAAGTAATTTGAGTCGATATATTGGCATTGTAAAAGAATACTTCATTTTTATAAAGCGTATTGTCGGTTCCCATAAAATAATTTTCCTGGTATTCTCCCATGGCAAAAAGATTCAGTTTCCAGAATGGCTTTATGGAAAGGCTTTTGGAGAAATTGGCCCCTACATTTTCCCCGTGATCAATATTGGTATAATGGTACACCGTTTCAAAAGTCTGAGGATTCTGAACGGAAATTTCCATCGACGGATCTTTGATATAGCTGTAATAAGCTTCAAAATTCCAGTCTTTAAGGGTGTAAGTCAAACTCAGGTTGTGAATGATGGTCGATTTCAGATTCGCATCGCCCTGGAAGTATGAATACAGGTTGTAATAAGATTTGGAAGGATTCAGGAAATCATAATTCGGGCGGTCGATTCTTTTTCCGTAAGAAAATCCGAGCTGCTGGTTGTCTTTAAGATTATACATCAGGTAAAAAGTAGGGAAGAGGTCGGTTCTGGAGGTCCTGTTTTCTACAACCGGGTTGTCGGAATTGGTTTTAATGAATGTTGTTTCCGAACGCAAGCCCGCTTTTATTTCCCATTTTTTCCATTTGTATTCGGATGAAATATAAGCAGCGAAAATATTCTCTTTATAATCAAATAAATTACTTTTTGTAAAATCCTGAATCAAAGTTCCATTCGTGCCGTCAAAGAAATCGAGGTCATTTTTATTCTTTACAAAGCTGTATTTCAATCCGCTTTCCAGGGTTAATTTGTCATTTGAAAAACGGTGATCCAACTGCGTTGCCAGAAGTGAAATATCCTGGACGCTGTTATTGGCAAACCTGTTTTTACTTGCCGGCTGACCGTCGAAATCCAGTAATGTTTCAACATCCTGATTTTCTTTAAATCTTTTCACGCTGGAATTATTCGCCCAGGTCAGATTATGGTTTCCGAATTTTTTATCAAAGACCAGATAAGCATTAAAACTGTTGTCATATTGCCTTTTCTTGTTGGAAGTCAGATAATAAGATTGTAACTGATTATTGTCTGTGTCATAAATATTTGTTGGAACATTATAATGACCGTTGTTGTTTGGGGCATTGTAACCATCAAAACCGAACTGAACGGTTGACAAACTGTCTACGGCATACTGCCCGGAAAAATTATAAACGTGTTGCTCATGAGCGTGCGTTTTCCTTACCATATCGCTTTCCCAGCGTGTTTTGTCCTTATCGAAGGTAACAACGTCAAAGTTGTACCGCACATAATCTCCGGTCACAAAATTGTAATTCCCGGTCAGCTGCCATTTGTCCGTATTGTAAGACTGCGAAGTTCCAATCAATCCTCTGGCGTAGGTCGCCTGCGTATATCTTGTTGAGATTCTTCCTTTGTAGCCGGACAAAACATTTTGTTTCATTTTGATATTGATAATCGCGCTGCCCTGGGCTTCATATTTTGCCGGGGGATTGGTGATGACTTCAACCGAGGATACATTATTGCCATCGGTATTTTCAAGAAGCTGCTTCAGCTGTTCCTGGGTCATCAGTGTTTTTTTATCATTAATGGTGACGATGATCTGGGAATTTCCGCGAACGCTCAGTTCTTCATTTTTAACCAGAATATTAGGGGTGCTTTTCAGAATATCCCAGGCATTCAGATTCTGGAGCGGTGTTTTATCGATGTTGAATTCCAGTCGGTCGATTTTTCTTTTTAATAAAGGTTTGTTGGCTTTTATCGTTACGGCTTCAATAGATTTTACGGTATCTTTTTTAAGGATAATATTCAGGATCTCATGGTCTTCAATCGTGATTTCATAATCCTGGTAATCCTGTTTTTTGATAACGATTGATACCGGAAATTTCGAAATGCCCTCAAGGGTAAAGTTCCCTTCCTGATCAGAATAAAATATCGATTGATGATCATTAATTTCAATTTTGGCTTCGGAAACAGGTTCCTGTTTTTCATTTTCAATATGACCTTTGACATTCTGACCCCAGATCACAGCCGGTATCAAGAATATCATGGTTAAATAAATTTTTACAGCTAACGATTTCATTTCAATAATTTTGAACAAAATTGAGACGAAACGCAGGGAAGTTTTGTTAATGAACGGTTAATGGAAGGTTAATACCATTTTTAAAAGAAATTTGATTGTATTTTTGGAATATGAATCGAAAGAGAAATATTACGATCATTTTGTTCACGTTCAGCCTTATTATTTTGGTTGTTCTGCAGGGCTATTACATCTACAATTCTTATCGTCTCGAGGAAAAAGAACTCAACAGGCAGGCCAGAGCGATTGCAGACAAAACCCTTGAAGCAATGGAAAAATACGAAACTGAAATTAATGAAGAGAAATTAATTGGCGATTTCGACAGATTAAAAAAACGAATCATAATACAGAAAGAAAAGATTACACATCCGGAAACAATTTATGGCTTGGAAAAGCTGTACAATCAAAAATTGGAAAAAATACTTAAAGACCATATTGGAGATTCTGGTTATAAAATTGCCATGAAAAATGAGATCTATTCTATTTTCGATGAGGTTCAAAAGAAAGAACTTCTGCCGGCCAACCGCCCTCTTGTTTTATATCAGACCGTAAAAAAGATGACGAATCCTTTGACGATTAATGAAGGCAAATGGTCCAGCCATCAGTCGAGAGAAAATACGGATCTGAAGATGGATGAAAAGGATTATTACGTGGTGAAATCAAAATCTACCTTTCAGCTGCTGAACCTGAAATTCCTGGTTCTTAAGAAAATTATTCCGTTGATTATCATTAGTCTGCTGATTATCATTCTGATTATTTTTTTGTTTAAAAACAGTATTAAAAATCTCAATCGCCAGGAAAAGAAAATTTTACAGCTTCATACAACCATCGACTCGATTGCTCATGAACTGAATACACCCATTACAACGCTGAAATTTTCAGTGGCTCAATATTCCGATTCCGAAACCAGAGCTTTGCTGGAACGTCAGATCAGCCGTCTCGAGAATATCGTTTCATCGATTCATACTTCCGGTTCTGATGATGTTTTGATGGATAAAATTGATATCGAAAATTACTTTTCTGAAATTAAAAAATCTTTTGAGAAAACCGATTTCAAGATTACAATTGATTTTACTGAAAACAAAACCTTGTTTCAAAATGATTTCAGGCAGATGATGGACAATTTAATCTCAAACTCTTCGAAATACGGAGCAGATGAAATCGGAATTTTTGTTAAAGCCGGAAAACAGATCGAACTGGAAGTTTCCGACAACGGAATCGGAATCCCAAAAGAAGAAAAACAGAAGATTTTTGATAAATATTACCGCATAACAAGACATGAAAACCTGCATGTGAACGGTCTTGGAGTCGGACTTTTCCTGGTTAAAAAAATAGTCGACAAATACAAAGGCGATATCGATGTGAATTCAAAAAAGAAAGGTGTTTCATTTAAAATAACCATTCCGAATGAAGCCTAAGATTTTATTAGTGGAAGACGATCCTGATCTCGGAATTGTTTTAAAACAATATCTGGAATTTTCTGATTTCGAAGTCAGCTGGATTTCAAATCCCGAAGAAATTCTGAACAATGAAAAATTGGTCAACCCATATCAATTGGCAATTCTTGATGTAATGTTACCGGTAATCGACGGTTTTGAATTGTCTAAACGGATCCGTAAAACCTCTGATATCCCGTTTTTATTTTTAACGGCGAAAGGGCAGAGTATTGACAGGATTTTAGGCTTAAAGCTTGGCGCAGACGATTACATTACAAAACCTTGTGAGCCGGAAGAACTGATCCTGAGAATCAGAAACATTCTCAGAAGGAAGCAAAACTCTGAAAGTGAGATGATTAAGATCGGTAATTACAGTTTTATTCCGTCACAGTTTCAGTTGTTTTTTCAGAATGAAACCGTACTGCTGACCGAGAAAGAATCCAGATTATTGCTTTTAATTTCCAAAAACAATCGGAAAATTATTAACAGAAAAGAAATCCTTGAAACACTTTGGGGTGAAGACGACTATTTTCTGGGACGGAGCCTGGACGTTTTCATGACAAGGCTCCGCAAGTACTTCCAGAAAGATGAAAGAATCAAATTCGATTCCGTTCGTGGAATAGGTTTCAGGATTGAATTTCCGGAGTGATAGGAAGAGTGTTGTTGGCTAAGATTCTGTCTACCAGTTTACAAACACAAATCTATCTTTCCAGGGAAGTTTTACAAGACCGATTCCCCAGGACAGTTTATCCAATAAAATATCCTGTGCTTTTCGCTCTACGGTAAGTGTGTAATCGTAGTCGGTGATGACAAGCTTACCGGGACGCTGGAAAAATTCATTTTGCAGCAATGCCGTCGACGAGTTTTTCATCGGGTTCCAGTTATGCTTTACACTGTCTATAAGGTTTTTAGCCTGCATTTTATGTATTCGTGAAAGTTTGCGGTGCCTGTTGATGGTCTGGCTGGCCGGAATATGGCATAAAAATTTTTCAAAAGTCATTTCATACTCGGGGGCGTTTGTTTTTCCGGTAGCCATATAATGCAGTAGATGTGCACACAGTTCAGGGTCGGTAAGTTCTTGGTTTTTAGGATTTAAAAGGTTACAATGTTCAAAAAAGGTTTTGAGGAAAGGATGGATCAGAATAAGCCCCGCATTTTGGAGGAATTGTCCGTCGTCAGCAAGTAATTCATCTTGAGCTGTACTGTTATTCTGTTCGGATCTTTTTTCCGTAATCTCAGGCTTGTCGTGGTTATCCTCTATATTTTTTTTAATACGTTCATTTTTCTCAGTATTTCTGAGGTTTTTAATGGTTTCGGTGATTTCATGTTTCCTGATAAAAGGGAATATTGCAACCATCGTTTCCCAGGTTTTGTGGACGCTTTTTATCGGTCTCGCCTCTGTTTTTTTGATTTCTGAAATTTGGCTTAAAAGATATTCACGAAGATTGGTATTTGAGGAGTGTAAATACTGTGATAAAACACGCAAAACCATTCGCCATATAAAAGTTCTGGAGTCGCGATTCAATGTTGATATTTGCCGGATCACCTCATCTTCAAGGTTGATTTTTAATTCTTTATCCTCTAAAATGATCCTGCACAATGCTGCGATCTGTTCGTCTGAAAGCTGATGAATGACCCGTTCCTGAATATGTGGCTTCGGCAAAACTGAGATGACGCTTTTCCTGAAAGTAGGGGCTGATGTAAGATTTTCAAATACATGGCTCTGCATAAAATCGGAATTGTTTTTGTCTGAATTCCACCAGGGCATGGATCCGGTTTCCAAAAAGTGAATAAAGGTTTGTACCATTTTTTCCTGTTCGTTGAGCCGGTACGGTTTAGAATCATCTCCTGGTTTCGGTCCTGACGTTTCGATATTCTGACTTATTTCAGAAAGCTCTTCCCGGAAAATCCGGGCAATTTTATCTTTCAGTTCGGCATTCAGGGAGCTGCTTCTTACGTCCAGATTGAGTTCTAAACGGGGAATCTGCAAAGTATATCCTCCTGACTGATGCCCCATCTCAACAATATACCGCTCGATCGCCGGAAATACATCAACAGCTAAAAAGCTGCTGATATCCTGTTTTATTTGATATGCCTTTTCTTTGTTGTTAACTGTAATTTCAACAAAAACTTTCTGAATGATATGATCCTGCTTCACTTCCAATCGTTTTAATTGTCCAATATTAGCCTTAAGCCTGTTTTATTTTTTATCAAATTCTCCACCCCAAAATCCTGCCGGGCAAAGGCTTAATTTAGATTTCTGCTTGGCACTCAGCCTGCATCCGCAACCTCTGATAAAGCCGTCCTTAGGAGCATCTACCACTTCCAGGGTTTCCGGATTCATCCATTTCATCGCATTGCAGTTGTTACCGTTTTTTAAGGGACATGCATTGCAGATTTCTTCTCTTAATGAGAAAATAGTTTCTTCATTTTGATCGGCAATTCCCATTTTTGATCGCAGTTCATTGAAATGGCCGCCGATGATTTCATGGCGCTTGCCAAAAAGTTTTTTGATATTCATTGGATTTAAGTTTTTAAGATTATTGGGTCAAAATTAAAGGAAGAAAATCCATTTTGCGAATGATTACGGCCCTCCGTTCTGTCTTTGCAGTAAAAGACAAAATCGTTTTTTTCACGTCGCCGACTGCAGCTGTTTATATGTCAAATTGAAAAAAGAAAAGTGGGAGGTCTTAATTTTCCTTTTAAAGCTAAGGTGCATGAATTTAGCTCAAAAACCGGTTTTGCTGACCTCTCAAATTTCACCATGATTAGAATAAGGAAATTTTTGTTTAAATTATTATTTTAATTTATGATTTTTAAATATTTGATTTTCAATTAATTGAAAAATTATTTCTCTTGAATTCATGAAAAAAATACAAATGCTATTTACTGCAAAGACAGGTTTGACCCCTCAAAATATTTGTCTTTTGAAGGGCAGGGATTGTATGTTTGCAGCATAATAACAAAGAGCAAAATTATGATTAAAGAAGTATTGACAATTTTAAAAGATAAGCTGAATGATTCGGTGAACGGCTTAAAAGATGGTCAGCATAGCGGTGATATTGCGGTCGTAGATGACATTGCAAAGCATGATGAGGATACCTCGGGCCTCGATGATAAAGTGGTGATCACCCTTCTGAATGTAGAAGAAGAATCTACGCTGAAAAACAAATCATGGTACACCAGAACGGTAATCAGCGAAAACCCTCTTTTGTATGATATGAAAAAACAAAACCCACCGGCTTTTTTAAATTTATACCTGATGATCGCCGCCAACCGGAATGCTTATGATAAATCTTTATCGGATATCGCGAAAGTTATTGAGATATTCCAGACCAACAATGTCCTCGAATATACCGATGCTGAAGCGAGCAAAAGCTTCAGGTTCAGAATAGAGCTCCATTCTATTCCGTTTGAGCAGCTGAGTTACGTCTGGGGATTATTGGGAGGTAGAGTGATGCCTTCCGCTTTATACAAAGTAAGCGTTGTAAAGATTGAAGCAATTGAAGAAACCAATATTAACTTAATAGATGAAGTAAGTGTGAAAAGTATCAAAGTCGATTAAATAATATCATTAAAACTAAAAACTAATAACCTTTAACTTAAATTTTAAACATGCTAGATTCAACAACACCCGGTGTTTCAGTTGAAGAAATCACCCGGCTCCCTAATACAGTTTCGTTAATTGATACGGCCATTCCTGTATTTATAGGATATACTGAGCTGATTCCTGCCGATCATAACAAGCCTTTTCTTATCAGCTCTCTTTTGGAATTTGGAAAATACTTTGGAAAAGCAAAAAAGGAAAAGATTCAGCTGAAAGATACTGAGGATAGTGGGGTGAAACTGATAGCACCGGAAGTGAAATTTTTGATGTATTATTCATTGCAGATGTATTTTGCCAACGGCGGCGGCCCGTGCCAGATCGTGTCAGCAGGGAATTATGATTCAGGGCAGGTACAGCTTGCCGGTCTTCAGAATGGTCTGGAGAAAATTACGAACACCGATGATCCGAAACTTATTGTTTTTCCTGATGCTGTCTCACTAAGCGAAGATGATTTCTACATCATTTACAATCAGGCAATCGGCAAAGCAGAATCGACGTCGAAAAGCTGGTTTGTACTGTTAGACACGTATTACGGGAATTCCGTTGCGCAGCCGAACAGTTTAAACACCATTGCGAATTTTAGAAATGAAGTCGAACTTACGACTTATGCCGCAGCCTATTTTCCTCATCTCAGAACCATCCTGAATTACAATTTCGATGAAACGGAAGCTATCGTACACGCCGGCTTACAGGCTGAAGGACAATCCGGCGCAAGCTTTTATGCGGGTGAAATCGCAGCTTTGGACGAATTAAAAAGCCTGGCCACCATTGAAATACTTGGATCTGCAGATGCCTTCGTGCTGGCTGATCTCTTAGGGCAGGCAGTTGCGATTGCTGAAGAAATCTACGAAGCTGCTGATGGACCATCCGGCGGAACAGACCATGCAAAAGCAGACCTGGAAGAAGCTATTGAAGAAGCAAAAGCGGTTCTTGAAGCCATATACGACGGTACGATCGACGATTTTGTGATCCCTAATGATCTGGCTGCCGATACGCCGGTCTTCAGTGGAGAATTCGAAGCCTTAAAAAATGCCATCCTTGCTGTAAAAGATGAAGTAGGCGCTGCCAATGGTCTGACCCTTAAAAGTTTGGAATCATCCCATTCTGCATTGTACAGCCAGATAAAAAAAGAAATCAGCTCGTTAAACGTTGTTCTGCCTCCGTCATCAGCCATGGCAGGAGTATACGGAAGAATAGACAGCACAAGGGGAGTCTGGAAAGCACCGGCAAACGTCAGCCTCAATTATGTTGTTGGCCCGACGGAAAAAATTTCAGATCAGGATCAATCGGATCTTAATATCAATAATTCAGGATCGGTAAATGCCATCAGAACATTTGCCGGAAAAGGAACTTTGGTCTGGGGTGCACGCACTTTCGACGGAAAAGAAAAAACGGGCGACGGAAAAGACAATCAGTGGAAATATATAAGTGTACGCCGCTATCATGACATGATGGAGCTGTCGATCCGGAAAGCATTACTGGAAGCAGAATTTATCAATAAACCGAATATACGCCACACCTGGCTGATTGCGAAAACGATGATAGAAAACTTTCTTCATCAGCAGTGGATGGATGGCGCATTGGCCGGCCATACGCCAAAAGAAGCTTATAAAGTGGAAGTTTCCGGGGACGAAAATAAACCTAAAACAATGAATGTGACCGTGGAAGTCGCATTGGTACGCCCGGCTGAATTTATCACCCTGAATTTCTCACACAAATTACAAGAGTTCTGATATATAATCAATCACGAGAAAAACATTCGAAGTTTCTGCTTCGAGGTATATTAATCTTAATTTAAAAATTTTAACAAATGAATTACAAAACCCCTGGAGTCTATGTGGAGGAACAGGAAAAATTTCCGCCTTCCGTAGCGCAAGTTGAAACGGCCATTCCTGCTTTTGTGGGACATACAGCATACGGCCCGACGAATAAGCCGACAAGAATCTCTTCTATGTTGGAATACGAACAGCTTTTTGGTAAAGCAAATCCTGAAAAGTTTGCGGTAGCTTTCAAAGAAGGTGTGGCCATCGCGACACAGCCCAAACTAAGCGATTTTAAAATGTACTACGCCATGCAGATGTATTTTGCCAATGGCGGAGGACCGTGCTATATCGTTTCTGTAGGAAATTACTCAGATCCCGTTCTGGTAGAATCTAATACCTCTGATAAAACTTTACTCAAAGGTCTTGAGTCACTGAAAAAAGAAGACGAGCCGACGCTTATCGTTTTCCCTGATATTCAGAATAGGGTGGCTACGGTTGGTGAGGTTGCGGCTGCCAATTCTGCCCATCAGGCTGCAGAAGATCATGAGGACCAGGCTACTGCCGCTAAAGCTTCTGCTAAAGCTGTTTCAGATGCCGTCAATGGTGCCGATGTGGCTGCTGCGGTGGCTGCGGCAAAGGCTGTTGCCGATGATTATGAAATTACGGATCCTAATGATCTTAGCGAAGTTGCTGCTGCTCAGGCTGCCCAGGCGGTGATAGAAGCTGCCGATACTGCGGCTGACCTTACCGGTGCTACGTTGGTTTCCGTTAAAGCTGCTGCCAAAGCGGTGGCTGATGCTTATGAGGCTGATCTTACGACGGCTGCAGCGTTGGTAGCTCTTGCTGCTCAGCATGCAGATGATGTTACTGAAGCCAGCTCACCTACATCTGTATCCGATATTTATTCTGTGTATAACACTGCCCTTAACCAGGCAGAATTGATGAAAGACCGATTTGTGATCATGGATGTTCTTGGAGATGATGCTACGTTCAGAAATAGAGTTAATGCATCAGGCTTAAAGTATGGGGCTGCGTACCACCCGAAATTAAAGACGGTTTTAAATTATGCTTTCAATGATGCTGAAGTTTTGGTGACCGGCGCATCGGGGATCTCAAATTTGAAGGATTTAAAATCTGCGAATTCAGAATGGTACAATCAGGCTAAAAAAGCTATTGAATCTAAAAGAGTGGTAATGGCTCCGTCTTCCTCAATGGCAGGCGTTTATGCCAGAGTAGACAGTACGGCCGGCGTATGGAAGTCACCTGCTAATCTGGGTTTAAATCTGGTAGAGGCTCCCGTAGTGAAAATCTCCGATAAAGAACAGGAAAAGCTGAATATAGATGCCGAAAGCGGAAAATCCATCAATGCCATCAGAACGTTTACCGGAAAGGGAACTTTGGTTTGGGGCGCCAGAACATTAGACGGCAACAGCAACGAGTGGAGATACATCTCGGTACGCCGTTTC
>Ga0308156_1000898_pt1 | contig 44145 bp, 43 predicted proteins | sample PhyAR2_FD_201041 | JGI IMG/M metagenome (GOLD analysis project Ga0308156, IMG submission 201041) | Phyllosphere microbial communities from UC Gill Tract Community Farm, Albany, California, United States - DLSL A.R2 | ecosystem: Host-associated > Plants > Phyllosphere > Unclassified | place: USA... | reverse complement strand
GCGGCTATTCTGCGGGAAGCGCGATGGCAGCTTTGGTTCAGATGAAAGATCAGTTTACCAAAGATGATATCATCGTCGTGCTTCTTCACGATCATGGCAGCCGTTATGTAGCGAAAATCTACAATGACGACTGGATGAAGGAAATGGGCTGGCTGGATTAATTAAGCCTTAAAAATCAATAATAAAAACCGTCTTGTTTGATAACGAGGCGGTTTTGTTTTAATCTTTTGATATAAAATCCAAAAAAATCGTTGAAATACGATTTGCTGGTAAGGTGCTCCGTTAAGGGAAATTCCTTGCATCTGCTTCAACGTAATGAATCAACGGCTCAACGTAATGAATCAATGAGACTTCGTAATGAATCAACGCTTCAACGTAATGAATCAATGGGTCATCGTAGTCAATCACTTGATCAGCGGAGTGAATCGTTGATTAAACGAAGTGAATCTGGGAAGCAACTAACTAAATCGTTGCGTCAACGCAATGTTTTTCAGTAGTTTTTCAGAGAATAAAGGCTTAATTATACAATTCCGCCACCAATAAACAACCTGATGAAACCTAGAAAAGCGGCCGTGGCGCACATCACGATTCCGGCTGTGGCATTTCCTTTTGGCAGATTGTCCTCCTGCAGATAGGCGGCAATACTTACCAGCAGTCCTACGACCGCGAAAGGAATATTGATCCAGTTAAAAGCGCCGAGACAAGGGATAAACCCGAGAAGCATTCCAAAAATTGCTAAAATTCCCATTACGAGACTTGCTGTTTTCATAGTTTTGTTTTTATCAGTTTAAATAAGTGGTTAGCGAACACTAAAGCGTTGATCACCATTAGAGCGAACAGCAAAATACTTAGCTTATTTAGTGCCAAAGCATTTTTGAAGTTAAAATTTTTGATTTCTGTAAAAGCCCTTGTTGAGCCGCATAGGAAGCATTCTTCACCTTTAGCGCTGTATTCGCAAGTTGGCGCCGCTGAAAGAATCCACGTGTTATCAGCAAAAAAGAGAACAAGTAAAAGCGCAATTGAAGCAATGGCTGAGATTTGCCACACAATCAGAATTGCATTTTTGAGTTCCTGATTGTGGCTGGCCTTCTGTTTTAAAATCACAATAATCAGACAAAATACTTATCCAAAAATCTCAAAATCTACCCCGTCAAAACTCGCAAAAACCATCGTGGGATGAGAATCCTGATGGAAGATGTTGCCTTCACAATCGATGCCGATAGCGCCTGCAAAACCGTCTATTTCTTTCAGTTCTTCAAAAGTTCTGTCGAATGCATTTTCTATGGTGAGTCCATCAGTTACTCTGGTCACAATCTTTGCTGAGGTCGCGTTGCTTACGATATCTTCACCTACACCGGTGCAGCTTACCGCGCAGAATTGATTGGCATAATTTCCTGCGACAGTAGCAGAATCTGAGATTCTTCCGGGGATTTCAAAACCTTTACCACCTGTAGAAGTGGCAACTGCCAGCTTTCCGTCTTTATCCAGTGCTACTGCGCCTACAGTTCCCTTTCCGCCTGTTTTCAGTTTCTCTTCGTATTCTTGTCTTCTCTGAGGAATTTCGGTCGAGAAATCTTCGAACCCATTTTGATCAGCATATTTTTTGGCGCCACTTCCGCCGAGAACGCGGTCTTCTTCCTTCATCAATTCCTTCGCTACAAAAACAGGGTTTTTAACGTTTTGAATATTGATGACACCGCTCATTTTCTGCGTCTGGCCATCCATTATCGCAGCGCTCATTCTTATGATGCCGTCGCTTTGGATTTGCGAACCGATCCCGGCATTGTAAAGCTCATCATTTTCCAGGAGCGAAACGGCATAAGCTACGGTGTCGACAGCAGAATTATTCTGTAGGAACTCGTATGACTTCTGCGCAATGGCTTTAAGCGAATCTTGCTTCGCTATCTTCACCTCGTTGCTTTGATTACTTTCCGAAAAGAAACCGCCGTGGATTATTATCTTCATTTTATGATTTGGTATTTTAGTTTGATATAATTTCGGCATTTTCGGCCTGGCATTGATGAAAGATATTTAATAGAAACCTTTCTTATGCAACGGAGTTAAAATATTTTTGTTCTAACTTCTAACTTCTAACTTCTAACTTCTAACTTCTAATTGTTCGGAATCACCTGTGGAATTGGATTATACTGTGAATTAACAATCTTCATTTCCCGGGATTTCAAATCAAAAGTATCATTCATAGAAAGCACATCCACCACTAGGTTTTTGATAGAAATGGGTTGGCCGAGTTCTATATTCGTCAGGTTGGTATCCTTGATCTGCAGGCCGTCTACGATGATGACAAGCCCTGATCCGATGGCCGTCATAGTGTCATCTTCAATGAATAATCCGGTGTCTTCACCCAGACCGATCCCTAAAGTCCTCGGATTGTTGACTACAGCCTGGAACAGCCTTCCTATTCTTCCTCTTTGTACGAAATGCGTATCGATGATAACATTTTCTATAAATCCGAGACCCTGCGTGGTTTTAATTTCGCCCTTCAGCAATGCTTCCGAGCTGGATCCTTGGTAGATCATATTTTCAGAGGCAGCCGCAGCGCCGGCAGAGGTGCCGGCATAGATGAAGTCTTCAGTTTGATATTTGGTCAGGATGGCATCGTGAAACCTGGTTCCGCCCAGGATAGAAGTAAGTCGCAGCTGATCGCCGCCAGTAAACATGACCACATCCGCAGCATTTGCTCTCGCAACGATGGCATCACTGTTAGCCTGCTCCCGGTTCTGGATATCCAGAATATTGCAGTTTTTCAGACCAAGATATTCAAAGGCTTTTTTATATTCAGGTCCCACAATATCGGGAATCTGGGATGCCGTGGTGATCACTTCGATGACAGAATCTTCTTTGGACTTAGATTCATCGATGATTTTTCTGAGGATACCTCGTTCAAAAAAGTTGAGGTTTTTTTCGACGTTTTGGTCAAAACTGGTTTCTGTAAAGCTTCCTTTGTTTACAGCGCCTCCAATGATGACTAGTTTTCCTTTTGATTTCATAGTTAACAAAAATAATAAATCATAATAGAATACAGGCCATATTAATGAAGTAAAAATTAGAACAAACAATTTAAACTTTTCATTTTTAATGACTTATTTGCAGAAAATAGCGGCTGCAACTTAACAATTTTATAATTATTTTAAATAATCGGTAAATATTCTATTTTATTATAAAATAATTATTTCTGAATTTTCTTTAATTACAAGCTTTTCTATTATCTTTGATAAAGTTGAACTTCCAAACAGTTCAAAAAAGGCTTTTAAGAATCACTTCCGGTGATTATTTGGTTTAATTAATGCATTGATTCCGGTACAATATCCCAAGTCAAATTTAACATCTACTATCGAATATGAAAATTGAAAAAATACAGGTTCTGAGAGGCCCGAATATCTGGAGCATTACCAGAAAGAAATTGATACAAATGCGTCTGGACCTGGAGGAAACAGAACACCAGCCGACCAACAAAATTGATGGTTTCCGGGAGAGAATAGAGCAGTTGCTCCCGTCGCTCATCTCCCACAGATGTTCAGAAGGCTGCGAGGGCGGCTTCTTCAAACGGGTGGAAATGGGCACGTGGATGGGCCACGTCATAGAGCACATCGCGCTGGAAATCCAGACCCTGGCCGGGATGGACGTCGGATTCGGAAGAACCCGTGAGACCAAAACGCCTGGCGTCTACAATGTAGTTTTCAATTATAAAGAAGAGCAGGCCGGTATCTTTGCGGCAGAAGCAGCCGTCAGAATCGCGGAATGCCTGATGAGTGCAGAAGAATATGATATAGAAAAATGCATTCATCATCTTAAAGAGCTTCGTGAAAGCGAACGGCTGGGACCTTCTACAGGCAGTATCGTAGAAGAAGCGGTCTCCAGAAAGATTCCGTGGATCAGACTTGGGAAAAACTCTTTGGTGCAGCTGGGCTACGGGATCAATCAGCAGAGATTCCAGGCTACGATAACAGGTAACACCAGCAGCATTGCAGTAGATATCGCCTGTAACAAGGAACTGACGAAAAAAATGCTGGAAGACGCCGCTATTCCGGTGCCTTCAGGAAGCCTTGTGATTGATGAAGAAGGTCTTGATCTTGCCATCAAAAAAATAGGTTATCCAATCGTGATAAAACCATTAGATGGTAATCATGGGAAAGGGGCATCCATCAATGTCAATGACTACCAAACGGCCGTTGTGGGTCTGGAATATGCACAGATCTATTCCAAAAAAGTGATTGTAGAGAAGTATATCACAGGATTTGATTTCCGCGTTTTGGTCATCAATCATAAGATGGTGGCAGCTGCGAGAAGAGTGCCTGCGCACGTTGTAGGAGACGGCGAACTCAATATCCAGGCATTAATTGATAAAGAAAATACAGATCCAAGAAGAGGTTACGGACACGAGAATGTCCTGACAGAAATAGATGTTGATAAAGATACCAACGAACTTCTTGAAAAACTGAATTATACATTGGAAACGGTTCCTCAGAAAGGAGAAATTGTTTACCTGAAATCCACTGCTAACCTGTCAACAGGCGGAACCTCCATCGACGTTACAGATATGATTCACCCGGAAAATGTGCAGATGGCAGAACGGGTTTCCAGAATCATCGGTTTAGATGTTTGCGGCATCGATATTATGGCAGAAAACCTGACGCAGCCTTTGAAAGAGAGCGGAGGTGCTATTTTGGAGGTGAATGCTGCACCTGGCTTCAGAATGCATTTGGCTCCAAGTGAAGGCCTGCCGAGAAATGTAGCTGCGCCGGTCGTGGATATGCTGTATCCGCCGGGAAAAGAATTCAGAATTCCAATTATTGCTTTGACAGGTACTAACGGGAAGACGACTACAACCAGAATCCTTGCTCATATTGTTAAAAATAACGGTAAAAGAGTCGGTTTCACAACATCAGACGGTATTTATATTCAAAATACACTGCTTCAGAAAGGCGATACAACCGGCCCTCAGTCTGCAGAATTTATACTGAAGGATCCCACTGTAGAATTTGCGATCCTGGAAACTGCAAGAGGCGGCATCCTGAGATCCGGACTGGGTTTTGGAAGTTGTGATATCGGTGTTTTGACAAATATTAAGGAAGACCATCTGGGAATCAGCGATATTCATAATCTTAAGGATCTTACTAAGGTAAAAAGGGTGGTTCTGGACAGCGTCAAAAAAGACGGCTGGTGCATTTTGAATGCAGATGACGAATATTCTATGCGACTGGCCGATGACCTCAAATCAAAAGTAGCGCTTTTCAGTCTGGATGAGAATAATCCGCATATCAAACGCTTCGCAAAAGAAGGAAAAATAACATGCGTCTACGAAGAAGGATTTGTGACAATCAAAAAAGGCGAGTGGAAAATCAGAATTGAAAGGGTGAAAAACATCCCGATCACCATAGAAGGTAAGGCTAAGTTTATGATTGCCAATGTTTTGGCTGCTTCGCTTGCTGCATATGTCTACGGTTTCGAAATTCCGAATATTGCTCTGGCTCTTACCACTTTTATTCCAAGCGCCCAGCTGACACCAGGAAGACTCAATATCTTCAACTTCAAAAACTTCAAAGTGATGATCGATTTTGCACATAATCCTGCAGGATACGAGGCAATAGAAGATTTCCTGAAAAGTGTGGAAGCGAACAAAAAAATCGGAATCATCTCCGGAGTAGGAGACAGACGGGATAATGACATCCGCGAAATAGGGAAAATTGCCGGCAGAATGTTTGACCATATCATCATCCGCAACGAGAAACACCTGCGCGGAAGGCCGGAAGAGGAAATCAACGGTTTGATTATTGAAGGGATTCAGGAAGCCAACCGAGATATCAGTTACGAATGCATTCCAAAGGAGATCGACGCATTGAAACACGCGATGAGCCTGGCAGAAGAGGGAACATTTATCACCGCTCTCAGCGACGTTATCCATAATGCAATAGAACTGGTACAGGAATATCAGAACAAAGAAGTTCAGGACGAAGGAAAGTACTAGATTTAACATAATAAATTCAAAACCGCTCTGTTTAAGGGCGGTTTTTTTGGCTTTAATAAAAAGAATTAGCTCAAAGAATCCTTAAATTGCAGTCATCATTTAGCCTTTAAATATCATCAATGAAAACCTTCAAGATAATTACAGCGATACTCTGCTTCAGTTCATTATTTGTATTTTCTCAAAACTACAAAACATCTTCAACAGCAAAGGCAGGAAAAGAGTTTCCGAAAGTGGATGCTGAGCGAAATGCGCAGTTCAAAGTTTATTTTACTGAAGCGAAATCTGTTGTCCTGGAAGGCGGAGACGGCATGCAGAATGTGAAAACATCCCTGACTAAAGACAGTTCAGGCTTTTGGACTGCCACAACACCGCCACTAGAAATCGGATTTCATTATTATTGGTTCAATGTGGATGGCAAGCGCACCAACGATCCCAATACAGAATTATATTTCGGGTATGGCCAGCCAACCAGCGGCATTGAGATTCCTTCTGGAGAAGATTTTTTCCTGGAGAAAAAGGTGAAGCACGGGAAAATTACAGATGACGGTTTTGATTCAAAAATCACCCAGGGTAAGCGCAATATTAAAGTCTATCTGCCACCAAGCTACAGCACGAAAAGCTTTCCGGTGCTCTACCTCTATCACGGAACGGGCGAAGACATTACGGGCTGGGAAAGACAAGGCCACATCAGGAATATCCTGGACAATCTCTTCGCCGAGAAAAAAGCCAAAGAAATGATTGTAGTGATGGATTACGGCGTTGCTCTTAGCCCAGATCAGGAAAAAATGCCCGATGATTATGCGCGCACCGTACTTTCGACAAAAAATATCAATCAGATTTTGACCGAGGAACTGATGCCTTACATCAACAAAAAATATAAAACAGACAGCAGATCCGCGATTGCCGGACTTTCCAGAGGCAGTTATCAGGCGATGTACATCGGCGCCAGTCACCCGGAATTGTTCTCCGCAATCGGTGTTTTCAGTCCTGTCATCTATGAGGGAACGGAATCGCAACCATTCAAAGAATTGCCGATTGACAAATTACTGAAGTCAAAGCAAAAGCCTTTATTTTTCATCGGCATCGGTGAAAAAGAAGATAAACGGTTCTTCGAATATAATGATCTGCTGGTTACCTATTTTAATCAGAAAAAATATCCCACTGTACAGTACAGATCTCCGGGAACTTACCACGAATGGCTGACCTGGAGACGATGTCTCTATGAATTTGCACCGAAATTGTTTAAATAAAATCAAAATCCGCTCTGTTACAAAAGAGCGGATTTTTATTAAAAGTCAGGAAGTTCTGCCGTGATCACGCTGTTAACTGATCTTTGCTTTATTAAACCAGTTGAACGACGGCTTCGGTGTCCTCTTCTTCAATATCAAATAATATCTTTTCAGGATTGTGGAGGAGGCTGTCATATCCGGCAACAATAGTCCTGTCAAATGAACGGAGATCCAGCACACGAAACTTTTTCTTAAATACAGTCAGAGTCAATTTGTGTGTATCTACAATTCCGATCCGCTGGGTAATGCCGCTCTCAGCATTTCTTGTCCAGATGGCAACTGCAAGCAGACGCCCTGCCTTTTCCCAGACAGGCGGGCCGGCGCACCAGTCATTTATTTTAATTTTCGGATGACCGTCAGATTCCAAAAAACAAGGTCCACCAATCGGAGCACCCATTGCGATCTCCGAAAGGTCATAGTAGACCAGTTTTTGGGAACCGTCTGGGGAAACCAACGCTTTGTCTGTATTATGGAACTGCCAAGAATTTGGTTTATAAGTCATTAGAATATTGGTTTGTTTACTTCTCCAATTTCCGTCTATTCTTGACCAGTATAATCACAGCGGCAGCGAAAGTAATGGCGTAGACAGCTGTCAGTGCAGGCTTTTCTACAGTCATCGTATTAAAATGAATCTGCTTGTACAGAGCGGCACCTACAATGATGGCTACGATAGTCATTGTAAAAGTCATAGCGTTTTTCTTTTCCATAGTTTTAAGCTTTAACAGTCGGGTTTTATCTTTCTAAAATAATACTATTTTTCCAATCTTCGACGCGGAAGTTTCACCGTTTTCAGATGCAATCTGTCTATCATTCATTTCTACGATAGAAATGGAAATCTGCCGGTTCTCAGTCGGTCTTTTTATAGCTTTGTTGTGTTCAAAAATTTAAAACAATGATTAAAGGATTATACGAAACCCATATTCAGGTCAGCAATCTCGAGGATGCGGTCACATTTTATACAGAAGTCTTGGGATTGCGTCTGGCTCAGCGGGATGAAAACCGGCCTATTGTATTTCTCTGGATAGGCGAAGGCAAAGAGTCTATGCTGGGACTTTGGGAGCAAAAGGAGAATCTGCAGACACGGCATTTTGCCTTCACTGCAGATAAGGACGATATTCTGCAACATTCCGTCAATTATCTCAAAAATAAAAACCTCAAACCCTACAACTTCCTGAAAGACGGGCTAAGCCAGCCGATGGTTTTTGCGTGGATGCCGGCGCTGGCCGTTTATTTCAATGATCCCGATGGCAACCAGCTGGAGTTTATTGCAGTACTTGACGGTGAGGGCAGACCGGACTTAGGTGTTCTTTCCTACGAAGACTGGCTGAGCAGAACAAATCAGACGCCTCTATAAAGCAGTAAAAACAGCATTATTCTATTTTGTAACAGATTCCTTTCCGTTGATTTTGATCAGTCTATTATTGATTTTATTAAAAGTAAGTGTCTTATTGGGTCCGCCGTAGAAGAGTACAATACTGATTGTGCTGTCGGTTTCTTTGTCCAAAAGGAGATCTTTGGCTTCGCTGATCCTTAATTCCGGCCTGAGTTGGGCATCATATTTTACATCAATCCTGTCTTTGTCAAAGGCTTCCAGCTGCATTTCTGTACATTCTATCACCTTCCTCTCCAGCAGTCCTTTTTTCTCTATGACTTCCAGCCAGGGATGCGCCATCACACTGTAGCCCACGATCCGGGCACGGTAACCGTCACTCAGTTCTTTATCGATTTTCAATCCTGCTGAGGTCATAGACAGCATAAAGGTGTAGAATGGCAATGCCATCGGCAAAATACTCAGGGTTAGCGCCAGTACAATAATGCCCAGAAATACCTTAGCCAGAATCTTCTTCCAAAACAGAACAATGACAGCCATACTTGTAGCCAACCAGAGCCAGAACAAAATGACATCGCTATAATAGCCTGCCAGACTGATTTCGTAATTGTAATAGGCAATACAGTCCGCCAAGAGCAATATGGAGAGAAGCAGAAAGATGTAGAATACGATTTTCATAGCTTATAGAATTTCAATGGTTGCCAAGACTTTTGATCAATAGTATGCTCAGCAGAGCTGTTAAAATGTGTAGATCAAATGTCCAAAATAATCAGCACTTCAAAAATCAAATTTACGGATGCTCAAAAAACTTCACTGCCTCCAGGATATTGGCGTCCAACATCAGATTCTCAAAGTTATCCTTTTTCCGGACAATGATGCCTGGGACGATCTGCTCATGATACACACCGTTTCTATCGCTGTCATAGCCCACTGTAAGGGCCAACACTGCACCAAATGGCAGCTCTGCCTGGATATTACTCGTCATAGCGCCAAAACTCTGTTCGCCAATGAAGATGGTATTGGGTCGATCGTGGAAAGCCAGTGCCGTCACTTCTCCAGAGCTTGCTGTAAAAATCCCTGTGATGACTGCCACTTTTGCATGATCCATCAGAGGGCCGGAAGGCGTGATGGCTGCGAAAGATTTTCCGCCGTCCATATATTTGCCGTCTTTCAGGCGGATGTTGGTGACCTGTTTTCTGTTAGCATCCAGTGTTCCCCACACGGCATTGTCCCCTAAAAGATCATACAGTGCCAGCAGCATCGGCATCGCGTTGCCGCCGGAGTTCAGCCGCAGATCCACAATCCAGCCTTGCGGTTGGTGTTGGCTTTTGAGGGCTGCAATCTGATCGTACATCGGTTGCGCTATTTTGGAGATATTCCTGTTGCTGGTGTCCATCAGGGTGATGGCGGGCATCAGGATGTAGGCATAGCGGTTGTCCAGCATCCTGGCCTCGAAGGGTGATTTGGCTGCGTATTTCTTTTTCAGTTCATCGCTGTAGGCTTCTTTGGGGATGGTTTTTCCGGAGCCGGCGTATCTTTTCTGTTGGTAGTAGATGCCACAATGCGTCGCGCCAATCCTGTCAAACAGTGGCTTGATCTCACTCAGCGACTTTTCGAAGCGCCCGTATTGCGTCAGCTTCTGCCTGGTTTCACTCTCAACAGTCTTCCAATCTACAGCGTTTCTTTGCAGAAAACCTTTTTTGAGGACAGAAAACAGTTCGTCATAAAATAATTTGATGCTGTCCTTGGCATCTGACTGCTTCTGAGCAAAGGCAGCAAATGACCAACTAAAAATAAAACAGAAGACAAGTAGTTTTTTCAACTTAAATAATAATTTTTCGTGATTTTAAATTAATTTTTTCAATTTTATGTTCAATTGAAATTAGGTCTTGTATATTTAGATTCTCAAGAATATTAAACTTAATAATTAATCTTTTAAGTTTTGGAAATCTATAGCAGTTGTAATACAACAAAAACATCTCTGGAGTTGACATTTGTGCCTGAATAAAATTTGCAAAATTATTTATTGAATTTTCATCATTAGATTCATCGATCACTAATTCATTTTCATAACTCTCTAAAAAATTTAAGATGTGATAAAGATGCCTAAAATAATGACCTATTACATAGTGAAACTTATTGAAAAATATATCAAATGCTAAACTTGCAATCTGATTTTCGTTTTTAGATTTTGAATCTTCAAAAATGTCCTTGCTAATATTATATATGTAGAAAGTATAATAGATTTTTCTTGTTTCAGTCAAATCATCTGCTTCCCATTCAGATTTTGGACTATAATCATATTCCTGCTCAAAATCCCAAATTGAATATTTACCATAGGTTTTATACTTCAAAGCCTTTATAATTCTAAATAGTTCACTTTTTGAAATATTAAAAAATGATCTACCAATTATGTGTTTTGATTCTTCTTGATTATAACTTTTAAGATTCCAAATGTGACAATCAATTTCTTCTGCAATTTGTCTTTGGGTTTTTAATAAATTAAAAAAAGTTGTTTGGAAATTTTGATTTTTGAACTCTTTTCTAGTTTGTTTCAATTCATCTCTCTGCAATGAAAGTTCGTATTGTTGAAAGTAAATTGAAATGATAATTCCTGTTAATGCTAATCCTGAAAAAAGTGAATTAATGAATCCAAATTTATCTCCAAACGTTCCTCTATCTGAAAGATATTCTTTTGAGTCTTCTGGGTAAATTCTATCAACTGTTATCCAACTTGCAATCCAAAGAATGATAATTAGAGATAAACTACCATAAATTATTAAGTTTTTATTCTTCAAAATTAAATTTATTTAGTACTAATGTCATGCTTGAACTCAAATGGACCATCATGAATTGAAATTATATCATCAAGCATCAGCACAGTTCTTATCAAACATCTTCTTGTTTCATCTCTAAAAACTTCTGAGTGTACTCCTTTATTAGAAAGGCTATTTAGTTTAGACCATTGCGCAAATAATAATTCGGTAGATGCAATTATTAAGTCAATATTTGTTGAGCTTATTCTATTTTGCTTAGCGTATTCATATATCCTATTTCGGTATTTATCTGCCTTCAAGGAATTGCCACTATCACTTGTTTCATTCTGTGGTGGAAATATACAATCAGTTACATATTCAAAGATTCTTCTGCAGGTCGTAACAACTTGTGCGTATTGTTCGTTCGTTTCAGAGCTTTCATATGTACTTAAAGCTGACCATAATTTATTTCCTAAATCCGGAGCAATATCAGTCAATTGTGAAACTACATTATCGGCAATAAATGCTAGTGAGGAGCCAAAGCGTTTTTTCCACTCGGCAATTCTTTTAGCGTGATCATAGTTATGAAAACTATCAAAGATTGTATATTTAAGTCTTAGATCTTCAAATTCTACTGAATCAAAACCTAATGATAAGTATTCTTTTTGCATTTCAGTATCCATCTCATCACTTTCATAACTATCATGAAACAAGTTCAATTTTCTTTTATTAATTCTGGCAAAAGGATGTAGAGTTCGGCTGTATAATAACCAATGAGTCTGATTAGAATCATTTATTTCCATTGCGCCAATAAAGGGTTCATAATCTATAAGATTATCAAATAGATATTCTGCAGTTCTCAAATCAATACTTTCAAAACATATAGCAAATACATTTTGGTTAATGGAAGACTCTAATCGCAAGTCATCAAACTTTTTCCAATTATTTTCCTCAGAATATAACCAGCTTTCTATCAACTGAATATATTTTTCTTTATTTACTTTATACTTAATTGATGTTACGTTTTCTTCAACCTTTTTTTCAACCTCTTCTTGGGCGTAAAGGAGAAATAATAAATCTCCTACGAATAATTTTGAATTAATATTTAAAATTCTATTATTTAATAGAATTTTAAATATTTTCTCATATATCACGAAACCATATAGTGAACCTAAGCTTTTGTGATCCGCATTAAAATGTAGAGCTACCTTCATTGAGTGGTTTTATAATTTTATTAAAGTTACACTAATTTGATTTTTAAATTTGCTTTAATTTTTTCTGAATTTCTTGAAGTTTTTCTTCAGGAATTTTTGTTATGTCTAATTTTACATTTTTCATCATTTCAGTCAATAAGTTATGTGTTTTCTCAATAATTATAAAAAAATCTATTGTCATTAGTGATGTTTTTTCTGCATCGAAATTCATGATTTCATCATAATATTCTTCAAAATTTTCACCAATATGACCTGATATACTATTTCTTATTTTATTGATATGGGTGCTATACTTATATTTATTTTTAAATTGTTTTAAGTAATCATTTGTCCTCAAATACTCCTCAGATAATTCCTTATTTTTTTGAGATTTTAGATATAGAAATTTACCGTGTTTATGATAAGAGTTTATTGTTTCATAAATAACCAAGTATGTATTTTTTATAAAGAAAATTTTTTCCCAATCACTTTTTACTAAATATAAATTTTTAGAATTGGTAATCAAATCCAAATGACAGATTGTAATTAAAGAGGAAATATCATTAAGCTTGTAAAAATCACTAAGATTCTGTATTTCTTCTTCGCTTGAAAAATATTCAGAAATATCATTATAAAGACTCTTCATAAACCTTAGATGGTAAAGAAAGTCTGTAAAGTATTTTATTGAATTATCTGATTCTTCAATGAGCGAAATTTTCATGGCTGTGGTTATTTATTACTTAAATCAAATATCCAAAATAAATCCTAATTACGAAAATGATTTAATTCCAAAACCATTGATTCTAAAACCAATACCACTCCCATTTAACATAATATAAACCAACACTCCCTCATAACCCCCAAAAGGCTATTTAACATAATAAACTTTTCAAAAATAATCCATCAGAAAAGCATTTCGTGTGAAAATATTTTCTAATTTAGATTTTCAAGATTAATATCAACCTTTAAAAATCACAAACGATGGCAGAAAGTAAAAACAACATCATCACACACGGCCTCAGCGGCAAAGTAGGAGACCTGATCGTCTTCAGCCAGAGAAATGGCAAAACCATAGTCTCCAGAGCACCAAAGGAGAGAACCGGAGATTATACGGATAATCAGAAATTGCATCAGCTCAAATTTCAAAAAGCAACCCTGTACGCCAAATCGGTAATCAATGATCCGGATCAAAACCAAATGTATTCCGCAGCAGCAGACGCATCCAAAGGAATCAGCACCTACAATGTCGCAGTTGCCGACCTCCTGAAAGCACCGGACATAGAAACAATAGACCTCTCTGCCTACAGAGGAAAGATAGGAAATACCATCAGGATCGTGGTGTTGGACGACTTCGCAGTAAAAGCGGTATCGGTCAAGATAGAAAATGCAGACGGCAGCTTGGTAGAAGAAGGTCTCGCCGTAGATTCCGGCTTCGAGTGGATCTATACTGCTACTGCAACCAATACAGATCTTGCAGGCGATAAGATTACTATTAAAGCAACAGACCACCCTGCCAATATGACAGAAATGACCCAGACGCTTTAAAAACCAAAACCAAGCGTTGAGTATACTTTGCGTATACCGACCGTATACCGATAGCCTATAAAAACGCTATGACAAAATGACAAAAGCCACCCGATCCGGATGGCTTTTTTAGTTGATTTAGTGCAATGCTGTTAGACCATTTCTTTCTTCTCGATCAGCAGATTGTAAACAAATGCTGCAAAGCCGCCGCCCAAAACCGGAGCAGCTATGAACAGCCAGATCTGAGAAAGCGCTGCACCCTGAGCAAAGATCGCGGGCCCAATGCTTCGCGCCGGATTCACTGAAACACCGGTGATCTTGATCCCGACAATATGAATCAGCACCAACGACAGTCCGATAGCCAGACCTGCAAACCCACCGTGGATATTCTTCGTAGAGGTAGATCCGAGAATCACCAGAAGGAAGATAAATGTGAAGACAAATTCAGCTACAAATGCTGCCAGCGTATTGTATTCATCCAGATAGCCGCTGCCCCAACCATTAGATCCCAGAGCCCAGGGTCCCATTTCTGCACCGGGATGGTTGGTAAAGATCACATACAGAATGCCTGCGCCTACAATGGCGCCGATAATCTGAGCCACGATGTAATAGGCAGCTTCAGCAAGTTTCATTCTGCCTGCTGCTACCATCGCAATAGAGATCGCAGGATTGATGTGGCAGCCGGAGATATGCCCGATTGCGTATGCCATTGCCACTACACTGAGGCCAAAGGCAAAGGAAATCCCCAGCAGGCCAACGCCTGTGGTGCCGTCCGCTCCTGCAATCACTGCACTGCCGCAGCCCATCAGTACAAGAACCATTGTGCCGATCAGTTCGGCAATAAATTTTGAAGTTGTAGATACCATTTGTAAAGTTTTTTATAGTTTATTATAACAAATGTAATAAATTTTTCTATTCAATTTCTGCAACTCCGAATAATATCTTCTATCCTGACAAAATTTCTGATAAAGCCCACTAAAATAGTATGGTTTGCTATTTGAATTAAACAATTGTATAACTTTCTTATTATGGCAATCAAATATTCAATACTAGACCTGGCGACCATTGTCAAAGGCGATGATATCAATAAAACATTTCAGAAATCTGTGAAGTCTGCACAACAGGCAGAGAAATTGGGTTTCACCAGATATTGGTTCTCCGAGCATCACAACTTCCCCAATGTGGCCAGCGCTGCTACATCAATCCTCATTGGCCACGTGGCCGGGCAGACTGAAACTCTAAGAGTAGGTTCCGGCGGGATTATGCTTCCCAACCATTCCACACTCTCTGTTGCAGAGCAGTTTGGGACACTCGACGGATTATATCCGGGAAGGATAGATCTGGGACTGGGACGTGCACCCGGAACAGACGGCCTGACGGCAAGCGCCCTAAGAGGTGCCAACTTCACACCTGCCTATAACTTTGAATTCCACATCAAGGAGCTGCAGAAATATATGTCCGACACCAATACAGATTCCAAGGTACGAGCCATCCCCGGAGAAGGCGCGGATGTCCCATTTTACATCCTCGGAAGTTCCACAGATTCTGCGTTTCTGGCTGCCAAATTAGGAATGCCGTATGCGTTTGCAGCGCACTTTGCACCCTCTCAGCTGGAAGTAGCATTGGAGATTTACAGAGAGCATTTCCAGCCGTCAGAGTTTTTGAATGAGCCTTACGTGATGGTCTGCATCAATGTCATCGGAGGGGAATCGGTGGATGAAGCGCATTACCTGGCCACCTCACATTTCCAGGCCTTCGTCAATATTCTGACAGACAGAAGACAGCCGCTGTTGCCGCCGGAAGAGACAGATCTTGCCAATATGGGCGACGATGTGGCACTTCATCTCAACAGAATGGCCGCGAAAACCTTCGTAGGCGACAGAGAAACACTGAAAGAAAAACTGTCGAAATTTGTAAAAGATTACAGGCCGAATGAGATCATTGTCTCAGGGAATATTTATAATTTCGAGGCCAAGCAGAAATCGTACGGTATTGCCGCCGAGATCATCAGATCATTATAAGCAAAAAGCACAAACCTTGGTTTGTGCTTTTCTTTTTTTTATTTTAAGACATCAAATTCTATTGTACTGCCACTGGAGATCTTGATTGCTGCTTTCTCATAATCATCTTTCGTCGCCTTATAAGGATTCTCAAGGAATTTCTGAGGATTGACAGCCATCAGCGGAAACCACGTGCTCTGAACCTGAATCTGGATTCTGTGTCCTTTCTTAAACGTGTGCAGCACATCCTGCAGTTTTACATTCACGGTGGTGCCTTTGTTGGGGACGAGGGCTTCCGGCTTTTCAAAACTGTTTCGAAATCTGGCAGGCATTATTTCGCTGCGTACCATCTGATGATAATTGGCATAGACTACACCTGGTTTGTCTGCATTAGACTTTTCGTCAGCAGGGTAGACGTCGATGAGTTTTACAATGAAGTCGGCATCTGTAGAAGAGGAAGTGATCTTCAGAGAGGCCAAAATCTCGCCGCCCAAAGTGAGATCATTCTCAAGGATTTCTGTTGTGAATGTGACAACATCCGGCCTGTAGCTGGCAAAACGCTGATCCTCACTCATATAATTTTTGGGCGTGAAGCCGTTCATATCCTTGTAGTTTTCACTACTGAGAACCGGTTTGTCGGGATCGGACACATAAGTTGAAAATGTCTTTGCATTCTCGCCGTTTTCCGACAGACTGCCAGAAGCATTGAGGAAGAAAGCCTTTTTGGCAGCCTGTTTTGGCGGCCAGGTTTCAAATTGATTCCACTCTTTTTTCCCGGTGTCAAACATATAAGCTTCGGGCAATTTTGCCGCTGTTTTCGAATCTTCCTTTAAATAGTGGTGAAAGAAAGGCTGCTCAATATTCCTCTGATAGAAGGTTGCGATACTGTCCCCGAAATAAATATCATTGTGAAAATGCTTGCCGCTGTCATAGTTCCAACCGCCGTGGGAGAATGGTCCCATCACGATGGTGTTTTTGGCTTTCGGGCTAGACTTTTCGATCGTTTTGTATATCTCTAGCGGTCCTCTCAGATCTTCAGAATCAAACCAGCCGCCTACCGTCATTACCGCGTGATTGATATTTTTTAGATGCGGCAGAAGATTCCTCTGTTGCCAGTAGTCATCATAGTTAGGGTGATCTACAATCTCCTGCATAAAGAAGTTGTCTTTATAATATTTGTCCACGCCTTCCTTCAGGGTTCCCATATTTTTGTAGAACAGATAGCCGTCGTCAGAAGTTGGTTTTATCATTTTATCTGCGAACCAGGATTCTTTCTCAGGTTTAGTTTTCTGAACCCCGAATACAGGGAAGGTTTTAAAATAACCCATCAGAAATGCACCGTTGTGGTGGAAATCGTCATACCAAAAGTCGGAGATTGGTGCCTGTGGAGAAGAAGCTACCAAGGCTGGATGATTCGCGATTGTGCCCACAGCAGTATAAAATCCCGGGTACGATGTGCCGTATTGCCCTACTTTTCCGTTGTTGTACTGTACATTTTTTACCAGCCAGTCTACGGTGTCATAGGTATCTGTGCTTTCGTCCACATCTTTTTTGGTTTTATGATCTACCTGCGGTGTCATATTGGTGAAGGTACCTTCGCTCATATATCTGCCACGGACGTCCTGGAAGACGAAGATGTATTTTTCTGTCTCAATGAATTTGTTCGGGCTCAGTCTTTTTCTAAAGTTAGTTTCTCCGTAAGGCGAAATTCCGTAGCATGTTCTGTTCATTATCACCGGATACTTGTTGCTTTTCGAAATATCTTTTGGAGTGTAGATGATGGTAAACAGTCTGGTGCCGTCCCGCATTGGGATGTATACTTCTTTTTTGGTGAAGTTCTCTTCTACAGGATTCGTCTGCGAAAATCCGAATGTAAACGTACAGATGCAGATTAAGAAAAGTAATTTATTCATTGAAATAAAAATTTTAATAAAGATAGAATATTGTGCGCTAAAATCAAATCCGCAAATGCTTATATTTCCAGGTTCGTTTTATTATGATGCGATCGGAAAAATCACTATTTGCCATACTTTTTTATCCAGGCCAAGGATTCGGAATAGATCATTTCTCTGTCGCTGTCATTCAGCAGGATATTGTGGCTGGCTCCGGGAATCAGGATTAATTCGTGGATGTATTTTTGCCTGTCTAGTGCTGCGGAAAGCCTTTTTGCCTGGGATGATGGTACCAGTGCGTCCTGCTCGCCATGAAAAATCAGTGTCGGAATATCTTTAATGTGGTTGACGGGACTCGCTGTCAGATATTTTTCAGGTGCTTTCCCTGTTGGATTGACCGGCATTCTGTTACCGGACATTTTATCTAATGCACCCAAGAGATTGTTTTTTGCAGCCATCTTTAGATTCTCCGGGTCGCCTAAGTCTGTTGGTGCACATCGCGTCATTATGGCTTTAATATTCTGAGGATATTTGTAGGCATAACTCAATGCCAGATGTGCGCCGGCGCTTTCTCCGGTGATAGAGAAGCCACTTTTTCTGACATTCCATTCTGTAGCGTGGGACTTGATATATTGGACGGCCGCATTGATATCATCAAGCAATTTATCAAGATGTGTTTCGCCGTCATCTGCGAATCTGTAATTCATATTGATCACCGCTACATTGTGCTGGTAAAAATATTCGGAGATACTTTCGCCCCAAACTTTGTCGCCGAGCGTCCAAGCGCCGCCGTGGAGATTGATGACAAAGGGCGTGTCTTTTGTACGGTTTTTCGGCAGGTAGACATCCATCACGTTTCTTTCGTAGGGACCGTATTTGACATTCGTCAGTTTTAGCGGATCGGAGTGAAGGGGCGATTCTGATGATTTGGGAGAACAGCATGACAAGAAGAGCAAGGTCAGGAGGATGGAAAATAATTTCATCGGACAAAAACATTTAAACGAAGTTACTTTTTTTCGGGATTAAAACGGACTGTAATTATGGTGATAAATACTTTAAAATAGGACTTTGAGATGATAAAAAGAAAGGCATCTGGATACATTTCCGACTTTGGCGGGTTCCGTTGATAAATCTGTCCGCATCGGATGAGCCTCGGGACCGCCCCGGTGAAAGGACGGGAGCGCACCGGCGAGGTGACTGGGGCGGTTCGGCTGAGTGTGCTTCGTATGTCCGATGGACAGGCCGTTGCGAACCTTAGTTTATTTAAGATCACATTAATTAAAATCTTAAACAAAAAAAACCTGACTCTATTAAGAATCAGGTGGATATTTTATGTTATTTGAATTTTACAGTCCGAAGATTTTCGCAAAAAGATCCGGTACAATTCCCATCGATACCAAAGCCAGAATGATGACCACGGATACGACATTGTAAGTAATAGTCGCTCTCTCTGTGTTTTGGAAATTATCCTCTTTGTAGAAAAACATGGCGATAATCAGTTTAAGGTAATAAGCGATACTCAATGCAGAACCCAATACAGCTACCAGAACCAGAAATTCTGAGTGGCCGCCGATGGCCTGATTGAAAATGCCGAGTTTTCCTATGAAACCAGCTGTAAGCGGAATCCCTGCCATAGATAGCATCGAGACTGTGGACACTACTGCCAGCACTGGTTCTCTCTTTGCTAACCCGTTGAAAGCGGCAAATGATGTTTCTTTCTTGATCTTCTCTACCCAAATGAGACTGATGAATACGCCGACTGTTGCCAGTGAATAAGCGAACAGGTAGTAGCCTAAAATGTAAGTTGAAAAATTGTTGATCCCAAAGAATATCAAAGCAATGTAACCCGCGTGCGACACGGAAGAGTAGGCGAGCATTCTTTTCGCATTGGTCTGTACCAGTCCCATCACGTTGGCAAGCAACAAGGTGAGGATGATGAATACGCCCAGAATATTGATCCAGTCTCCGGCGATACCGTTGAATGCAATCGTCATTAATTTAAACAATGCGAAAAATCCTGAAATCTTGACCACGGATGCCATAAATGCGGTGATCAAAGACGGTGAACCCTGGTAAACATCGGGACTCCACATATGGAAAGGTGCCAATGAAACTTTGAATGCCAATGCGCAGAGCATGAGAATGGCTCCCATAATCAGCATTAGATTTTTTGGGTTGCTGATGGCAAAATCGTGAATCTTGTAAAGGTCGAAACTGCCTGAACTGCCGTAAACCAACGCTACGCCAAACAGTAGAAAACCTGTTGCGAAGGCGCCCATCAGGAAGTATTTCATAGATGCTTCTGTAGAACGGAGATCAGTCTTGTTGGCTCCGGCCATCACGTACAGAGGAATTGATAAAATCTCTATGCCCAGAAATAATGTAACCAGATTCTGGAATCCGAAAAGTACGATGCCACCACAGAGTGCGAACAGCATTAATGCATATAATTCGGACTGGTGGCTTCTGTGATTGCTGAATGAGAATCCTCCAAGGAAGAACAGTAGCAAAGTGACCACAACGGAGATCTTGGTAAACAGTGCGGCATTGTTTCCGTACTCGTACATTGATCTGTACTGATCAAAAAAGTCCAGCTCCGGAAGAAAACTGATGTATAAACCAACGATCAATCCTGCGATTCCGATATATCTTGCGTATTTTCCTTTCTCGAAAACGCCCGAGAATAACACAAGAATTGCCGTAAGGAATAGAATTATTAAAACACTCATTTCTTTTTAGATTTTAGATGTCGGATTTAGATTTCGGATTTTCATCTTTTGTCTTACTCTTTCAATCTTTTTTATTTTTTAATCTTTTTATTAATTGATCATTGATGAATAGATGAAGCTGACAGAGCTGGTCACCATTTCTATAACCGGCTGCGGATAAACGCCCAGGACTATTACAAAAACCGATAAACTGGCCAACACTGTAAACTCTACATTGCTGACATCTTTTGTGGTTGCCAGAACTGCATCATCGCCTTTGCCAAACATGGCTTTGCCGTAGAATCGCAGCATATAAGCCGCAGCAAGGATGATCGTGAGTCCAGCCATTGCAGCCATAATGTGGTTGTAGTCGTACACCGATTTCAAAAGGATAAATTCTCCGATAAATCCGTTGGTCAACGGAACTCCGGTAGCACCAAGTAAGATGATCATAAACAAGATGGCAAATTTAGGAGCAACTTTTGCCAGACCTCCCATTTTTCTGATGTCTCTTGTTTTGAATCTTTTATAAAGAATATCTGCACAGTAGAAAAGCCCTACAACGTTGATCCCGTGAGCAAAACTCTGGATCATCGCGCCTTGTCCGCCTTCGAAAGTCAGTCCTGTTCTCATTGTCACGACTGCGGAGGCAAAAATACCTGCGACAATCAATCCCACGTGGGAAAGAGAGGAGAAGGCAATCACGCGTTTGCTGTCTGTAGAAATCATTGCGATCAATGCCCCATAAATGATCCCGATTACTGAAAGTATGATTACAATCTCTCCGGAAATTCCGCCAATTGCTAATGGCGTGATCGGTAAAAGATATCTTAATACACCATAAACCGCCATCTTCAGCATAATTCCTGAAAGCAACATCGATCCTTGAGTGGGTGAGTAGGTATAGGTGTCAGGCTGCCAGGTGTGGAACGGGAAGACTGGTAACTTCACTGCAAATGCAAAGAAGATGAACCAGAAAATGACCGTTTGTTCATTAATATTAAGATCCGCATTATATAAATCTGTTAAGGCAAAAGATGCTGCGTGGTTGTAAACGTAGATCAAACCGATCAGCATAAACAATGATCCTACAAAGGTGTAAACAAAGAATTTAGTGGTGAATTTGATTCTTTTATCTTCTTGTCCCCAGATTCCGGCAATCAGCCAGATTGGGATCAAAGTAACTTCCCAGAAGATGTAGAATAATAAGCCGTCCAAAGAAGTGAAGACACCCAACAATCCGAATTGCATCAATAAAATTAAGGCGTAGAAGGAGTTCGGATAGCCTTTTTCTTCATTATAAGAAGAGAGAACGATCAGCGGAACCAGGATGTTGGTCAGCAAAACCATCAGCATACTCATTCCGTCTATTCCAAAGTTCACGCTGCTTTTGATATAGCTGGACCAAGGGTAGGTGATTTCGTATTGTAACGGCGCATCAACAGTTGGATTGAAATCGAAATTTCCCAACATATAAAATGCTAAAAACATCTGTGCAAGAGCAAATGCCAATGCAATGTATTTACTGGAAGCATTTTTCCAGAAAAAGAGCAGACCCGAACCTACGAGAGGTAACAGTAACAGTGTTAGTAGTAAAAAGGACATCTATTTCAATAAAAAGTTAACAATCAATACAATTCCTACGGCCAATGACATTATCAGCACATAGTTTTCTACATTTCCGTTTTGCAGACGTTTTGCCGCTCTGCCGGAATCTGCCGCTCCCAGTCCTATGAAATTTACGATAGGATCCAGAATGACTTTTTCAAACATCAGCGCTGCTTTACCAGCTTCCTCGAAAGGCCTTACGATCATAGCGTTATAAATCTCGTCTACGAACAGTTTCTTAGCCGAAAGTTTTTCCCAACCAGTGTAGCTTTCCTCCGGAAGTGCTCTTTTCTGCTTCTTCACGTAAGTATTTCTGACAAAGAACCATACTGTGAAAAACATTAATACCGTAGCGCCCAAAAGGATCATTTCTGTGTTGAAAGGAACTCCGGATAGTGTATTTTCCATTTGTTTGAAACTCTCTTCTGTGAGAACAGGTTTCAGCCAATCCATTAATTTTGCATAATGACCGTGACCTATGAAGTGAGGAAGATTAATAAAACCTCCAACCACAGAAAGTACAGCCAAAACAATTAATGGTAAAGTCATATTTGCTGGACTCTCGTGTAAATGGTGTTTCTGATCTTCGGTACCTCTGAACTCGCCGTGGAAAGTCAAATAATACAATCTGAACATATACGTGGCCGTGATAGCTGCCAAAATGAAAAGCATTACCCAGTAAATTGGATTTTTAGCAAAAGCTGCTACCAAAATTTCGTCTTTGGAAATCATCCCTGATAATAATGGGAATCCTGAGATTGCCAAAGTTCCGATCAGGAATGTTATGTGTGTGATGGGAATATATTTTTTCAGTCCGCCCATAAAACGCATATCCTGCTCATTGCTCATGGCATGGATCACAGAACCTGCTCCCAGGAATAACAAAGCTTTGAAGAAAGCGTGCGTCATAACGTGGAACATTGCTGTTGAATAAGCGCCTAAGCCTAAGGCGATGAACATAAATCCAAGTTGAGAAACTGTAGAATATGCCAATACTTTTTTGATGTCGTTTTGACGGAGAGCGTAGAAACCTGCTAGTGCTGCAGTTAGGAATCCAATTAATAAAATTCCGTCCTGAACAGTTGGTGCAAGGACAAATAAGAAGTTGGATCTTACTACGAGGTAAATACCAGCTGTAACCATCGTGGCCGCGTGGATCAAAGCAGAAACTGGTGTTGGCCCAGCCATTGCGTCTGGTAGCCAAGTGTATAACGGAACCTGAGCAGATTTACCTGTTGCTCCGATGAATAAACAAGCTGTAATAAAGATAATTGGTGTTCCGTCCAGTTCAAAGCTTGAAGCATTTTGAGCTACAGAAAGATAATCAATTGCATTGACGTGTGCTGCGATAGCAAAGATGCCGATCAACAATCCAAGGTCACCGATACGGTTCATAATGAAAGCTTTTCTCGCTGCTTTTCCATATTCTTCGTTGGTGTACCAGAATCCGATCAATAGATAAGAACAAAGTCCAACACCTTCCCAACCGATAAACAAGATCAGATAATTGCTTCCTAAAACCAAAAGCAACATCGAGAAAATGAAGAGATTCAGATAAGTGAAAAACTTATAAAACCCTTTGTCGTGGCTCATATAACCGACGGAGTAGAGGTGAATCAGTGATCCGATTCCCGTGATGATCATCACCATCATTAATGATAACTGATCTACCTGGAATCCGAAATTCACCTGAATCCCGTTGACTCTAAACCATTCAAAAGCCTTGATAACAACAGGAGCGCTGTCATTATTAAAACTAAAAAAAAGACTTGTCGTGATAACAAACGAAGCGAAAACTACCAGTGTTGCCAGGCTTCCAACTAACATTTTCGGAAGATTCTTCCCGAAAAGTCCATTGATGATAAATCCGGCTAAAGGTAAAAGTATGATCGCGTAAACTAAATTTTCCATTCCTTTTATTATCCTCTTAATTTATTAAAAATACTCACGTCTACAGATTTGGTATTTCTGTACATCATGGCGATAATTGCCAGTCCTACAGCTACTTCCGCTGCTGCAACCACCATAATGAAAAATACCAGAAGCTGGCCGTTTCCGTCACCACTGTAAGCTGAGAAAGCTGCCAGCAAAAGATTGACGGAATTAAGCATCAATTCTACACATCCTAATATAACGATGGCATTTTTACGGAGCAAAACTCCCAAAACACCAAGGCAAAACAAAACAGTACTCAGAATAATGAAATATTCCAAGGGAACCTGCTGTATAAATGTATTTACGTCTCCTCCCATAATCTATAAATCTTTTTTACCAATAAGAACAGCGCCTACGATCCCTGCTAAAATCAGGATAGAAGCCAGTTCGAATGGCAATACATATTCGTTAAACAATAATCTACCAAGGTTTTTCGTCAATCCTACAGAATAATCGATGTTGCTTTCTGCTACAGTGGTTCCGCTGAGTCCTTTGTAAGCACCCAACATCCCGACAAACAAAATACAGACTGAGAAAATCCCGACGAATTTTGGAAGGTTTTCCTTTTTGCTTTCGTCCTCTTTATTAAGATTCAACATCATTAATATATAGAGGAACAAAACCATAATGGCTCCTGTGTAAACGATAATCTGAACTATGCCAAGAAACTGCGCGTTAAGAAGAATGTACATTCCTGCGATGGAGAACATCGTCACAATAAGTGAAAGAATAGCGTACATTGGATTTTTCGCGAAAACAAAATAAACGGCACTTGCGATGGCTAAAAACGCTACGATAAAAAATAAAATCTGATCCATTATTTTACTGCGTTTTTTTGTTTCTCAGACTGTCTTTCTGTGATGTCAATCCTTGCATTTATTTTCTCAACCAGTTTATCTTTTCCGTAGATGAAAGAATTTCTGTTTTGCTCTACGTCTACCAATCGGTCTGTTAAATAGATGGCAGATTTCGGACAAGCCTCTTCGCACATTCCGCAGAAGATGCATCTCAGCATATTGATCTCGTAAATCTCGGCATATTTCTCTTCACGATATAGGTCTTTCTCCTCCTTTTTTCTTTCGCCAGCTACCATTGTAATGGCTTCTGCAGGACAGGCTACGGCACAAAGTCCACACGCGGTGCATCTCTCTCTGCCTTCTTCGTCTCTTTTCAAAACGTGCTGGCCTCTCCAGATTTCTGCTCTCGGTTTTTGAACCTCAGGATAAGAATAAACATTAGGAGCACCCTTCATCACGGTTCTTACGGCGTGCTTGAAAGTGATTCCCATACCTTTGAAAATCGCTGGTAGGTAGATCTTTTCGCCCAAGGTCATTTCTTTATTCGAAACAACTTTTGATCTGTTAGTAAGTTTCATTTAATTATAGATGTTAGATGTTAGACATTAGATCTTCGACCAATATTGTCTTATATCTTTAATTATTATTTATTTTAATTTTATAGATTATTTCCACTTTATTGTTCGTCATATTTTTGAAGAATATTAAGAACATTTTCGTCGGAGAATCTATCTGTGTCCGTGATGAGAGTTGCTAATTCCGGTTTTGATTTAGTTGCTTCAATCAGTCTTTTTCTCGGATTTAGAAATAATCCGTTAAATCTATATTCCTCACCACTTTTATCAACCAAATAATCTGAATAAGATACAGACCCATCATAAGCATTAACTAAAATATCTCTGATCCACTTGATTTTCTTTCCATCAAACATTAATTGTCCTAATGTTTTTCCAACACTCACGTAGATTCTTTGCTTTCCTTCAAAATCAGTAAATAACAGCTTTTTGACTTCGATAGCTTTTATTTTTTCCTTTTTCTTGTCATTTTCATCCAGCAGAAGCAAAACCCGGTAAAAGCTTTTCTCATCTATAAGATTTTTATAAAAAATGTTTGTAGATACTTTCATTTTGGATTTGATAGTATCGTTATCACTTTTTATAATTACCGCATCCACATATTTTTGAGAAAAGCAAAATGCTGATATCGTGAAGAGAAGTAATGTTAATATTTTCGTCATTATTAAGGTCTTAAGAATATTAATTTCCAAATGCCAAAATCACAGCACCAGTTATCATTAGGTTTACCAATGCTAATGGAATCAAAGTTTTCCATCCAAGGTGCATCAATTGGTCATATCTGAATCTCGGAAGTGTCCATCTGATCCACATAAAGATCAGGATTCCTACAATTGTCTTTGTAAGGAATGCGACAATACTCAATATTCCGGCTGCATTTTCTCCCCAGTTCTGGGTCACCCAATCGATTCCAGGGTAGTTGTAACCTCCGAAGAATAGAACCACGATGAATGCATTTGAAATAAACATATTCACATATTCGCCGAACATATACAATCCTAATTTCATTGATGAATATTCGGTAGAGTAACCTGTTACCAATTCAGATTCACATTCCGGCAAATCGAAAGGGTGGCGGTTGGTCTCTGCCAAAGCTGCAACAAAAAATATTAAGAATGCCAATGGCTGATAAAGAATATTCCAGTTGATCCCGGAAATTGCAGGAATAAATCCCCAAATTTTTCCGGTTGCCTGAGTTTCTGATATCATTTTAAGATCCATACTTCCTGTCATCATAATGATTGAAAGAAGTGCCAATCCCATTGCCAGCTCGTAAGAGATCATTTGAGAAGAAGCTCTGATTGCGCCTAACAGTGAATATTTGTTGTTAGAAGCCCAACCTCCGATCATAATTCCGTAGACACCTATGGATGCCATTCCGATGATAAACAAAACGCCGACATCAATATTAGCTACCTGAAGATCGTAGGAAACGCCACCGAAGTTCAATGTTTTGCCCCAAGGGATTACAGCGCCGGTAATTAATGAAATGAACATTACCAGAGATGGTCCCAGTATAAATAGGAATTTCTCAGCGTTTTGTGGTGTAAAATCTTCTTTAAAGAAAAATTTACCTCCATCTGCCAACGGCTGCAACAAACCGAAAGGCCCCGATCTGTTTGGTCCGATTCTGTCCTGCATAATTGCCGCTACTTTTCTTTCTGCCCACGTAGAATAGGCTGCTACAGTAAGAGCCAAAAGGAAAAGTGCAAGTACTAATATGATTTTAAAAGTCAGTAATTCCATATCAATTTATTTGAGTTTTGATGCTTGAGAAATTCTCAATATCAAATTGTCTCATTATCTAATTTTTCAATTTCTTTTTCGTCCGAAATACCAATTTCTTTGGCTTCGAAGTTTTCCAAAACATTGTAGCTGTCTGTTTTTTTCTCATAATGGTTTAGAGAAATCACAGAATGTCTGTCGATATGTCTTGGCCCTTCTATGTTCCAAAGTGCTGTATCTTTTTTCTCGAAACGGCACTCGTTACAGATCCAGTCTTCAACTTCGCCGTATTGGTCTTTTCTGGCAGTTACTCTTACTACTTCATCACCTTTCATCCAAACTACAGCTTTTCCGCTGCATTTTGTACACGAACAAGTGGCGTTGTAAGGTTTTGTAAACCAAACTCTGCTGGTGAACCTAGCTGTCCTGTCGGTTAAAGCGCCAACTGGACAAACATCGATCACGTTTCCGATAAAATCGTTGTCCAAGGCTTTGTTCAACATTGTGGAGATCTCTGCGTGGTCGCCTCTGTAAAGAATTCCGTGCTCTCTTTTATCCGTCAGTTGATTTGCCGCCAATACACATCTTGCGCAAAGGATGCAACGGTTCATATTCAGTTTGATGTATGGGCCGATATCGTCGGCTTCATAAGTATTTCTTTCAAATTCTGTTCTGGTCTCCAGGTTTCCGTGCTCGTAGCCAAGATCCTGAAGATGACATTCTCCCGCCTGATCACAAACCGGGCAATCCAAAGGGTGATTTACCAAAAGGAATTCGGTCACTGCTTTTCTGCCTTCCTGTGCTTTTTCAGAACTAAGGTTTTTCACTTCCATCCCGTCCATCACGCCAGTTCTGCAGCTTGCTACCAACTTTGGCATTGGTCTCGGGTCTGCTTCGGAGCCTTTGGAAACTTCTACCAGACAGGTTCTGCAACGTCCGCCGCTGGTTTCCAATTTACTATAATAACACATAGCTGGCGGAACAGATTTCCCACCGATTTGTCTTGCAGCTTCTAAAATAGAAGTACCAGGCAAAACTTCTGTCGTCTGTCCGTCTATGGTAACTTTAAATTTTTTGACTTCTTCGCTCATATTTCAAGATTTTAGATTTAGGTTTAAATTCTGTAAAAAACTTATCCTAGATCTTTTGTCAATTCTATTTTATATTTTAAAATATAACTTAATGTATATTTTATTTTTTTAATTTTCTGTTAAAAACATATCCCACACCAAAATTAACCTGGTAGAATACGAAGTCTTGACTGGCTTTGTCAGGTTTATTATTAAGAGTGGTTTTGATATCCGGCATATTGATGTAACCAAATTTCCCTTCAACTCTTGCCATAATGTGGTTCCAGAACACAAAACTCATACTCGATCTTACATCCAGTCCAAAACCTGCAATGTGGTATCTGTCGCTTCTTTCGTTTCCGAACAGTTTTACATTACTCTTTGGAAAGAGAACACCTGCGCCACCGCCATACGCCCAGAAGATATCAAAATTCTTTTTGCTTGACAGATTTTTATATTTCTCCAGACCTGCATTCACATAATTCAGTCCGTCTGTATGCTCAAAGGTAAGGAATTGCTCATCAGCCAAATTGACCTGACCATTCTGAGCCATTGCTGCATATTTAGGATCTGTCACTTTGCCGTTGAAATCAACGGTTTGTTCCTGATCCATCACATACTTCATATGATCCTGTGCTACAACAAGCGCCAGATTATCCTTAATAAAATAAGCAAATCTGAAATTGAACTGCGGCGTAGATAGTTTCGTTGGATCTATATATGCCAGATTCAATTCTGAAGGTCTGTCGTGAGCTACCACATTATTCAATGTAAAATCATAGCCATTTCCCCTGAATCGGATATCAGATTTGCTGAATGCAGCTCTGTTCCAGCCCCAAAAGATGAACATTGATCCTTTTTTTAAAGTTGATTTATTTTGCGGTGAAACATCATTTTTAGATGGCATCTCCTGTAAATCAAATGAATCTTTTTGCTGTCCGAAGGCAAAGCTGATGCCTGCTGCGACTGCAAAAAAAGTAATTAATAATTTCTTCATTATAACGTTGGATAAAGATATATCCATCCTTAATGATCGCCTCTCTTGTGCAAGATGCACTATAAATTTTATCTGCTCGAGAGCAGTATCAACCTAATTGCTGAAACTTTCGTTTTTGTGTTCTTTAATTCTAATTGGCTACTGCCGGGATTGGATCTGCATAATTTGCCAATCCATAATTTTGAGTCTGGCTTAGCTCCGGATTGTTGACGTGCCACTCAAACTCATCTCTGAAGTGTCTGATAGCAGCGGCAACCGGCCAGGCAGCAGCATCTCCCAAAGGACAAATGGTATTGCCCTCGATTTTTCTCTGGATGTCCCAAAGCAAATCGATATCTGCCATTTTACCTTCACCTTTTTCTATTTTTTTCAGGATTTTGTACATCCATCCCGTTCCTTCACGGCAAGGTGTACATTGTCCGCAACTCTCGTGGTTGTAGAATCTTGCTAAAGTCATTGTATGATTTACCACACACTGATCCTCATCCAAAACAATAAATCCGCCTGAACCCATCATTGTTCCGGTGGCGAAACCACCGTCAGCAAGGGATTCGTAATTCATATATCTTGGTTCCCCATTGATGGTTTTCAGTAATAGGTTTGCAGGAACAATTGGAACCGAACTTCCACCAGGAATACAGGCTTTGAGCTTTTTGCCGTTCGGGATGCCGCCACAATATTCGTCGGAATAAATAAATTCTTCAACAGTGATGGTCATATCGATTTCGTAAACGCCTGGCTTGTTGATGTTTCCACAAGCAGAAATCAATTTGGTTCCTGTTGATCTTCCAACGCCTATTTTAGCATATTCAGCGCCAGTAATTTCGATAATTGGAACAACTGCAGCAATGGTTTCAACATTGTTTACCACCGTTGGTCTTTCCCAAAGTCCTTTGATAGCTGGGAAAGGTGGTTTAAGTCTTGGGTTTCCTCTTTTACCTTCAAGAGATTCAAGGAGGGCAGTTTCTTCACCACAAATGTAAGCTCCGGCACCTCTCTGAACATAGATTTCGCAATCGAAGCCAGTTCCCAAGATATTTTTTCCAAGAAATCCAGCAGCTTTTGCTTCCTCGATTGCTTCTTCCAAAATATCCGGAATCCAGGAATATTCTCCTCTGATGTAGATGTAAGAAACATTGGAACCCAAAACGAAAGATGAAATCAACATTCCTTCAATTAATAAATGAGGAAGAAACTCCATCAAATATCTGTCTTTGAAAGTTCCCGGCTCAGACTCATCGGCATTTACGACCAAGTGTCTTGGAACGCCTTCCGGTTTTGCAAGGAAACTCCACTTCATTCCAGTAGGGAAACCAGCGCCGCCACGGCCACGAAGTCCGGAAGTTTTCACTTCTTCAAGAACTGCATCGGTAGTCATTTTCAGAGCTTTCTCTGCTGCCTCGTAACCACCGTGTTTACGGTAAGTTTCGAAGTAACGGATTCCCTCAATATGTGCGTTTTTAAGTAAAAGTTTTTTACTCATTATATTTATAAGCTTATAGCAATTGGCTTTTGGCTTTTTGCTTAATTATTTATCTAAATTAATTATTAACCTAAATCGATGGCACCTTGTCTGCAAAGGTCAATGATTTCGTCCACTTTTTCGATAGTCAAATGCTCGTGGTAGAATTTCCCCAACTGCATCATAGGAGCATATCCGCAAGCGCCAAGACATTCTCCCGGTTTCAGAGTGAATAGTCCGTCTGCTGTCGTTTCGCCGTCTTTAATATTAAGTTTAGTTCTGATATGGTCGAGGATATTATCACTTCCGTTCAGCATACAAGGTCCGGTTCTGCAGACTTCCAAAACATATTTCCCAACTGGCTTCATATTGAACATAGTATAGAAAGTAGCAACTTCATATACTTCAATAGGAGTAATACTCAATATTTCTGCAACATAATCCATCACTGGAACAGCCAGCCAACCATCAAATTCTTTCTGTGCAATGTGCAAGACAGGAATCAACGCAGATTTTTGTCTGCCTTCCGGATATCTCGCCATAATTTTATGAACCTGCGCTAGGCTTTCAGGTTTAAAAGCAATTGTTTCGCTCATACTTAAAGATTTTAGATTTTAGATTTTAGATTTTAGATGAAAATCTTTGTTCTAATAATCCTATCAATTTTTATTATTTCTTAATTTGATTAGATCAAATCTATATTTTTAAAGAGTCTAGATTAATTTAAATTTATAATCCAAAATCTATCATTTAAATTATGCGTCTAATTCTCCTGCAATGATATTCATACTACACATCGTCACGATGGCGTCAGATATTACAGCGCCCGTAATCATCTCGGGATACGCTTGGTAATAAATGAAGCAAGGTCTTCGGAAGTGCAGTCTGAATGGCGTTCTTCCGCCGTCACTCACCAGATAAAATCCTAACTCTCCGTTTCCGCCTTCTACAGCGTGGTAAACTTCGCCTTTAGGAACATCTGTTTCTCCCATTACGATTTTGAAATGGTAAATTAATGCTTCCATTTTCTGATAGACATCTGCTTTCTCAGGAAGATAGAAATCAGGAACATCTGCGTGGAACGGTCCTTCAGGAAGGTTCTCATAAGCCTGTTTAATAATTTTGATAGACTCACGAATCTCCTGCTGGCGCACCATAAAACGGTCGTAAGTATCGCCCGCTGTTCCAACCGGAATGATGAAATCGAAATCCTCATAAGAAGAATAGGGCTGTGCAACTCTCACGTCATAATCAACACCTGCAGCACGAAGATTTGGACCTGTGAAACCGTAGCTTAATGCTCTCTCTGCTGAGATAGCACCTGCACCGATGGTTCTGTCCATAAAAATCCTGTTTCTTTCCAACAGCTGTCCAAATTCTTCAAATCTTTCTGGGAAGGTCTTCAGGAAATCCTGCAGCAACTCGTGAAACTTGGGTGTAAAATCTCTTTCGAAACCGCCGATTCTCCCCATATTTGTTGTCATCCTTGCACCGCAAATCTGCTCGTAAAGATCGTAGATACGTTCTCTTTCAATGAACATATAAGTCAGTCCCGTAATCGCTCCGGCGTCCATTCCTGTTACTCCGTTGCAAATCAAGTGGTCACCAATTCTTGCCAGCTCCATCAAGATCACACGCATATAATCTACACGTTTAGGGACTTTGATGCCAATTAATTTTTCCACTGTCATATGCCAGCCCAAATTGTTGATTGGTGCAGAACAGTAATTCATTCTGTCGGTAAGCGTTGTGATCTGGGAAAAATTTCTGCGTTCAGAGATTTTTTCAAATGCTCTGTGAATATAACCTACAGTTTGCTCAGCGTGAAGAATCCTTTCTCCGTCCATTGTAAGAACGTTTTGGAAAATCCCGTGAGTCGCAGGGTGCGTAGGTCCAAGATTCAGGGTGTATAGTTGCCCGTCTATCTGTTCCTTGCTGTCGTATTGGTTAAGTATATTAGATAATGAGTTATCTTTCATATTCTTTTATAATTGATAATTGATAGGTGATAATCGATAATCATTTATCTATCATCATTTATCATTTATATTAATTTTTATCTTCCGAACATTGCGTCGTCCTTATCAGTTCTTGTTCCATCTTCCAGACGATATTCTTTCAGCATTGGATGGTAACCGAGGTCTTCCATATTTAGAATTGCTCTCAAGTCCGGATGTCCTTTGAATTTAATTCCATAGAAATCAAAAGTTTCTCTTTCCATCCAGTTGGCTCCTGCGTATAATTCCGTCAGAGAATCCACTTCTACATTGTCTCTCGTCATAAATACTTTGAGACGGATTCTGAAATTGGTCATCATATTATGCAAGTGATAAATAACGCCGATTTCCTTTTCAGGAGTTTCAGGATAATGAATACCGCAGACATCCGTCAAAAAATTGATTTCCAGAGTGGAATCTTTCAGATAGTGAATCACTTTTTTGATATCATCTTTTTTAATTTCTACCGTCAGCATTCCGTAAGGTTCTGAACTTGAAATCACAGACTCTGGAAATTCTCTCGTGATCGCTTCTAATACAAATTCGTTCGTCATTTTTCTTTAATTGTCGATGTTGTAAGAATCCAATAAATGCTGATATTCCGGCATATCTCTTCTTCTGATACTTTCGCTCTCTGCCAAAGCCTGAACCTGCATTACACCTTCAATGATTTGCTCCGGTCTTGGTGGGCATCCAGGAACGTAAACGTCAACAGGGATGATTTTGTCAATCCCCTGAAGAACCGAATAAGTATCAAAAATACCACCGCTGGAAGCACAAGCGCCAACAGCAACCACCCATTTTGGTTCTGCCATTTGAGTGTAGACTTCTTTCAAAACGGGACCCAATTTTTTAGAAATAGTTCCGCAAACCATCAGCATATCTGCCTGTCTTGGTGAGAAAGAGTTTCTCTCCATTCCGAATCTTGAAGCATCATAAGTCGGGTTCAAAGTCGCCATAAACTCGATTCCACAGCAGGATGTAGCGAAAGGTAACGGCCAAAGAGAAAATTTTCTTGCCATTCCAATCACACTGCTCAGCTGTGTTGCGAAAAATCCTTCTCCTTCAAATCCTGGAGGAGCGGGCGCATCTGTTATAATTACTGGTTTATTATCTGACATTTTTAGTGATTTTAGATTGTAAATGTTAGATTAAAAATTGGTGTTAATGTTAACTTAAATTTCTAATGCTATCACTTAAAATTTATTAAAAATTATTTGTCCCAATCCAGAGCGCCTCTTTTCCAAACGTAGAAAAAAGCAACAAAGAAAATAGCGACAAATGTAAGTACGGCCACAAAGCCTTCCATTCCAAATTCTCTGAAATTGACGGCATAAGGGTAGAAGAATACAATTTCTATATCGAACAATACGAACAGAACTGCGGTCAAAAAGTATTTAATAGAGAATGGTGTTCTTGCATTACCCTCACTCGGAATTCCGCATTCCCAGCTTGAGTTTTTTACAGAATTTCCTTTTTTCTGCTTAGGACCCAAAAAGTGAGCACCTAGAAGAGAAATAGCTACAAATCCTAGACCGACTGCGGCCTGGATAAGTATTGGAATATAATTTTCGGGTAAATTCATAAGGTCTAAATTTAACTATGCAAAAATACTAAATAAAGATTTAATATAGTAAATTATCAGCCTTATGTAAACAAGAGAAAAGTCTGTTTTGATAAATTTAGAACTGTTATAAATAAGAATCTACTTGCTCTTGCCACCCATCTTTTTCAGAACAATATACGCAATGTATGCAATGTAGAGGAACAATACGCTGGCAGCCAATATGTTGATCATTGTATCTGTTCTCGCATCCTTAACCGGTTTGTAAAAGTTGTAGGCTACAAACAGAATGATCAGTCCAATGTAGATGTATAATTGCTTTTTCAAAATGTAGATATTTTGGTGATAGTCGTTTATGTTTTCGCTCTTTAAATTTTGTTAAACAAATGTTTAATTAATGATTATGAGATTTCAAGCGAGTAGGTGCGTCTCCGTTTATGGTTTACAGGCTGGTATTCCTGCCATAGCAGCTGCACGCTCTTGTTTTCCTCCAGTTCTGGATTGGTTTCGAGATATTTGATGCCTTTATTTTTCAGGTTCATCTGTATTGCTTTGAAAATCATAGAAGTGACGCCTCTTCTCTGATATTCTGGATGGATGCCGATCAGGTAAAAATTAGCACGCTCGTTCTTTTTGCCTGCCTGTAAAAAATGCCACCAGCCGAATGGGAAAAGTTTTCCTTTAGACTTCTGTAGGGCTTTGGAATACGAGGGCATCGTAATCGCAAATGCAACCAGTTGATTGTTCTCGTCTGCCACGCAGGTGATGTAGTCTTTATCTATAAATCCAAAATATTTTTCCTTATAAGTTTTAATCTGTTCATCGGAAATTGGTGTGTAAGTCGAAAGGTGTTTGTAGGTCTCGTCCAGTAGTTTGAACATCGATTCTACATAAGGTAGGATTTCTTTCTTATTATTGAATTTCAGTGTTTTAAGTTTGTATTTCTGTGCGATCAAAGTGCTGAATTTTTCCACCTTTTCAGGCAGTATTTCAGGGAATTGCAACTCAAATTCTACCCATTCTTTTTCCTTAACCAAGCCAAGATCTTCCAGGTGTTTCGGATAGTAATCGTTGTTGTAAAGCCCAATCATTGTGGCCAGTTTGTCAAACCCGAAAGTCAGCATTCCTGCCTTGTCCAGATTGGTAAATCCCATCGGGCCTTCTATTTTGCTGATGTTGTTTTCCTTAGCAAAATTAATAACGACATCAATCAGCGCTTTGGAAACTTCTTGATCGTCTATAAAATCAAGCCACCCGAATCTTACTTTTTTGATTCCAAGTTCTTTTTCCTCCTTTCTGTTGATCAAAACAGCTATTCTGCCGGCAATCTTATTATTTTTAAAAGCTAAAAACTGTCTTGCTTCTGAGTAATCCAATGCAGGGTTTTGCTCCTTTTTCCAGATATTTCTTTCTTCATTGATCAATGGCGGAACGTAGTTAGGATTGTTTTTGTAAAGGTCCATCGGGAATTTTATAAAATCCATTTGGTCTTTTTCCGTAACTACTTGCTTTATATCGATATTTCCCATATTCTTGTTTAATAGATAAGGCAAAGATAGTTTTTCAGCAAAAAAAAGCAATGCTTTGGTACGATTTTTACATCATGAGATGTAATTTATTTTAATATAAATTAAAAAACAAAAATGACAGGTTACTATTTAATTATCGGGATTTCTATGCTGATCAGCTGGATTGTATCTTCCCGATTGAAATCCAAATTTGAACACTACTCCAAAGTCCACCTCAGAAACGGATTATCAGGAAAAGAAATTGCAGAGAAAATGCTGCGTGATAATGGGATTAATGATGTTCAGGTTGTTTCCGTTCCGGGACAACTGACAGATCACTACAATCCGGAAACAAAAACAGTCAATCTTTCGGAGGCTGTTTATATGCAAAGAAATGCAGCGGCAGCGGCGGTTGCGGCACACGAATGTGGTCACGCTGTACAGCACGCTGTCGGTTATTCGATGTTACAATTGAGATCCAAAATGGTTCCGATTGTGAACATCAGCTCCAATCTTTTACAATTTGTACTGATGGGCGGAATTGTGGTGATGGCGATGAGTGGTAACAAAATGATTCTTGCTGTAGGCGTGGTTCTTTTTGCAATTACGACTTTGTTTGCGTTTATCACGCTGCCTGTGGAATATGATGCCAGCAATCGGGCACTGAAATGGTTGGAGACAACCGGTACAGTTTCTCGTGAAGAATATGCCGGAGCAGAAGATTCCCTGAAATGGGCTGCCAGAACTTACGTGGTTGCAGCTTTGGGATCATTAGCACAATTGATGTATTTTGCATCGCTGCTGATGGGAAGCAGAAGATAAAAGTTATGAAATATTAAATTCCAAAAGCATCTCGGACAATTCGTCTGAGATGCTTTCTTTTTTGGAGGTTTTGAAATGGGCCTCAATCGTGCAAATATCTTCGGCTTCAAAAGAAATTATTTTTGCGTCGTATTTATTGAGCAAAGTGAAAATGAGGTTTTGCTGCGAAAATTTGAATTTCAGTTCGATTTTAGATTCCAGTTCCTTAGTAATGATTTTTGCTTCGTCCAAAGTATATTTCGCCGATTCTTTATACGCCTTTACCAGTCCGCCAACACCCAATTTTGTTCCGCCGTAATACCTGACAACTACCACCAATACATTCGTGATTTGATGCGCCAACAGCTGGTTGTAGATGGGTAAACCTGCACTTCCGGATGGTTCTCCGTCGTCATTCGCACGGTAATTTTCACCATTGATGCCCAGCCGGTAAGCGTAGCAATGGTGCGTCGCTTTTGGGTGAATGGACTGAAGATGATGGAGCTGAGCCTTAATATCTGATTCAGAATTCACGGGATAGGCAAATCCTATGAATTTGCTGCCTTTCTCTTTCAGCAGGATTTCTTCTGTAGCATTTTCTATGGTCTGGAATTCAAACATTTTTCAAAAATAGAGATTCCCTGATTGAAATTCAAATATTAATAAAAAAAGCCTTTTTGATTGAATATAATTCGATTTTGAAAAATATTAATTATCAGACTCTTAAAAAATCACAAAAATAAAAATTCCGACAATTAATTTTTATGTAATTTTGCATATTAAAATTTATTCATATCAATGCCTAATACACTGATCATTGGCTCCGGAAGTTACATTCCGGAAAACATAATAGAAGGTTCTCATTTCAACGATTCTGTTTTCTATGATGATAATAATCAACTGATTGAAAAACCGACGCAGGAGATTATCAGCAAATTTGTAGATATCACAGAAATCCAGAGAAGACGATATTTAAGTCCCGACGAGTTCAACTCGGATCTGGGTCGCAGAGCGTCTTTGATAGCGATAGAGGATGCAGGAGTCGATAAAGAAGAGATTGATTACATTCTGTATGCAACCAACTTTGGAGAAGTGGACGTCAACGGCGGTGTTACCTTTACGCCCTCTTTGTCCGCGATCCTCAAAAACAAACTGCAGATCAAAAACAGACGATGCATCAATTATGATATGATCTTTGGCTGTCCTGGCTGGGTTGAATCCTTAATACTGGCTGATGTTCTGATAAAATCTGGACGTGCAAAAACTATTTTGGTGGTTGCAGGCGAGACATTAAGCCGAGTGACGGATGAATTTGACAGAAACAAAATGATTTTTGCAGATGGCGCCGGCGCAGTTGTGGTGCAGGCTACAGAAGATTCTACCATCGGTGTTTTGGCAGATAATACACTTTGTGACAACGGAGAGGAACTTTTCTACTTGGAAACAGGTCCGTCTTTGAATCCTGAATCGGATCAAAGCAAATCTTTCATCAGAATGCGCGGTCGCAAAATCTACGAATATGCGCTGAAAAACGTTCCGGACGCTATAAAAGCGACCATAGAGAAAGCCAATCTTGATCTTTCTGACATCAGCAAAATCCTTATTCATCAGGCCAATGCCAAGATGGACTATGCGATGATTGGCCGACTGTTCAAACTTTATGGGCAGAAGGATTATGATCACTCTATTTCTCCAATGACCATTCAGGAATTTGGAAATTCTTCAGTTGCGACAGTCCCGACCTTATTTGATCTTATCAGAAAAGGAAAAATGGAAGGCCAGCAATTCACGCCGGGTTCTCATATTCTTTTTACATCTGTGGGCGCAGGGATGAATATCAATTGTGTGATTTATAGATTTCCGGAGGATTCTATCTAAGGTTATTTTAATAAAGTAAAAACTAAAATTTAAACGTCTATAACACAAAAGGAATGAATTATTGTTCCTTTTGTTTTTTTTATAACAGCTATGCAAAAAACCATTTTATTCCTTCTCGCGGTGTTTCTTGTTTTAGAAGTCTATGTTTATCAGGCTTTTAAAACACTTTATTCCAGCCAGACTGCAAAATTTATTTATTGGATTCCCACCGTTTTGGTCTACGGATTTTTAATTTACTCCGTTTTCACTTTGAACAGAGGTTCACACGAATACCTCAGATTTCAGATCGTATTTTCGATAATTCTGATCTTCGTACTTCCCAAGATTCTTGTAGCTCTTTTCCTTCTGATAGAGGATGTTTTCAGACTGTTCAGTTACGGCTACACCTATGCAACTACAGAAACCCACAGTTACCCTTCCAGGCGCAAGTTTGTAAGTCTTGTCGGTTTAGGTTCAGCAGCACTTTTGGCAGGTCTTGTTTTGGATGGCATTATCTTTGGAAAGTACAGGCACAGAGCCAGAATCGTAAGATTGAAACTCAAAAATCTGCCTGCCAGCTTTAAAGGTTACAAGATTGTTCAGATTTCAGATGTTCACAGCGGTAGTTTTCAAAATCCAAAAAATCTGCAGCATGCGATTGATTTGATCAATAAGCAAGATGCGGATTTGGTACTGTTTACCGGAGATATGGTCAATAATTATGCAGAGGAATTCATCCCTTTCATCGGACTCTTTTCTCAGATCAAAAGCAGAGACGGAAAATTTGCTGTACTTGGGAATCACGATTACGGCGATTACGGCGATTGGAAATCCAGGGCTGAGAAAGCGCAGAATATCCCGTTGCTGGTAGAATATGAAAAGAGAGCAGGTTTTGAAATGCTGCGCAATGAGCATCGGATTATCGAGAAAAACGGTGAAAAACTTTATATTCTTGGAGTAGAAAACTGGGGTATTCCACCGTTTCCCCAGTTCGGAGATCTAAATAAAGCGAGTGAAAATGTGCCCGCAGATGCCGTCAAAATTTTGATGTCGCACGATCCTTCACATTTTGATGCCGTCGTGAAAAAACACCCTAAAAACATCCAGTTGACGATCTCAGGCCATACACATGGAATGCAGTTTGGAATCGATCTCAAAAACTTCAAATGGTCGCCGGTGAAATATAAGTACCCAAAATGGGCCGATCTGTACGAGAGTGAGGGCAAATACCTTTATGTCAACCGTGGATTTGGCGTCATTGGATATCCGGGAAGAGTAGGTATTTTGCCAGAAATTACCTTTTTTGAACTGAGCTAATCTATCATCAATCAAAAAAACCAATAGTGCTGCTATTGGTTTTTTTGTGTTTTAATTTTAAGTGTTTAAAAAAGATAGTCCTTCATCCTGGAAACGGCAATTTCGTGATCGTCTATAAATTGAAACAATGCCTCGAGTCGGTCTTCAAAACTTCTCCCGAGGTTGATTTTTTTATAAAATGGCAGCTCAAAAGGAAGTTCATCTTTGCTGTAAAATTGCCACGCGTTGAAGTACAGCATCACGTATTCTTTCCGTTGCAGACTTTCCAAAAGCATATTTTCATAATACTTCATTGGTGTCACCTGGAATACATAATCATTGAACGGAAGTTGCGAATACGGTGACTGACTTTCCGGTACAATTGTCAACTCCTCTTCGATATGAATCTCCGAATTTTCTGTCAGTTTCCGCCACAGAAAACTGATCGTAGAATCCTCAATATTTGACACGTAAGTGAAGTCGCCCTGCTTGATTTCTGTGTAGGGTAGGCGGTGCGATTTCTGCCTTATTCCGCGGATCGGTTTCTGCAGGATTTCCTCCATTTTAAGTTTCGTTTTGATGACAGTTTCGGCGTCAGAATCTACATTGTAAAATGCAATTTCGTGACTTGAAAATGCAATATTTTTCAATGCTTTCTGAAGCTTTTCTGCAATCGATATTTCAACAAAAAAAGTGGCTTTGTATCCGTGTATTTCCAAAAGCAATAGGATGGCTTTCACATTTTTTTCCATAGATGCGATCAATTGATCATCAGCTGAATTTTGTTGATCAGCAGCATTAATTTTCGGAATTGATATGTTAAATGTTAAAAGTACCACTTAAAGTTAATTTTGGATTTTTAGTTTAAATAATTATAAATGAGATGTTAAAAGCTTATTGCATTAAACTTGAGCTTTAAATTTTAAGTTTTCCGAGTTTATCTTTTAAATTATTGATCATATCGATTGACATAGAAGAAATATCAAACTTATAGTCAAGTCCCCAATCAGCTTTCGCAGCAGAATCATCGATGCTTGCAGGCCACGAATCTGCAATCTCCTGACGGAAATCCGGCTTGTAATTTATCTCAAATTCGGGGATTGTTTTCTTGATTTCTTCTGCCAGTTCTTTTGGTGTAAAACGCATTCCGCCGAGGTTGTAGGAGTACCTGATTTTGACCTGTTCTTTTGGAGCCGTCATCAGCTTGATTGTCGCATCAATTGCGTCGTCCATATACAGCATAGGCATCGCCGTATCCTCTTTGATGAAGCTGGTATATTTCGCATTTTCAACTGCTTCGTAGAAGATCTCAACAGCGTAATCTGTGGTGCCTCCGCCCGCCGGTGCTTTCCAGGAAATCAAACCGGGATAACGTATACTTCTAATGTCGATACCATATTTTTCGAAGTAATATTCGCACCATTTTTCGCCGGCCATTTTCGAAATTCCGTACACAGTTGTTGGATTCAGCACCACTTCCTGTCCGACATTTTCCTTAGGAATTCCTTTCCCAAACACGGCAATAGAACTTGGCCAGAATATCTTTTTCAGTGTCCCTTCTTTCGCCAGTTCGCAAAGATGAATCAGAGGATCAAGATTCAGTTTCCAGGCAAACAGAGGCTGCTTCTCCGATGTACCGGAAAGTAGGGAAGCCAGGTGATAAACCGTTGTAATGTTATGTTCCTTAATCACGTCTGTAACAGCCTGGAAATTAGTAACATCAAGTCTTTCGTAGTAACCAGCTTCCGTGATGCCTTCCTTCCATTTATCAAGGCCGGAGGCGATCACGTTTTCTTTACCGTATAGCTCTGACAGTCTTACGGTTAACTCTGTTCCAATTTGGCCAAGGGCTCCGGTGATAAGGATTTTCTCTTTTGGTGTCTCCATTTTTAATTTTTATTGATGCGCAAATCTAATTAATTAAAATAAATTGCCTGAAAAATTTACTTTGAAGAGCACAATTTTTTTACTGCACTCAAAAATAATGTGGCAAAAATAGTTTGCAGATTGTTGTATTAGCTTAATTTTATAATTCTAATGCCTTACAATTTCAGTTCCAAATCATAATGTAACATCCCATGAAGAAAAGTCCAATTATCAGCGTGAATGAACTTCAGCAAATCCAAGACGACCCAAATCTCAGAATTTTTGATGTGCGATCAGGGCCTGATGCAAAACAACAATATCAGAATAAACATCTTAAAAATGCAGTCTTTGTGGATCTCAATAATGATCTGGCTACAATTGATAATCCAAAAAATGGAGGGCGGCATCCACTTCCTGACTTTTCTGTTTTTATTAAAACCTTAGGTAAACTGGGGATTGGCAGCGATTCTTATGTGGTGATCTACGATGATAAAAATGGTGCAAATGCTGCAGCCAGATTCTGGTGGATGCTGAAAGCCGCTGGTCACAAAAACCTCCGTGTTCTGAATGGCGGTTTACAGTTTGCTGAAACTGGAGATTATCCTCTCAATTCCGGTGATTACAGCTATCCTGAAACAAATTATACATCGCAGGTTGAAGGCTGGCAGTTACCACAGGTTGATCTCGATAAAGTTAAAAGTGCGAGTGGAAATCCTGATTTTTTAATTGTTGATGTGCGCGAATCGCAAAGGTATCAAGGAATTACAGAACCTATCGATCTGGTAGCCGGTCATATTCCAAATGCTGAAAACTTCCCTTTTTCTGACAATCTGGATGAAAACGGGTTGTTTAAATCTCCAGAAATTTTAAATCAAAACTATAAAGAATTGTTTAAAAAGAAGAAGATGGAAAATGTTATTTTCCATTGTGGGAGCGGGGTGACGGCTTGTCATTCTCTTCTCGCCTTGGACTATGCAGGTTTTGAAATTCCTAATTTATACGTAGGAAGCTGGAGTGAGTGGAGCAGAAACGAATTATAAAAAGTTAACCATCACCTATCAACCATCAACCATTAACCATCAGCCATTAATCCTTAATTAAAAGCTGGCGCGGATCTGCATACTTCCAATGTGAATCGTTCTTTCACCGGAATTCCGGCCCTCATAATTGACGTTGAGCTGGATAAAGGAATTGATCGATTGCTGGATGAATAATGACCAGACCTGATTTTTTCCCACTTTGAGACCTTCCAGCATTTGATTTCCGACGATACTGAAATTGTTACCCGTAAAATCGTTGTTGATAAAGGAGAAATTGGCTCGCACAGATGTTTTCACCTTTTCCCACTGCAGCGTTCCCGAGATCTCGTAAGTTTTCAGGAGTTCCTCGCCGTCGGTTCTTTTCTTTTGACGAAGGGCTCCAAACAGCTCTGTCTGCAGGCTTTCCGATAGTTTATAAGTGGCTTTTGGCTTGGTTTCCCAATTTTGAAGCAGGTAATTTCTCGTGCTGTAGATCTGCGAACTGTTGGTAACATTCTGGGTAGAGTTTTCCCAGTCTGCACGGAAAGCTTTGGTGAAAGAATAGCCGATATTCAGGAAGTGGGATTGCTGCCCGTGTGCCTCATTACTGAAATTGGCGTTCACCAGATTGTCATTGTCTGTATATCTGTAGCTGCCGTTCCAGCCCGATTTGTCATTAGAATTGAATATCGCCGAAGCCAGGATATTCTGTGTTCTCAGCAGCTGATCGTTTTCTTTTTTGAATGGATTCCATACCAGAACCTGATCATTTTTAAGATAAGAATTCTGGGAAAGGAGAGACAGGTTGAAGTTCCAACGTTTAAGAAACTCATTTTGGGAACTGATGATCACGGAAGGATTTACAAATAATGCGAGCTGCAGTTTGTTCTTGTTGGATGCCAGATAATTTACGCTGTTGGTATAGATCCGGATATATTGCGCCAGATCTGCATATTCTGCCGCCTCAAACTCATCCAATTGCTGTACGCCGTCACTGTTGTAATCTGTCCATTTGTAGACGCCCTGACCGTCTGTCACCTTGATGTACTGGAATTCCCGCTGCGCTTCCTGTCCGTTTCCAAGTTCATAGAAAAACTGAAGGCGCATTCCGTTTTTGAAAAGCTGTTGGTTGTACAGAATATTGCCCACCACAAAGTCCTGATTCTGATCATTGGCCAGCGCTTTGTTTTCGTAAAAAAACTTTCTGTAATGGAATAGTGTAGACAACTGCGTGGTTTCTGTCTTGATGATCTGGCTTTCTGCCATCACGCCAAGAATGTTGTTTATCTTCTGCAAACGGTTGTCCTGAACCGAGTCGTTGCTTCGGAAATAAAGTTTCGTCATCAGTTTCGTTCTGGCAGAATCGGCTATTTTTTTCTGAATGAAGAGC
>Ga0308156_1000896_pt1 | contig 44214 bp, 50 predicted proteins | sample PhyAR2_FD_201041 | JGI IMG/M metagenome (GOLD analysis project Ga0308156, IMG submission 201041) | Phyllosphere microbial communities from UC Gill Tract Community Farm, Albany, California, United States - DLSL A.R2 | ecosystem: Host-associated > Plants > Phyllosphere > Unclassified | place: USA... | reverse complement strand
GCTTCTAAAATTCTTACATTATCAGAATAATGGGCGAGATCGGGGTTCGTCCCGCTCCACGCAAGTACAGCATACTGTGCCATAAATTCGATATCGACGATACCACCTGCATCCTGTTTTAAATGAAAAATACCATGTTTTTTTTGTTCAGAAGATGAACCTAGATGGTCTTTCATTTTCTGACGCATTTTCAACACTTCTTCACGAACATAAGCCTCATCTCTAGATTGAGTCAAGATCTCGCGGCGAAATATTTCGAATTTCTGGCAAAGCACCTCATCGCCAGCAATAGAACGTGCTCGAACTAATGCCTGATGCTCCCAAAGCCATGCACTTTTCAACTGATAGTGTTCATAGGCCTTAAGACTTGTGACCAATAAACCAGCCTCACCGGAGGGTCTTAAGCGTGTATCAATTTCATAGACACGACCATCAAGTGTCTGAGTCGTCATGAGTGACATAAACTTTTGAGCGACACGCATCGCAAACTCAAAGCCACTAATAGACTTAGTCCCATCAGTATCGGTTTGTTCATCCAGATAATGAATAAAGACAAGATCTAAATCGGAGCCATAACCAAGCTCAATTCCACCTACCTTGCCGTAACCAATGACAGCAAAGGCTTTGTAGTCGAGTGAGCAATGTTTACCATCGACATCACATGGATAACCATGACGCTTTGCGACAGTCTGATAAGCTAAATGGAGGGTTGCATTTACACTCACTTCAGCAATATCAGTTAACGCATCGGATACCTTCATTAGTGGGCTTTCAGCTAACACATCGCTTGCCGCTACAGTGAGTACATTGCTCTTTTTAAACAGGCGAAGTGCCCGCATTTGATCTTCAACTTGATCAATCTCAATGCGAAGCAACTGCTGACGTAATGAGTCTTCCAAGTCCTTGCGTTTTGGCAACTCAAAGTCCATCGATAAAAACTCATCCAGCAGTACTGGATATTGCGTTAGCTCTTCACAAATCCATGGACTTACGGTCGCCATTTTAACTAAGCGTTGCAATGCCCCTTTACTTTCAATCAGCATGACTAAATACACTGTCCGGCGCATGACCGATTCAATCAGCGGCATTAATCGCAAAAGTGCGGTTTGAGGTTGCTCGGACTGTAAGATTACTTCAATTAAATGCGGCCAGAATGTTTTTAAACGCTGAACAGCATTTGAAGGTAGTTTTTTAAGTGCATGACCGTGCCAAAACTCATGAATCAGATTTTTCGCATTATCATCCAGCACTTCATCTAACTGCTGCTCTAACTGCCCAAAGTTTTCAGTTGCGGCATTTGAACTTGTATCTTCAATGAGCTGCTTAAATTGAACTTTAACTTTTTGACGTTTCTCATTTAAAACATCAATAAATTCATTCCAGCTCGCAAAGCCCAAGGTATCTATAATGCGTTGTCTTAGGTCAATTTCTTCTGGCAATAGCTGAGTTTGCTGATCATTGAGCGCTTGAATTGCATGTTCAACACGGCGTAAAAACAGATAGGCATCTTCTAATTCTAAAACGGCTTGTTTTTCTAACAAACCCGCTTCGCCAATGTGCTCAAGACTGACTAAACATTGGCGATCTTGTAACTCACGTTTAGACCCGCCATAAATAAGCTGGAACACCTGAACAATAAATTCAATTTCGCGAATACCACCCGCCCCGAGTTTAATATCATCCTCAATATGACGACGCAGAACTTCACGCTCAATCATCGCTTTCATATCACGCATGGCAGCAAAAGCGGTGTAATCGACATAACGACGAAATACAAAAGGACGTGTCATTTCTAACAAGTCTTGCCCTTCTTTACCACCAGTTACGACACGCGCTTTAATCCATGCATAGCGTTCCCATTCACGACCATGCTGACTTAAATATTTTTCCAAAGCTGCATGGCTAATTGCTAATGCCGAGCCATCTCCCCAAGGACGCAAGCGCATGTCAACTCGAAACACAAAACCATCTGCTGTAATGTGTTCAAGCAAATAAATTAATTTTTGTCCCCATAAAATACAGAATTGCTGTACATCAATGCATTTACGACCATTGGTTTCGCCTTGTTCATCAAAAGCAAAAATTAGGTCTATATCACTCGATAGATTAAGTTCTTGTGCACCAAGCTTCCCCATGGCAATGACAATCAAATCTTGAACCTTACCTGAATAACTCAAAGGTTCGCCGTGTTTGGCCGCAAGTGCCACACGTGCAAAAGCCTTTGCCGCACAAATACTGGCATCGGCAAAATCAGAAAGTTCGCGAGTGAGTGTGACAACATCGGTCAGTTGATTGGCATCCTGCCAGATCCAGCGGAACATTAAACGGCCACGCAAAATACGAAGTGCGCGCATCCAAGAAGTTTCGTCGCCCATTCCATCTAATGTGGTTTGTACAAATTGATAAATCTGTTCAGTTGAGAGCGGTGCAGTAAATTGATCTATTTGGTAATCTTGCTCTAAAACAGCCTGATGCAGGCCTAAAACTTGTTCTGCATACTGACTAGCACGCAATGTTTTTTGTAACTGCTCCGCATTCATATAAAAGCTCTTTTCCTCGTACTCTCTTTTTAGTTATAGCAGTTCGAGCAGTGGTAGGAAAAGGGATTAAACTAATTTTGCTTCCGCTGAAGAATAATGCTCGACATGAGTCTCATGACTTTCTTGAGCTGAAGGTAATAAAACCTTAAATGTTGTTCCTACACCCTCTTTAGAGCTGACATCAATTTGCCCTTGGTTAATCTCGACAAAACGCTTACAAAGGCTCAAACCTAAGCCTGCACCTTTTTCACCTGCGGTTCCTTTAAAGCTGGCTGTAATACGTGGATGGAACAAATTCGCCATTTGTTGCTTGGTCATGCCTAGACCAGTGTCTCGAACTATTATTTCAATATTTTCACCAGATTGTTTGGCTTCAATAAAGACTTTGCCCGAACCATCAACATCCGTAAATTTCAGCGCATTTGACACCAAGTTCTGAATCACTGAGGTCATCATATTGATATCGGCATAGATGTTTAAATCATCTGGAACATCATTAACCAGTTCAATATTTTTCTTTAAAGCTAAGGTACGTAATACATCGCAAACAATATTGCTGACTTGTCTAAGCTTAAAGTTAATTGGGTGATAAACAAAACGTCCCCCCTCTGCCATCGCCCATGTCAGTAAGCTTTCAAGTAAGTTATAGGTCGATTGTGAGGTGTCATATAAATAATCTGCAATATTTTGAATGCTTGATTCATCTAAAGTTTCACGCTCTTTGGCGAGTACTTCAGAAAAACCGAGCAGACCATGAAAAGGTGCGCGTAAGTCATGCGAAATAATCGAGAAAAATTTAGTTTTACTTGAGTTAATCGCAACTTGTTGTTCATAAAGTTCATTTAACTCTTCATAGTTAAATTTCAACTCAACCTGCTGCATAAAAGTAGAACAGTAATCAAGCAACAACTGGATATCATCATCTTCAAATGTAGCTGCATCGTCATCAAAGAAAACAGCGAAGCCCATAGAGGTTTTATCAGGGTGTAGAAGATGTACTGCTAACGCCCGACTACATTCAATATTTAATTCTTTTAAATAGTTGATTAAATTTTGATAGGAAGGATGTAAGTGATTAATCACCTGTTGTTTAGCAAAGCACTGTTTTAAATGTTTTGAAGGTTTAAACGAAATGGCGGTCATACCATCTGGGCAACGATGCCAAAAGTAAGGTTCTTGATTAAAAGTCAATAAGGCTTTTTTACACTTCAAAAGACGAAGACTAAACCGGAAAAATTGCTCGATATAGTTCTGCTCGGCATTTAATCCAAGCAACAAAGATATTCTGCAAGCACTTAACTGCTCAACTTGGTTTAGTTCTAAACGTTGGAATGTCATTGCCCGCCTCACAGATTTTGTCGTTTTGGGTCGGAACCGCTCTCAAAGAAATTTACTTATAATCATTATGATCTACTACAAACTTTAACACAGTACATTAAAAGAGCAACTTTCTTTTCAAAATAGAAATGTGAAGTTTCAATTAAAGGTTTTTAGATACATAAAGTGAATAGTTTTTAGAAAAATACAACAAATTTTTTAAGGGAGAGAATTGTAAGATGTTAGAAATAAGAGTTCATAAAAAGATGATTAAAAATCTTATTTGGTAAGCATTAGAGAATGAGTCTGAATAGGACTAACTTACCGCGGAACAGCCAGCAAAAACGGTAGGCAGAAGATCCTTTCGCAGGATTTCTTTCATAAAAAGGCCCATCGAACCTTCAAAAGAAAAAAGACCGCTTAAGCAGGGGTTTATCTGCTGAAATATTACAAAGTACTAATCTTTTCCCGCATGCAGATGGTAAATCTAGAGCGGCTTAGATATTATTAAATATTAATCTCTTTTTAATATACCAGCTGAATTAAGAAAATATGGAACTTACAACTGCTTTAGAATTAATTAATAGTAAATTAGGTACAACCACAGGTAATATTATTTCTCTACTTGTAGCTTTTATTGTCCTATATGGATTTCTGGTTAAAACAGGAATTATTGAACATATTTCACTAATTGCTACTTATAAACAGAGAAAAAAAGACAAACTAATAGCCACTAAAGAAAAACTAATAAATGAATCAAGACTTGATAGTAAAACTAAAGAACAAATAATACATCATCAAAATGTACTTTTTTTACAAAAAGAACTAGGTACTGAAGAAAAAGACCTGAATAAACTTAAATATTTAAATGGATATAATGATAAAGATAAAGCCATTGATACATTTGAGCTATGTAGTGATTTAACTACATACAATAAAGTTACTCAAAATATTGAACCTAAAAATAGTGTCAATATTGGTAATGCAAACAGAAATAGGCTTATAGGTTCTATTATATATTTCGCTATTTCTGGCTTTTCATTTTTTGCAATGTTTTATATTAATAATAAATTTAAAGCTAGTATAACTACTAAATCTGAACTTTTATTTTTAATAGTTTTATCCACCTTAGTTTTAGGTGGTGGCGTTTATATTGCCTTTAAAATACTAACTTATTTTATGAAATTAAAATATCTTGAATGGTTATTAGAAATGGATCGTATTGAAGGTTCTATAACCGCAATCGAGTCTTCTGAGTCTTCTGAGTCTTCTGAGTCTTCTGAGTCTTCAGTAGAAATTATTAATAATTTAGAACCTCAGCCTTAATAAAACTAGAAGAGATAAATTTAATGATAACTGAAACCTCACAAGAACTTAGATGGATCAAAGACAATGATGATATTCAACAACCGTTTGAAAATGATTTATGGAATCGGACAAATCTTGCTAATCAACTCGAAAATTACATATCACGAATAAAAGTTGGTGCAACTGTTGCAATTGATGCGGAATGGGGCGCAGGAAAATCATGGTTTGTAAAACATTGGAAGGCTAGGCTAATTCAAAAAGAATTTAAAGTCATATATTTAAATGCATTTACTCAAGACTATATTGAAGATCCTTTTCTCACAATTGCTATGGAAATAGCGAATGTATTGGAAGCAGATCAAAAGAATATTGAAAAGATAAAGTCTACAATTGGGGATGCATATCGAGCTATTTTACCTAATCTTCCTTTACTAATTTTTCAACTTGCCATGACCTTTATGGGTGCTGGAAAAATGGCGAAACAAGTTGCAGATACTTTTGAAAATTTAAAAGAAGATAGTGGAGCTTTTGGTGAAGCTGCTGCTGAACTATTAAATGAGAAGCTAAAAGAACATTTATCTGCACAGGTTGATAATTATGAAAATGAAAAAAAATCATTAGAGTACTTTAAGTTTCAACTAGCTGAAATTACGAAAGATTTAGAAAAACCCTTAGTATTCATTGTAGATGAATTAGATCGGTGTAAGCCTGAATTTGCTATACGATTAATTGAGCGCATTAAACATTTTTTCGATATACCTAAAGTTGTTTTTGTTTTAGCTGTAAATAAAAAACAATTAGAAGAGTCAATTAATAGTTTTTATGGTTTTACAAGTTCATCAAAATATTTAGAAAAATTTATTGATATTACTGTTTTACTTAAAAATGGAATTCAAAAAGAATTGGATTACACGAAAATCATCAAATCTTATATAGAAAAATTAGGGATCAATTTAAATTCTGAATATGATATTAAACAATTTAATACTCTTTGTATTATTTACAAACCCAACTCACGACAGTTGATACGTATTTTCAACAAATTAGCCCTTCTTGAAAACAATTTTGATAATATAAAAATTAGTTTTCTGTTTTTAATTTTACTTTATATTGAATTAAATTTATTAAATGAATATAACGAAAGTAGTTTTATCTATTTCTTTTATGATTCTCACTTCAAGGAGTTAGGACACATATATCAAAAAAATAAAGAAAACCGTAGAATGAATAATTACTCATTTCAAAGCTTCCTATCAAACTTATATGGAAGTTCAGGTTTGTATTATTTTATTGGATATTTAATTTACAAAAAGTTTGCTTCAGATCCTAATGCAAATTCTAATGGATCAGACCCCTATTTATTGCGTAATAACAATGGATCTGACTTCGTTCATCAATGGTATAACTATGTTCACTTGGTAGAATAAATATTATAGATATTAATAAATAGGATTCACTTCTTCATAGAATTTGAATCCTACTATTTTATCCTCTACCCATTCATTGATTATATTTTTAATGCGGGTCTGCTCTGGAATGATTTAGTTATACCAATATGTGCCTCTAGCATCTTTAATTGACCTAAAGCTTTTAGAAAATTAAAAATTAGCCAAACAAAAAACCCCTAAGCCGTTAGCTTAGGGGTTTTCGTAGAATCTTACGATTCTGAATATGGTCCCGAGGGTCGGAACCAAAGTAATGTGTTAAATCAAGGTAATGAATCAAAACAGGTGGAAAAAAGGTGGAATATGTACGTTTTATGGTGATTTTTATCCGAGATATATCTACAATGAAAGCTAGGGCAAAATCTGATAATTAAAAAAAGTATGCGCGGGTATCGGAAAAGAGTAATAAAGGTAATTGGTTGACGAATTTTATATTTAACCTTATGTTTTATATATACAAATACAAGAATAATAAAAGGTAATTTAGTGGTAATCAAAGAGTAATTAATTACCTTAAAAAAAGGTAATCAACACTTACCTTTTATGTTATTGATTTAAAATAACTTATTATGTAAATCAATATTCTGATTACTTGATATTACCTCATAAAGGTAATCAATAAATGATATTAAAAATCAAACACTTAATATTATATATCCGTATGTATTTTCTCTTGTTTACCTTTTTTTGGAATTTTTTATTAATTTGTTTTGCCACTGATTTTTAAGACCATTAGAAATACAAATTTTAATCTGTAGAATTTTGAAGGGGGGAAGTAGAAATTTGTAGAAGGAATATTTTTACTCTTTTCTGTCTTATATGCTGTATATGGTATAGCTTTGACTACAAAACCGCTGGTCTGATTTTTTGTAGAGTATTCGACATATTTACTGCCCAGGTGTGGTGGGGGGACAACCGCCCGCCACCAGGTCAATTTTGTATTTTTAAAGATTTTTAGGCAAAAAAATACCCTCCAAGTAGAGGGTATATATTTTTATGAGGATTAGGCTGGTTTAGGGTCATCCTGCCCCTTATAGTTCACTTCACCATAGCTCTTGAAGCGAATAATCATTTCCCCAGCCCATTCATTGATTGTATTTGCAATACGTGCCTGTTCAGGAACAATTTCGTTATACCAGAAGGCTTCTCTTGCCTCACTGATTGATCCAAAGCCACCAGCATTTGAGGGAATAATACCGAGCAGTTGTGGCGGTGTACGAAATGATGCAAGGATGTCATCACGGGTGATTGATTTAATATGTGTAAATTCATCTTTGGCTGCAAGTTCACTAATAGGGATTAGCTGTAATCCATCCTTCTTTCCTCCCGGTGCATGTAGGAATAGATTTCTAAAGTTACCTGGTCCACGTGAATCTTTCATTGCCTGCTTAATGCCTTCTACATCTTCATCATCAATCTGTGTATCTGTCATATATAAAATGAAACCAGCGTGAGAACCGTTATTGTAATATTTGCGACGGAATAACGTCGCCGATTCATTCAGCCAAGCCGATTGCAGTGCTGACATATATTCAGGTACGCCATAGATTTCTTGGTTTATGTCTGTTGTTTTTACACAGCAAACACTTCCTGAGGCAAACTCATGTTCCTGATATCCTTCTGTCAACATTAAATATTGATTTGGTTCTTTCATGCGTCGCATATATTTCCCCATTAACCCTTTGAACTGCAGTGGTTCATTAAGTCTGTTATCTATACGCTGGAGATAACCATTCCCAAACACCAGATTATCCAACACCATCCGTTCAAAGCTTGCTGAGCTCAATAATCTATGTGACCTAAAAGCTGAAACTAATTGATTCTTTTTATAGAGAATTGCTGTTGAAAGATAAGGTGTTGCAGCAAATGATTTGGCCAATCCATTCAAGCTAACAGGTGGTTCATAGTATCTTCCATTAAGCCAAGTTTCATAATATTGAGAGATGTCATGTTTATTGAGAACCGGCTCAGGATCTCCAAAGGTAAAAGCCTGGACTTTGCTGTCAGACATTTAGTAAATCTCCATAGTGGATTTTTTAGAACTTCCGTCGTTATCTAATGACAACGGCTCATTAAAGAATGCGTGGAAAATTGCAAAGGCCAGATCTGCATGACCTATATTTTCTGCCCTTGAAGCCTCAAATGTCATTTGTTTCTGAGAAGCAGTAAGGGTCTTTTTAATTGCCATTAATGATTGGGCAACTTCAGTTGAACCCGCATCAAACTCAAAACGGCCTTTGTTAAGGACATCCATACCTTTCATGACCAATTGTGTTTTGACATCAACTGAATATGTGAATGTGGTCAGATTAGGGAAAAACTCTTGTACTAATTGTGCGATACCAGTACCCATGCCTGATTTATCCATCCCGATGTAAACAACTCGATATTTTTGACAAATCTTTTTAATAAAGGCAGCTTGGCTGGCGAAATCCATACCTTTGAATTGATGATGTTCAAGTAAGCGGAATTTGTTGTAACTCGGTTCAGGTGGTGCAACCACAACAAGGCCTGCACTATCTCCAGACTCAGCTGGATCATAACCAACCCAAACAGGCTTATTTCCAAAGGGTCTTGTTGCTAGTGGCTTAAAGTCTTTTGTCCATAATTCCCATGAATCCACCATACATGGCTGAATGATGCTAAGCGGAAATACACTCTGGCCATCATCAACAAACTCACACATATATAGATTGGCAAATTCATCTGCACTGTTTTCAGCAATCAGTTCATCAATATCAAATAGGTTACAGCCTTGTCTTTCTGCATCATAAATATTGACGATATGTCGCCACATTTGATCATTACAGAGTGCACCATCTCGTAATGCATCATGGCTGGTATCAATCTCAACTTGTTTATCTTTAGAACGACCTTTGTTAAACGCCTCACCAGTCCAGAATTTATAAGCTTCATGTGATTTACTGGATGGAGTAGAAAAATAAGTCTTTTTATATTGTTTCTGAGCAGCCATTGCAGATGCCACTTTTTTAAGTGTGGCAAAGCCATGTACCCAGAAGAACTCATCAAAATACAAATCACCATGATAACTTTGAGCTGTCTTAGCGTTTGTACTAAGGAAAATGAGTTGAACTGTTTCATTTGTTGGCAAAGTGATGGTGATTGGATCTCCTTGTAGATCCACACCGATTGATTGAAGAACAAAGTCTTTAATATAGGTTTTAAAACCGTGTGCCTGGGCTTTCGATGCTGAAAGGAAAATCTGATTTCGACCAGTAGTTACTGCTTTGATTAATGCTTCACGTGCAAAATAAAATGTCGCACCAATCTGACGTGATTTTAATAATGCTCTATTTCGTTGTTCACGAGCGCGGTACCAAACCTTTTGATACTCAAACAAGCCATCGTCAAAGTCTTCAAGTAACTTTTCAATTTGTTCTTCTGTAAGAACATTTTTAGCAGACGGTTTACGTGGTCCAGCCGTTCTATTTTTTAAATTTGGATTTAGATCTGCTTCATTTCCACCATTGTTATATTTATTAATTTTGGCCATGCGCTCCAGTTGGCGCATAAGCAAATCAATTTCTTTAAAATCATTTGGAGTTTTCTTTTCAAGAATAATTAGCTTAACTAATTGTGCTTCTAATGCCTGGGCAACACGACCTTCTGGAGCTTGTTTTTCCCATTCATCTCTGGCCTTCCAAGCATGAACATTTTTATCATTTTCATTTAGGTATTCTGCAATCGAGCTGATTCGCCACCCCATCCAGTATAAAAACTTTGCTAAGAGGCGGTTATCAAAAGTCAGAGGCGGATTTTCAGTTTTCGTATTCATTGGCTCATTAAGCCAATTTCAAACTATTGATTCATTTAGGTGGCATTGTGAAAACTGTTTTCACAAGTGGGTTTTATTGATTCTTTTTCGTGTAATTCCGATTCTGCTTACTACGTAAATTATGAATTTTTTTTAAATATAAGCAGGATTCACCACTCATGAGTAAGAAATCCAAGTTTTATCGAGTTGCAGTGGCTGGAGCAACTACAGATGGTCGCATTATTGAACCTGAATGGATTCAACAGATGGCGAAAAACTATAGCCTAAATACCTACACTGCTTTAGCAAATATTGAACATCTCCGTGGCTTTACGCCAGATTCACCTTTTGGGAACTACGCGAAAGTTATTGGTCTAAAAGCTCAAGAAGATGAAATTGCTGGTCAGAAAAAGTGGGCTTTATATGCTCAATTAGAGGCATTTGACAATCTCATTGAGATGCACAGCAAGAATCAGAAACTGTTCAACTCAATTGAAGTCAATCCAAGCTTTGCTGATACAAATGAAGCGTATTTAGTAGGTATTGCATTTACAGATACACCAGCCTCTTTAGGCACTCAAATCATGGAATTTGCATCTAAAAATCCAGATGTAAATCCTTTTACTTCTAAAAAGCAGCATAAAGATAACCTCTTCACTGCAGCTGAAGAAATAAGTCTGGAATTTGAAGAAGAATCTCCTGTTTCAAATTTATTTTCTAAAGTTATTGACTGGCTAAATCCAAAACAAGAAGAGCAAAGCCAAAAGAATAATGGCCAGTTCAGTGAAATAGCTAAATCAGTTGAAGAAATTGCAAAAACCTTTGGCAATACAGTTAAAGAGCTTAATGACCTCAAAGAGAATTACACAAAACTTCAAACTGACTTCAAAGCGTTGAAAACCAAATTAGGTCATGAACCAAATCCACAAACACCACCAGCTCCAGAAAGCAATGGCAGCTTTTCAGAAAAAATTGAATTTTAAAAAGTGAGTGAAAAATGCGTAACGATACACGTATTAAATTTAATCATAGCCTAAAAAAACTGGCTGAAATTAATGGTGTTGAAACAGTAGAAAAACAGTTTACTGTAGCACCAGCACCCGAACAGAAACTTGAAGAAAAAATTCAAGCTTCTAGTGCATTTTTGCAAAAAATTAATATTACTCCAGTGACTAAACAATCAGGTCAAGCAATTGGTCTTTCTGTTAATAATACAATCGCAGGCCGCACAGATACATCTGGTAATGGAGAACGAAAGCCGTCTGATCCAACGGGATTAGGTGCAGATGAATATACTTGTAAGCAAACCGATTTTGATGTTGCTTTGCCATATGAAAAATTGGATGCATGGGCTGGCTTCCCTGATTTCCATGCTCGTTGGAATAATGCTGTTGCTCAAGCTATTGCATTGGACCGAATCATGATTGGTTTCAATGGTACTTCAGCAGCTGCCACTACAGATCGCGTAGCGAACCCTAAACTACAAGATGTAAATATTGGCTGGTTAGAAAAAATCCGTACTAAAGCCCCTGATCGTCGAATGAATAACGTAACTATTGGGGCAACTGGTACTTATAAAAATCTTGATTCATTAGTAATTGATGCTGTCGCTGAGTTAATTGATGATGTCCACCAGGATGCAACAGATCTTGTTGTAATTTGTGGTCGTTCACTTTTAAACGATAAGAATTTTCCTATCGTAAACAATGCTGAAGACAATCAAAATACTCTGGCTGGTCAGATTTTAGTTGGTCAAAAACAAATTGGTGGTTTACCAGCTGTACGAGTTCCATCTTTTCCAGATAACACAATTTTAATTACTTCTTTAGATAATCTTTCTATTTATTATCAGAAAGATTCTAAACGTCGTTACATTGTTGAAGAACCGAATAAAAATCGTGTTGCAGATTACCAATCTTCAAATGAAGCTTATGTTATTGAAGCTTTTGAAAAAGTTGCATTGGTTGAAGGCATCACAATTCAATAAGAGGTGATTTATGTTGAGTCCAGCTCGACGACATCGCCTGCAGGCCTTGGCAGCTAAAGCAGCTGCTATGGCTGAAAATGCTTTTGGTGATGTTCGTGAAGATGCCAGCGTGTATTTATTACAACTGGCCGAACTAAAAAACGACCAAAATTTACTACGTGGCATTAAATCTGAAATTGAACGTGCAGAACACAAAGCAAAATTGATCCCTAAATATATGCCATATGTGGATGGAATTCTTTCAGTTGAAGAACGTACGCCACACATGCGTGATGATGTTGTCACGACGATTATGCTTTGGTGTTTTGATGCTGGGATGTTTGAAGACGGTCTCCGCATTGCAGAATTTGCGCTGAAGTATGGTCTTGATATGCCAGATTCTTTCAACCGAGATACAGCTTCAATCGTAGCTGAAGAAATAGGTAACGCTGCTAAAGCGAAACATACTGAAGGTGAAGTTTTTGACATAGCAATTTTAGAAAAAGCAAATGCTCTCACCTCCACTTTCAGTATGCATGACCAGATCCGGGCAAAACTCTATGTCGCTATGGGCCGGACGTATTTGCAAAATGAGCTTTATGCCCTAGCTGTAACGTTCCTAAAACGTGCCATTAAACACAATGAAAATTGTGGTGGTAAACAAGAACTTCAGAAAGCTGAACGCTTGCTGAAAAAACAATTAGAAGAAAACCCACCTCAGCCATTAATCAATGCTGATGGTTCACCTGTTGTTGATGATTTTGGCAATCAGGTATTTGAGGGAATTTCTTCTTAACGAGTGCCAAGCACCCACCGAGGGGCAGATCTGACCAAATACAAACATTCTTATGTTCTGTTTTTGGCTCAGATCTCCACCCCTCATCTAACCGAGAATAAAAATGTCTGGATTAATTGCAAACGGTACTTTTTCAAATCAGGACGTTGTAATCAATAGTGATCCGTTCTTTCCTTCGGTATCAAGCAACCATGTCCGTGAAGTTTTACGTTTAGATTCTAGTGTCACCAATCAACGTCTTATTTCAGCTATAGAAGCTGCTGTAATTCATGTTAATGAACAACTGGAAAGTCTACTGAGTAAAGCTCCAACATTAGTAGAAATTACAACTAAACAGGTCAATGGCAAGCCTATTGCTGCTGTTTTGTATTTCCGTGCAGTTGCTGCAGCTGCTGGTGCAGAACTTTGCGAACGTTACCGGTCTTATGACACTACAAACAACGGTAGCCAAAAAGCTGAAGAACTGACACCGACGATTGATGACTATAAACGTGATTTGCGTTTTGCCATCCGCGATATAAAAAAAGTACGTCGACTAAATGTGGAGTTGGTTTAGATGAAAGAGATCTATGCAATCCAACACGACACTGTTGACGCAATTTGTTGGCGCGAATATGGCCGTAGCACTGGTGTAGTTGAACGAGTATTGGAAGCAAATCCACATCTTTCGGAATTTGGTCCATTCATTCCAATGGGTACCAAAATCCAATTACCAGACATCCCGACTCCACAAAATAAAGTTCAAAGCGTTCAGCTTTGGGATTGAGAAGATTTATGCCAGAACCAACAACCTCTACAGCAACCATTGCTACTCTAAGTGCAGTGTCATTGCTTCCATTTATAAATGGTAATGCGTTGCTAGGTGCAGTACTTGGAGCAGCATTTATTGCAACTTTTGAAAAAGATTTAAATGCTTACCAACGTATTCGCAATATGTTATTGGCCACTGGTATTGGTTATATCAGTGCACCACTCATTACAGAACATACATTATTAAAAGCTGATGCAGTTGCAGCCCTTATCACTTCAACACTTTGTTTATTCATATTAATCAAGGTAGTTGATTGGGTTAAAACTGCAAAGCTATCAGATATTTTGAACATCTTTCGAGGTGGCAAGTCATGATCGAATTGTTATTTCAAACCGTTGCTGTTTTAGCTTATCTCATTTGCGGTTTTCGTATTGCAACCTTTAGTCATGGTGGAAATTTTCACCGTGGCTATTCCTTCTTTGCAGCAACTTTAATTGCAGCATTTTTAGGCCAATCGGTGCATATCTTATTTTTTAAGGATCCAGTTACGCTCTGGGATGCAATCTTTGCAATCCTTCTTGCAGTACTCATCTGGCGAACAAAAGGTAATGTGGCCAAACTCATTTGGAGTACGACATGATTTTAAAATTTGGTTCAAAAGGTGATGCCGTAGCAACTCTTCAAAAGCAATTGGCTAAGATGGGTTACAAGGGTGTTAAAGGTAAACCACTTTCGGTTGATGGTCATTTCGGTGAAAGTACTGAATTTGCAGTGATTCAGCTCCAGCGTAAATTTGGCCTAGTTGCTGACGGTAAGGTAGGTGATAAAACTCGCCAAGCTTTAGCTGGTGATTCAGTAAGTAAATTTTTAAAAGATGAAGACTATAAAAACGCTGCAATACGTTTAAAAGTTCCTGAATTAGTAATTCGAGTTTTTGGAGCTGTTGAAGGCCGTGGTGTAGGTTATCTACCAAATGGGAAAGCTAAAATTTTATTTGAACGGCATCGAATGTATTTTTACTTATGCCAGGCATTAGGTAAAACATTTGCTAATGGCCAGGTAAAAATTACTCCAAATTTAGTGAATACATTAACTGGAGGTTACAAAGGCGACGCAGCTGAATATACCCGTTTAAGTATGGCTATAAATATTCATAAAGAATCTGCCCTGATGTCCACGAGTTGGGGACAATTTCAAATTATGGGCGAAAATTGGAAAGATCTGGGTTATTCATCTGTTCAAGAATTTGTTGATCAGCAGCAACTTAGTGAAGGTAACCAGCTGGAAGCATTTATTCGGTTTATAGAGTGGAAGCCTGGCTTATTAGAAGCATTACAAAAACAAGATTGGCATACAGTCTTTACACTCTATAACGGCAAAAACTATAAAAAACTTGGCTACCAAGCGAAATTCCAAAAAGAATGGGATCACCTTGAACCTATTTATCGTGAGAAGACTGCAGCATGAAAAAACCCCATGCTTTACGTGAATATTTGCTAAATGCAATTCCGGATCTACCACAGGATCCGGATCGCTTACTCATCTTTGCTAATGACGGTAAATTAATGAGTACTGCAGCAAATGGATATAGCTTTGAAATGGCCTATACACTAGATATGATCATTACTGATTATGCTGGTGATGTCGATGTGTTTGGCGTTGTACTTTTCACCTGGATTATGGACAACCAATCCGAACTCATGGCCAATTTAAATAAAATAGAAGAAGCCATTACTTTTGAAGCTGAACTCATCGATAACAGCAAATATGATCTGCATTTTAAAATCCCTTTAACTGAACGTGTCATTGTGAAAAAGAATGCTGAAGGGAAATTTGAGATCTCATATCCTACTGAACCACAATATACTGAATTTGGTCCACCTACAGATTTTGAATTAATAGATAAGGATGGATCTACACTTGCAACCTGGCGTACAGCTGATATGCAAGGACGTTCATTGGATATGCCCTTTCCAGGTAAAAGCCCATGAACAACATTCAGGATCTTGCTATTTATCTGCAGCCATTATTAGACCGATTGTCTCCGGGTGAAAGGGCAAAACTGGCTAAGAATATTGGACGAGATCTTCGTACAAGCCAACGCCAGCGTATTACAGCACAGCAAAATCCTGATGGTTCAGCATATACAGCTAGACGTACACGCTTACGTGACCAGAAAGGAAAAATTAAAAGAAAAATGTTCTCCCGGATTAAATCTAATACCCACTTAAAAGTATTAAGTAATAGTGAATCAATTGCCGTAGGTTTTATTGGACGTATTAATCGAATTGCGAAGGTACATCAATACGGATTAAGAGACAGAGCTACCAAATCTGCTCCTGATACAGTTTACCCAAAACGTGAATTATTAGGATTTACAGATAAAGAAATTAATCTGGTTGAGTCATCATTCATTAAACATATCAATATTAAGTAGCTCAACTTGTGAAAACCATTTTCACAAGCTCCAATTGCTGAAAACAAAAAAACTCTAACGCAAAGTGTTGGCATGAATGCTGACATCAATCGTCGTCTTGAAAATCTGATTCGTTTCGGAACAATCAAGACCGTAAATCCGTCTAAACCAATTCCCCTTGTCACTGTAGATCTTGACGATATTGTTACGCCTGAAATTCGCTTTTTTAATGCACGTTCTGGCAAAGATTCGACTTGGGATCCGCCCTCTGAAGGTGAGGAAGTGATAGTTGTTTCACCATGCGGTGATATCGGCCCAACCAGCATAGTTTTTTATGGGCTTTATAACAATGAACACCCAGCCCCATCTGATGATTTAAATAAAAAAATACGAGTATTTGCGGATGGTTGTGTGATTGCCTATGACATTGCCGCACATCATTTATCTGCCATCCTACCATCTACTGGAACAGTTGAATTAACTGCAAATGGCGGTGTCACTTTAAATGCAAATGGTGGTGTCACCATAAACGCAAATGATGGTCTAACTATAAATTCTGTTTCAGGCGGTACTACTCATAATGGAAACCTACTCGTAAACGGCAGTTCAGTCACTACAGGAAATAATACTGTCGGCGGTAGTCAACTGGTTCAAGGAAGCAGTCATTCAAAAGGTGATTTCAGTACTGAAGGTGATGTTAAAGCTGGAGACATTAGTCTCAAAAAGCACAAAACATCTGGTGTTCAGCCTGGATCCGGAGAGTCTGGAGGACCAATTCCATGATGTCACGTACAACAGGAAAAAATATTGTTGTAGATCTAGATCATATCTACCAATCCATTCAAGACATTGTGACTACTCCAGTTGGTACAAGAATAATGCGTCGAGAATATGGTTCGTTAGTTTTTCAATTAATGGATGGACCATTTGATGACATCTTACAGATGCAAATTTATGCAGCAATAGCAACTGCAATTATCAGATGGGAACCAAGAGTTTTATTACATTCTGTTTCACTGAACATTGCAGATTTAGGAGCGTATGTCCTGGATCTAAATTTCACACTTGTTGATAACAATCAATTTTCTTCTCTAAGCGTCCCTTTGGCATTTGGCGCAGCTAATTAGGATAAGTATGGCTAATTCATTAACAGCAATTGATCTATCCCAACTTCCTGCTCCAGACGTAGTGGAGCAGATTGATTATGAAGTCATCCTAAAAGAAGGATTAGATATTTTTCATCAAAAAATGAAAGATGATGGAATTGACTATGTCGCTTTAGAATCTGATCCCGCTTATAAACTGGCTGAAACATTTGCATTTCGTGAAATGATTATTCGACATGATGCTAATGAACAAGCTAAGGCTGTCTTATTGGCATATGCAGCTGGAAAAGATTTAGAACATAAAGCTGCTGAGCGTGGTCTTGTACGAAAACAAATTTCTGCTGATGCAATGGAAACAGATGATTCATTACGTCGTCGTGTACAAATGGCCCCTGAAGGTTATACAACCGCTGGCAGTGAAGGATCTTATGTTTTTCATAGCCTCAATGCAGATGTACGGGTTAAAGATGCATATCCTGACGCGCCTTTAGATCCTGATGGGAACCCAAAAGGGATTTGTAATGTCTACATTTTATCAACTGAATCAGATGGCATTGCTCCAGAAGATTTAATTGATAATGTCAAAAAAGCATTAAATCAGAAATTTGTACGCCCTCTTACAGATCAAGTTAATGTTCTTTCAGCAACGATTCTGAATTATGAAATTTCGGCTGAAATTGAAATTGAACAAGGACCTGATGGCAGCATCATTTTACAAAGTGCATATGAAGAAATAAAAAAATATGCAGACAAAACACATGCCTTTGGAATCGCTCCAAGTCTCTCCGGTATTTACCAAGCCTTACATCGTCCTGGTGTAACTAAAGTAAATTTACTCAGCCCAACTCAAAACATTACAACTGTACTTGGCCAAGTCGCTTACTGCACCTTATTTGATTTAAAAATAAAGGGAGATAGTAATGCCTAGTTTATTGCCTCCCAATACCACTAAATTTGAAATAAATTTTGATTCGGCTTTCTCTCGAGTCTCAAAAATTGAGATTTTAACTCGTCAATTTAACGATCCAATGAAAGCCCCTTATTCAGTATTACCGTGGCTTGCTTGGGAAAAGTCTGTAGATATCTGGAATAAAAACTGGAGTGAAAACCAGAAACGACAAACGATCCAGAATGCCTACAAAGTGCATAGTTCTAAGGGAACAATAGGCTCACTTGAATCTGCTTTAAGTTCACTTGGGTACCAGATCAAAGTTCAGGAATGGTTCACATCCTCACCACCTTTGAAGCCTTACACCTTCAACTTATTTATTGAAATCTCACAGGAACGTTTAAGAGCAGGTGATTTAAAAGATATTTTTGAAGTCGTTAATACAAGCAAAAACCTTCGTTCAAAACTTTTAACAACAAGCCTTAGCATTCGTTCGGATGCTGAACTTTATCTAGCAGCTGGGTTAACAGCTGGACATGAAACTCAATTCTCACGTGCACCGGGTGGCCTCTATCTTGATGGTACCTGGGCACTTGATGGTGAAAAGAAATTAACTGGAGTCGATTTTTAAAATGGCTGAAATTATTGGTGAAGGCAATTGGTCCCCAGTCCGCTTACTTGAAACGTATGAGTTAGCGACAGGTGGTATTAATGGGAACATGAATGAGCAAGCTAAGGCATTAGTGGAGCGGACAGAATTTTTAAAAGAAAATTCAGCAAGCAAATCAGATTTAGCAGCTGTAGCAGGTGGAAACTATTCTTTCAAGACACTTGCCGAGTTTGAGGCAATCAAAGAGAGTATTACAGTAAATTCAACAGTTACGATTGGTGAAGCAGGCCCTTATCAGGGCGATAATATTTGGGATGGTATAACACTTACAAAATCGCCCTACGATCCAGTTAGTCAAGCAAAAGTTGATGCAACTAATAAAGCGAATACAGCAGAAAATAATGCAATACAGCATACGAATGACTTAATCGGTAGAAACTACACAAAAGGAATCTATGCAGTCGTTGAAGATAAATTAAGACAGTCGCCATTTTGGATTCAAAATGGCTATATCGGGTTCACTTTTCTTGAACTTTTAACAATGTTACGTGTTAAAAGCCAACTGGGGCTTGGTAGTGATAAGTTTCAGCGCTTTATACCTTTAGCAGAGGATATAAATAGAAAGTGTGCTGCTTGGTTTGAAGATGGCTTATTTGATTGTGGTGGTGTGCATCCAAAATTTGTGGCGAAGATTGAGGCTCAATTAGGCCCAATCTCTGGAGGTGCAACCAACAATGTTACTAAGGCAGCTTATCCAATCATTAGCGATGGGGCATCTTTAAGACAGTGGAAAGCAAAAGTTTCAAATTTGAAATACGGCATTGCTAACACACAACCACGACTCTTGCTGACTGGAGATAGCTGGACAGATTACGGACAGATTTCAAATCGCATTTTAACGACTTTACGTACTTATTTGGGGGAAGCTGGCACTGGCTGGATTAATCTCGGTGATCCTAAAGCTCAATTTGATTATGTAAAAGTTGAACGAACAGGAACGTGGGTTTTTGAAGACTTAAATAATACACCTAACTTTACATACAGCTCTGCACCCGATGGTTATGCGTTAATTAGTTCAACTGTTGGTAGTACCTTAAATCTTGAAAATCTTAATAAAGGTGATCAGCTAACAGTCTTCTTCGGTAAAACAGATGGAACCTTTAAATACAGTATCAACAATGGTGCAGAAGTTGAGGTTACCGCTAGTTCCAATGGACCTACTATTCAATCGGTAATGATTCCTGTTGGGCCATTAAATAATATAGCGTTTACAGTCACATCGGGAACTATCGCTTTCTATGGTTTTCACCTTAGAAAAAGTACTGGATCTGGCGTTGAAGTGACAAAAATAGGCAATGCGGGCGCTACGGGTAAAGACTACTTAAAAATCTCCCCAAATGCTCAAGCAAATTTAGCTGACTATCTAAAGCCCGATGTTGTGGTTATTTTTCTCATTACAAATGACTACCGGATTCTAGGCAATACGCCAGAAACATACAAAAACGGTGTTTCTGCCATGATTGATGGTTACAGAACAAATAATCCTAATTGCGGCATCATTTTAGTGGCTCCTGCACGTTCTAATGGGGATGCGGCTACACCTTTATCTGAATATCGGGATGCAGTTTATGAGCTTGCTCAAAGCAAGCAATGTGAATTTTACAACATGCACGATGATTGGGATGCTTATGGTCCTGAATATGACAATGGGCAATGGGCCGACAAATTACATCTTAGTCATATGGGCGCATACCGCCTTTCGCAAAAACTTTTTAAAAACTTTTTTGAGGTTTAACTAATGAATACTTATTTAAAAATTGGTGTCGCTCTACCGCCCGGCCTTCCATATTTGGATTTAAATACAATTTCATTGCCACAAACATTAGCTGATGTTGGCAATCTAAAGCGTGGTTATCGATTCACAAATAGTCTTGAAGATGTTACGGGAGCAGAGTCACATGTTGTTGGTCAAGCCACTCAAGTAGCAGATGGCTATATTCTGGGAAAATCTGGATATATTGATACGGGCGTAAAAGAAACTAGTGAGTTTTTACGAGTTATTTTAGTGCGTTCTTCAGGAAATGGAGATGTGTATAGTCCCTTAATTTCAAATTATGTTAATAGTGCTGTCAGTGCAGATGGAAAAGCATGTGGTATTAATTTAGCTAAGTCATGGACGGGTGTAAAAATGTCACCAGCAAATGACACAACAGCAGCCGTTGGTTTTAATGCAGCTGCACTAACAGCTGGAAACTGGGCTTTATATGCATTAACAAGAAAGCTTGTTTCACCAAACACATATCAATACCACTATTCAATGAAGACGAAGGATAAGGCTAAGATTCTTGTATCTAGCGCAAATGCAGTGGGCATTGTCCCTGATCTACAATCTAACGTATGCATTGGATGGGCACCCAAATCAGGAACACAATTTGTAGATTTTTCAACAACAGTAAATCTTGCATCAATTCATGAAGTGGGACTAGATCAAGCACAACTCAGCACACTCATGGACAAATTAATTGCAGAACTTGCACCGCAACACATCGATCTATAGGTGTTGATATGTATAAAATCATCTATACAAAAATCGGTCTTCAACTTTTTTCACAAGCTATGACGAGTGGCATCCCCGTTGAACTTGGGGATTTTGCTATTGGCGATGGTGGTGGACGAAACGTAATACCTGACCCGAACATGACCTCTCTGATACGTCAAAAGTATCGAGCAGCTATCAACCGTGTTTATCAAGATCCAGAATTTGAAAACCAGTTTCTTGCTGAATTAATTATCCCGCTTTCTGTCGAAGGCTTTGTACAACGTGAAGTCGGGATTTTTGATAAAAACAATAATCTGGTGATGATTGGTAACCTTCCTGAAGTCATTAAACCTATGGCTTCAGATGGGGCATTCACTGACACGGTTTATCGAGTCCCTTTTATTGTTAGTAATACTTCAGCCGTTGAACTTAAAATCAATCCTAATACGGCAATTGCTACGCAAAGCTGGATCATCAATACATTAACACCAGCTTATTTTTTCCCTGGTGGAACGACGAGCCAAGTGCTCAAGAAAAAAAGCAATAGTGACGGTGATATTGAATGGGGTGATGCAGGCTCAGCTGAAGTATTTGTCGATACCATTCAGGAAGAACAAGATCTTGTTGCCGATCAGACAATTGTAGATCTAAATACAGTGACCACCACAGGCATAGCTGTCTACATTAACGGTTTACGGATCACTCAAAAAGCAGGCGTAGATGGCTTTACTGTTAACTCACCGACCAGAATTACATTAGGTAAATCCTATGGTTCAGCCAAAATCCTGATTGTTCAAAATGAGCCACAAGGAGCAGCTCCTTATCCATTGGCCAAGGCTTTAAACCTCTCTGATGTAGAAAATAAAACACAGGCCAGAAAGAATTTAAATGTCTTTAGTAAAGAGGAAAGCAAAGCAAATGGCGTTCCTCCTGGTGCGATTGTTTGTTTTGCTATGAATAAAGCCCCAACAGGTTATTTGAAAGCAAATGGAGCCGCAATTTCACGTACTGTTTACGCTGATCTATTTGCCGAAATTGGTACCAGTTATGGCGCGGGTGATGGGGTAAATACGTTCAATGTGCCAGATGCACGAGCTGAATTTATCCGTGCATTAGATGATGGCCGTGGAATTGATATTGGTCGTGTCATTGGTAGTAAACAAACTCAACAGGTTTTAAAGCATAAACATCTGAGTTTTGGTGAAGCCACAACTGGCTGGATTTTCGGTAATTCAACTGAAAAAGGTCATATGGGTACCAATGGTGGATTGGATTATGACAATTATCTTTATTTCACTAATGATGGTACCGAATACAAAGGGGAAGATCCGAACCCAGCTGGAGTAGTCGGTAATGAAAACCGTCCACGGAATATTGCTTTTTTAGCTTGTATTAAATACTAGGTGAAATTATGACTGGGAAAATTGTTTATCAAACTGATAATGCAGGTTTATTCGTTGGGGAAACTTGGGCTGATTTATCTCCTGAAGAAAAGGATGTTTACCACATTCCGAAAGGGTGTGTAGAAGTACCTCCCCCCAATGAATGGAATGATGACTTTTGGCCACGTTGGGATGGTGCAGAATGGATATTAATCCCTAAACCTAAAGTTCAGGTGCCATTAACTGCAGAGCAAAAGTTAGCAGAGTTTTTGCAGAGTAATCCCGATGTTTTAAAGCTGATAGAAAAAGATCCAATCTTGTAGAAACCATTTTCACAGACCAAGAAACTTACACTTTTGATTTAGTCATGCAAGCCTGTTTGTTGAATTAAAACCTCAATTAACAGGCTTTTTTATGGCTATAGATCAATACCACCACGGGATCCGTGTCCTTGAACTCAATGATGGGATTCGGCCAATCCGAACCATTGCAACAGCAATTCCAGGCTTTGTTGCAACTGCAGATGATGCAGATCCACTCGTGTTTCCAGAAAACCAAGCAGTATTAATTACAAATATACAAGCTGCAGTAGCTAAAGCCGGGAAAAACGGAACATTAGCAAAAGCACTTCAAAATATGGCCAACCAAACCAACGCTATTTGTGTCGTGGTCCGTGTACCTACTGCAGTTGATGAAGCAGCTCAAACTGCAAACGTCGTTGGAACCGTAACTGCTGAAGGAAAATATACCGGCCTTAAAGCCCTTCTCGTTGCCAAATCTAAATTAGGTGTTCAGCCACGTATTTTAGGTGCACCAGGGCTTGATACTCAGGCTGTGGCCACTGAGTTAGTTGTTATTGCTAAGAAGTTGCGTGCTATGGCTTATGCGTATGCATGGGGCTGTAAAACCAAAGAAGAAGCAGTTGCATATCGTGAAGCCTTTGCTGCACGTGAACTTATGATCATTTGGCCAAATTTTGTAGCATTTAATACCACAACTGCTCAAACAGAAACCGTACCAGCTGTTGCTGTCGCTATGGGATTACGCGCAAAAATTGATAACGAAATCGGCTGGCATAAAACCCTTTCAAACGTTGCAGTATCAGGTGTTACTGGCATTGATGCTGATGTGACTTGGGACCTGCAAGACCCAGCAACTGATGCTGGCTATCTCAACAGCAATGAAGTTACAACCCTCATTCAACATGAAGGCTTTCGTTTCTGGGGATCTCGTACTTGTTCAGACGATCCTTTATTTGCTTTTGAAAACTATACGCGTACTGCTCAAGTGTTGGCCGACACCATGGCTGAAGCACATATGTGGGCAAACGATTTACCACTTCATGGTTCATTGGCCACAGACATTATCGAAGGTCAAAAAGCCAAGCTTCGTGAACTAACGCGTAATAAATACCTCATTGGTGGTGATGCCTGGTTCGATCCTGAAGCAAATACTCCAGATACGTTGAAGGTAGGTAAATTGGCCACTGATTACGATTACACCCCTGTCCCACCGTTAGAAGATTTGACATTCCGTCAGCGGATCACTGATCGCTATCTCGCTAACTTTGCTGCATCTGTAAAAGCTTAAGGAGCATAACGCATGGCTTTACCTCCAAAACTCAAAAATATGAACTTCTTTAATGAAGGGAATAGCTATTTGGGCAAAGTTAAGACTGTGACTTTACCCAAGTTAGCACGTAAAACAGAAGGCTACCGTGGCGGTGGTATGAACGGGACTGTAAAAGTCGATTTAGGCATGTCCGATGATGGCTTAGTACTTGAATCAACTATGGGTGGTTTAGATCTTTTGACACTCCGTCAATTTGGTATGGAAAAAATTGACGGTGTTTATCTCCGTTTTGCTGGGGCATACCAGCGCGATGACGATGGCGAATATGATGCCGTAGAAGTTGTTGTTAAAGGCCGTCATGAAGAAATTGATGGTGGTGAATCAACACCTGGCGAAGACACAGAACATAAAGTCGTGACCAACTGTGTTTACTACAAGCTGACAGTGAATGGTGTCGTTGAAGCCGAAATTGACATTCTTGGCATGAAAGAAGTGATCGGTGGCGTAGATCGTCTTGAAAAACAACGCAACATCTTAGGCATTATTTAAGTTTCCTTCCCTTCTGTAGTCCAGTACTGCAGAAGGTTTTTTTATAACTTTTAGGATATTTCCAAATGAATCAAATTGATCAAGCGATTAACCAAGAACAAATCAAAAACCCAAATGAAGAATTGGTGACTTTAGAAGAGCCAATTCGTATGGGAGACCAGATGATTACCCAAGTCACCATCCGTAAACCAGGTGTAAAAGCATTAAGTGGTACCAGTCTTCAGGCTATTTACCAGCATGACGTTGATGCACTTTGTAAAGTACTTCCACGTGTTACGTCACCAGCACTGACACCTCAGCAGATCTACCAAATGGACCCTGTAGATTTTGCCAATTTAGGAGGGCATTTGGTCACTTTTTTGTACCCGAAAGCCTTACAGAAGGAAATCAAGGCTCAGACAGCTTAGAGCTAGTCGATGACGTAGATGAGGCAATAGCTAATATTGCCGTCATTTTCCATTGGCCGCCAAGTACTTACGATGACATGGATATTGTTGAATTGAGCAAATGGCATCGTAGAGCACTCAAAAGAAATCAAACTACCTAATCAGAGTCCACCAATGTCGAACTTAAAATTAGAAGTCCTTTTTAATGCGGTAGATAAACTATCAGGACCCATCAAAACGATTGTTGGTGGCTCTAAAACTTTGTCTGATGCCTTTAAAAAGACATCATCTGAACTGAAGGCACTAGAAGCCCAACAACGCAAAATTTCAGGCTTCAGGCAGCTTAAAGAACAATCTGAAAAAACTGCTCAGGCCATTGAACAGAATAAGGAAACTCTTAAACAGCTCAAAACGGCCATGAATATTGGTGCCCCTACTGAGCAGATGGTTAAGGATCTCGCACGCGCTGAAGCTGCACAAAAACGCCTGAAAGCAGCTCAAAAAAACCAAGGTACTGAAATGACGGCTTTAGTCCGTGAACTTAATCAGGCTGGTATCAGTGTTGACAACCTGGCTGATGATGAATCTGAGCTGAAGAATAAAATCCATCTCACCACAATGGAAATTAACAAACAAAAGGAATCTTTAGAACGTCACCAGAAAGCCCAGAAGCAATATGAACAAATGCAAGGCCGAATGGCCAAGGCTTCAGATCTGGCCAAGAAGGGACTAATGGTTGCTGGTGCTGGAGCAGCTGCAATGGCTATTCCGGTACACCTAGCAATTGACTATGAATCTGCAATGGCTGATGTGAAAAAGGTCGTCAATTTTGAAACCCCTCAACAGTTCAAAATCATGGGTGATGACATTATCCGGTTATCGACCAAACTCCCTATGGCTGCCAAGGATATTGCAGCTATTGTTGCAGCCGGTGGCCAATCTGGAATTGCAAAAAATGAACTACTTGGATTTGCAGAATCTGCAGTAAAAATGGGCGTTGCTTTTGACATTTCTGCTCAAGAGTCAGGTCAAGCTATGGCAGAAATGCGTACAGCTTTTAAAATGTCCCAAACAGAAGTCGTCTCACTTGCTGACAAAATTAATTACCTGGGCAATAACACTCCGGCTGCAGCAAAAGGCATCATGGATATTGTTCAACGTATTGGGCCTCTCGGTGAAGTTGGTGGTTTTGCTTCTGGATCTATTGCAGCACTTGGTGCCACTATCCGGGGAATGGGTGTTGCAGAAGAAATTGCCGCGACCGGTATCAAGAATATGATGCTTGCTTTAGTTGCTGGAGAATCTGCAACTAAAGGTCAGAGAGCTGCTTATAAAGATCTAGGCCTAGATGCTGGCCAAGTCGCTAAAGATATGCAAATTGATGCTGAAGCCACAACTTTAAAAGTAATCAAATCAATTTCTAAATTAGATAAATATAAACAGGCTGCAACCTTAAAAGAGCTTTTTGGATCTGAGTCATTAGGTTCAATTGCACCATTGCTTACCAATATGGAGGCGCTTGAAAAGAACCTATCAATGGTAGGTGATAAATCTAAGTATGCTGGTTCAATGCAAGCTGAATATGCCGCACGTGCAGCAACTACGGCCAATAATATTCAGTTGGCCAAGAACCAAGTAGCAGGCCTAGCAATCAATATTGGTAATGTGCTTCTGCCTCCAATTAATACCATGCTTGGTAAATTCACTGCTGTGATGACAGTTGTTCAAGATTGGGCATCACGCAACCCGGCATTAGCCTCAACACTGGTAAAAATTGCTGTTGGAGGTATAGCTATTATTGGGGTTATAAGCGCTTTATCACTTGGAGTTTTAGCGTTACTTGGTCCACTTGCTATGCTCAAAATGACCTTTTCCACATTAGGCATTGGGTTTAGTGCTTTAGGAGCAATTTTCTCTCCAGCTGGTTTAGTCATCCTTGGCGTTATTGCAGCCGTGGCTGGGGCTGCTTATCTCATTTATAAGAATTGGGAACCTATCAAAGGATTCTTTATTGGTATTTGGAATACAGTAAAAAGTGCCTTCAATGGTGGTATCAGTGGAGTATCTGCACTGATTATTAACTGGTCCCCTATTGGGCTTTTCTATGCTGCATTTGCAAAAGTTTTATCCTGGTTCGGCGTAGATCTGCCAGCGAAATTCACAGGCTTTGGCGCAATGATTTTAACCGGTTTAAAAAACGGGATTATGTCCAAAATTGGTGAAGTAAAAGCAGCTCTCTCCGGAGCAGTCACAGGCGTCATTGATAAGGCCAGAAACATCCTGGGCATCCACTCCCCCTCTCGTGTGTTTATGGGCATTGGTGATTACACGATGCAGGGCATGGCATTAGGTATTTCTCAGAACCATAACTTACCTGTTAGAGCCACACAGCAAGCTACGCAGAATGTAATTGGTACTGGTACCACAGCAAAGGTTACACCAGTGACACCGATCCGAGCACAGCGTGGTGGCAGCTACATTAGTAATGACACCATACAAATCACAATTAAGGCAGAGCACGGTCAACCCGTTCGTGAAACTGCACGTGCTTTACGAGCTGAAATGGTACGTCTCCAACAAGAAGAACGCGATGCTCGTCGTAGATTCTTAACTGATACGGAGTAAACAAAATGATGATGGCTTTAGGCCTGTTCGTATTTTCATTGCGAACAGCTGCATATCAAGAACTGCAACGGGTTACGAACTGGAGACATCCGAGTAATAGCCGGGTTGGATCTACCCCAGCATATCAGTTTACTGGTAAAGGTGAGGACACTATTACCCTGAAGGGAGAAATCTACCACGAACTGACCAACAATCGTGTTGTTCTGGACCAAGTCCGTCGAATGGCAGACACAGGCATGGCTTATACCCTAATCGAAGGTACTGGCAAGATTTATGGCCTAGTGATTATTGAAAATATGGAAGAGACAAAAACCTATTTCTTTAAAGATGGTGCAGCACGTAAAACAGAATTTAGCCTGACATTAAAAATCGTAAAGGAATGGAAACCGACATTACTTGGCACACTCATCGGCATGGCTGGTGGCGTAGCAAATAGGTTGATATAAATGTTTAATCAAGTCACCAACAAGCTAAAAGACGCAGCTGATTCATATCAGGCAGAAACAGAATATCCTTTCCCAATTTATCGCCTAGAAGTAGATGGTAATGACATCTCCCCTCTCGTTGTCGACCGTTTAATTTCACTCACTATTAAAGACAATCGTGGTCTTGTTGTAGACTCTGTCGACATTGATCTTGATGATTCTGATGGGCAATTAGAAATTCCACCTGAAGGCGCAATAATTCAGGTGTGGATTGGCTGGTCTAATACAGGCTTGGTCGACAAAGGAAAATACAAAGTTGAATCTGTCACTCATCGCGGTTCACCAGATGTATTAAGCATTTCAGCATTTAGTAATGACGTATCTGAAGGTTTAAAACAAAAGCGTGAACGTAGCTTTAGCAATAAAACAATCCAAGTAATTTTTGAAACCGTTGGTTCTGAATATGCCCTTAAAACAATTGTGCATGACACGCTGGCCAACCGGGTAATTTCATATATTGCTCAGAATGAAAGTGATGCGAATCTGATTACCCGGATAGCTGATGAACATGATGCTATTGCCACTGTAAAAAATGGCCACTTAATTTTATTGCCCCGGGGAGCCAGTCAAACCGTATCTGGATTACCACTTCCTACGGCCCAAATTTTTCGATCAGATGGAGATGGACACAACTACACGACTGGTACCGGTACTGACAGAATCACGGGTGTAAAAGCCTATTATTACGATACTGGTAAATCTAAAAAGTTGTATGTCGTAATTGGTGACAATGAAGACAATTTAAAAGAGATCCGCTACGTCCACCGTGACAAAAAAACGGCTGAATTAGCGGCTCAGGCTGAATATAACCGGTGCAAACGTGCATCTCAAAAAATGTCTTATACATTTGCTTTTGGCCAACCTAAGCTTATCCCGGAACAAGAGTTTGTATTTACCGGTTTAAAACCACAAATTGATGACATTGTATGGCTTGGTACCAATGTCACTCACAATTTAACGGATAGTGGATTTACAACGAATGTTGAACTGGAAGCACAGCTGCCGAATGCTGATGATGTCTCAACTCTTTTTGAACCGGATAAAGAGGGAGATAAAGAATTAAGGAAAAAAAATAAAAAACGAACTGGTCGGGACTATGCTGACTACACCGGTGTAATTGTTTTTTATCGTGAAAATGGTAAAGACCTCAAACTTACTTCTGGTGATCAAAGCAACCCCTTAAAACTTATCAGAATATATAAAACTAAAAAGACAGCAACTATTGCTTTAAAGAGAGAACAAGCCCGAATTGATAAAGCTAAAAATGGTAAATAAAAAAAATCCTTGCTTCGGGGGAAAAGCAAGGACTAAAAACAATAATCAATTTTCGATACAAATTATTATAAATCACCATTTATAGTGCTTTTGTTATAAAATCGTAATTAATTAAACCAATAGGTAACGAAATGGCTCGACCTCGTTCACGTTATAAATGCCCCCATTGTGGTGAACCTTTTGCAATACGTTCAAGTGATGCATTGAGTCCCCTACTCCGTATGTTTCAGGCGCAATGCCAAAATCTTAATTGTGGTTTTACAGCCCAAGGCTACATGGAATTGAAGTTCCAGCTCTCACCTCCAGCCCAACCAAATCCTGAAATTAATTTACCTACTCCAGACCGAACTTGGAAAATGGAGCCAGCATGACAGACAAAATCGATATTGCCCAAGAACTACAACTTATACAGGTTCAAATTCAACCTAAAGACTTTAGCCGTCCTTCTTTGTCTGAATGTGAAGAATGCGGAAATGAAATTCCTATAGAGCGTCAGCGCTATGGCTCTATAACTCTTTGTGTTGAATGTAAAAATACACAAGAAAAACTTTCAAAAAGGTACTTTTAAATGACAAATTTCCAAATCTTTTTCATCGTTATTCTTGTTTTAGCCCTCATTATTTTTTGGATGATCCTAGATTATCAATTTACTCGATACATCCGTGAAATGAAGGCTTTTTATAAGGAAGAAAATCTCCAAAACAAAAGCCAACTTAAACTTAATCAACAGATCCATAATGGGAGCAATAAATGTGGCTATACCCAATCTTAATCGGCATGATCATGGGCATTATTTTAAGTAGCTCTATGTTCTTATATCTTGTCGCATAATGCCAAGCCCCTTCAATGGGGCTTTATTATTTTACCATCAACAGCCCTTCAACCCTGAACGGGTTCTTACTTAGTTTATCCCGACTCATTGACCAAGCTCTTCCTGGTATAAAACACGGCCCAACACCTAATTTTTTCTTACCATATTTTTGGTGCACCCCTTCAAAAGTTTTCATTAGTTTTTCTTTTTTCTCAATCATTTCGAAGTCTGTAAGTAAGTCATAGGTATGGCCAGATTTTGGCTCTAACCCAGTTAGGATTACTCCACATTTTTTATATTTCACTCCCTCCTTAAAAATCTCGCCAACCATTCTTGTCGCAGCCTTAACTAGATCCATCGCACAATCAGTTGGTTCTGAAAAACCACCACTTATAGACTTATTATAAAATGGAACGTTTGTATCAAAAGGATTTGATTGAACGAATGCAATCATGCAGCCACATAACAAAGATTCATCTCTTAATCTGCTACAAGCATCTTGTGCGTACATACTTATAGCTTCTTTTAAATCTTCTAATTCTGTTACACGTGAGCCAAAAGAACGACTAGCAATAATTTGCTGTTTGGTTTGCGGTGTATGTTCTATTTCAATACATGAAATGCCTTGGAGTTCAGCAACAGTTCTGGCCATAACAATCGAGAATTTTTTTTTCATTTCGCGTGGATCTGTACAGGCCAAATCAAATACAGAATTAATTCCCATCGCCTGTAATTTCTTACTATGTTTACGGCCAACTCCCCACACTTCTGAAACATCAATTTCAGATAAAAAAGCTTCTTTATTGCAGAGATCCATATCAACCAGATTACACACGCTATTAAATGCTGGATACTTTTTTGCAATGTGATTTGCAATTTTTGCTTCTGTTTTACTGCTGCCAATCCCCACACAGCAAGGTAAACCTATCCATTTTAAAACTGTTATTCTCATGTCTTGGGCATAGCTGGATAGGTTAAAGTTTTCATAGTAATCAGTTAGTTCTAAAAAACATTCATCAATTGAGTAAATTTCTTGTTCTGATTCGGTCACGTAAGTGCCTAAAACTTTATGGAAACGTCGAGACATTTCAGCGTATAGCGTGTAATTGCTTGAAAGGACAATAACGTTATTTTGCTCAACAAGATCTTTGATTTGAAACAGCGGGACTCCCATTTTAATACCAAGCATTTTTGCTTCGTTGGATCTGGCAACAGCACAGCCATCATTGTTTGACAGGACAATTACCGGCTTATCAATCAAACTTGGATTGAACACACGCTCACAACTTACGTAGCAATTATTTACGTCAACCAGAGCAAACACTTTGTTTTCGTACTTCATCTAGTTTTTCTTGTATTTTTTAAAATGAAGGTCACGACACCCCAGATAAAAAGTTCTTGGCCATCCTTTAAATGAATATCGCAAAATTCCGGGTTTTCAGCTTTTAACCAACTTTCTTCAGCATCAATCATTAAACGCTTTACAGTAAATTCGTTATCCACTAAAGCAATCACAATATCGTTATGCTTTGCTTCAAGACTACGGTCGACAATCAGTTCGTCATCAATATCAATGCCTGCATTGAGCATCGATTGTGAAGCTACCCGGACCACGAATGTTGCACACTCATTTTTAATTAAGTGCTCATTCATATCTATATTTTTGTCTACATAATCTTGTGCCGGGCTTGGAAAGCCAGCTGCAACTTTTTCGATTGCTAAAGGAATTGAAAACTTAGTAAAAGGCGTTACTTTTTCAATATAGTCAACATCTCTCAAAGCATTGTCCTGCTTGAGATGAGGCCTAATTTTAATGATGGATGGTTCAATATTTCTCATAAGATCACCTTGATTTCGTTACACAATCAAGATGATAGTTTATTAACTGATTTATTAACAAATTTTAAAAATCATGCAGAATCAATAACAAGTCATAACCTGACGCGCTCAGTTATGCATTTGATCGGATTTTCTTCAACTCTTCCTTAGGCTGTGCTAGGTATTCGTCTGGTTCCATATCTAAGAAAAAATCTCTCGCTTCAGTATTTTTACAGTTGAGCCAATCATTTCTTAGGCTATCTGGAATCACAATAATTGAGCGTTTTTCATCAGTCGGTGCATGGAACTGAGACATAAACGGATGATGATCTGCATTTATGGTAAGCATCGTCATTGAGCGTATTTGATGCCCTTCAACTTTCGCATTTTCATAAAGCGCTGCAACGGTAAAAGGCATGCCATCTTTACGGTAAATTCCGTACCAATGTGCCTTACCATCAATATATTTTGGCTCGTAAATTGTATCTACTGGTATTAATGCAAACTGGCTATTCTTCCAGGCATGACGGAAGCTAGGTTTTTCATGAACTGTTTCTGTCCGGGCATTATAAGTTTTACGGCAAATTTTTAAGTCTTTAGCCCAAGTTGGGACTAGACCAAACTTTACTTGTCGCCACTCAACATTACCTTCATTTGAGAATAAAAGCGGGCAATCTGCACCTGGATAAATGTCATTGCTATATTCAAAAGTAGGCTCAAACAAATCTAAAAGGTGAACACGGTCTTTTGAAATGGGTTCATAGTTCGCACACATACCGCCCTCTTTTTATTTCATTCTTATTATTTACATCTTATGATAGTTAATACTCACATCACAAAGTTAATTACAAATCATGAAAAAAATCATCTCTTTATTAACCTTAACTTTTTTAACAGCATGCACTAGTGAACCTGAACTAAAGAAGCAAGAAGTGTCAGCGGATCAATATAAAGACAAGTGGCCATTAGTTGTTAATAAAGGAACTCTAACGTGTGAGCCTCCTTCACGAATAGTATTTACAGATCCTGAAGGAAACAAATATGGCGTGAATGGCAGTGCTCAAAATGACTATCGAACTATTTTTGATATAACAAAAGAAGCTGATAATTTAGGTGTTAAATTTAAGATGAATATAGCACCACTAATAGAAGATGGTTCAAAATTATGTATTAAATAAAAAAGCCCTTGGGGGCTTTTTTTATATCTTATAAAATCTTGACGCATTAATAGTAACTAAGTTACCCTTATTTTCACCATAGCAAAATCTATGGTCAGGCGTGAGAACCTGAATTAACAAACAGGCGCAAAAAGTCCGCTATGGGCTATTTTTTTGTGTAAAATTCGGCTGTGCCTTTTATGGCAGGCTGGATAGGGATTATCACATAAGTGATTTTGCCATTTCCTGTTTGGATGGTTTCTCACCCCTATTCAGTCTGTCACCATTACCGTGAGAAGTAATGGTGTCAGGTTTAAAACTTGACAAACAGGAACCAGCAAAATGAAATCATTTACTGCTACGCATTCGTACACTCAAAATTCAGCTAAAGAACACACTCCTATTTATGACTTGGATGCTTACCACCAACGCCAACGTCAATTCAAACGTAAAAAGCTACTGAAGAATCTTTTCGACACTGCCATATTTGCCAGTGCTGCTGGCTTCACTTTCTCATTACTGTTCTGGGGAGTGTGAGCATGAAAAATATTATTGAAAAACTATATTTAACCATTCTGATCAAGAAAGGCTATATTGAGCTAAACAACTTCCAAGCTGAAGCACAATTATCTGCACATTTGAAATATGTTTATCGAATGGCCAATATTCTCAGTAAAAGTAAAAATCGACACCAAATGTTCCCAACATTAGTGTTAACGATATTATTTCCCCTAAAAGCCCGATTTATTAATCGAATTAAACAAAAGCATTCGACCAAGGTATAGAAGTTAATAATCGGTTATGCGTCATATCCTGTCGCACAACCCTACCCATTTGGAAAAAAATCTAACAAAATACGCTTGTTATCAATAGACAGGGGGAGAAATGCACTCAACACTCGAAATAAATAGCCACAAAAAAATGACGGCTGAAGATATCCTGGAAGAAATCGAATATCCATTAGATAATCTTGAAAACTTTCTACTTGCAATGACAAAAATGAAAGTGGATGACACCTTAAAAGAAAAAGAATTTTCGGCAATCATCAATATGATTCATCACCAAGTGGTCCATATAAACCGCGCAGTACACACCAAATGATTAAAAAACCCGGCTAAGGCCGGGTTTTAATTTTCTTATATTTATTATTTAAACTGATTGGCATAAGTTTCAATTATAGAAACTAAACCAGGGCGCATTTCTTCACGTGTTTGACGATACAGTTGAATGAGCTTTGATTCTGTCTCTTCCAGGTCACTACTATTCAATTCAACCCTACCCCAAAGAATATAAGGAATATTAAATCCGTGGTCCTCGAGCAGATCCAATTGGTCAGTATCTAAGGCTGCATTGTGCTTTTCATAACGTACAACTGAGTTCTTTTTAACGTTCAGAATATCAGCAAGATCTTCCTGATTAATTAACCCTAAGCGTTTCCGCTCTTCACGAAGTCGACTACCACGTGTCGACAAATCATCATTTTTCATACTTTTCCCTAAAAAAGCACTTGATAATCACCATAAATAGTACTAAATTATGATTACTGAGTTACTAAGTAACGATTTATGGTGATTTTCGCATGAACAAGTCAAATGATCAAACTAAACAACGCCACACGGAAGGAACTATGGTTCGTTGGACCGCTGACCAGCTAAAAATCCTTCGTAAAGTTGCTTTTGACAACGACAAACAACCAGCTGTTTATATCCGTGAATTTATGCTCAAACACTGCCCAGAATTGGCCCAGTCAGAAACGGATGAGCGATTGTAATCAAAGTCAATTTTGTATGCATGAAAAGCTACAAAGACAAACAAAATTTTCACAATCTCAAACAGTTATCAATTTTCAATCGTGTGGTGTTAAATGTCAGATATATCAAGACGCATAGATGACCGTCTTAACCAGATCTTCAAATTCAAAAGAGTTGGAGAATGGTACAGACAAGGCATCTGCCCACAGTGCAGCAAGAAAGAATGCTATACCCATGCGATCAAACCTCGTGTGGTGAAATGCAGCCGTTTAAATAATTGTGGTTATGAAGAACATGTAAAAGATATTTGCGAAGACTTATTCAAAGATTGGTCTAAAGAATTTCCTAAAACTGAAGTAAATCCACATGCAGCTGCTGATGCATATTTACGTCATGGCCGTGGCTTGGACATTACCCCTTTAAAAGGTTTATATACTCAAGATACGTTTAGCAATGAACAAAAATATCCTGGTCTTTATACCGGTACTGTTCGTTTCAAATTAGCTGAGGGAATTTATTGGGAACGTTTTATTGACCGTCCTGAACGTTTTGGACGTCAAAAAGCAAACTTCATCGGCAAATATGAGGGATTGTCTTGGTCTACAGCTGATCTAGATAGTCTTTGCAACGCTCCTTCATTTTGGATTACTGAAGGTATTTTTAATGCCATTGCATTAATCCAATCTGGCCAACCAGCTATTGCCACCATGTCTACTGGTAATTATCCAACTGTTTTACTTAAACAGATTGCAGACCGCTGCCATGAACTGAAGAAAGACAAGCCACGTTTGATCTGGGCATTCGACAATGACAAAGCTGGTAAAGATGCAATTAGAAAATTCCACCTCCGTGCGCTTCAGGAAAAATGGGCTTCTTCAGCTGCTCTGCCACCTCACCAAGTCAAAGGTAAAAACCTTGATTGGAATGACCTGTTTATGCACGACTTACTACATAGTGAAGAACGTGCCAAGTATCGACATTATGGTGAATTACTCATTGCAGAAACAGCTGAACAAGCTGGCTTATTGATCTACAACTTCAAAGAAGGAAGAACCAAAACCTTTTTCTTTAATCACAATTTTCGTTTGTATTGGTTCAATTTAGATTACGACAAATACGCTAAACGTATGAATCAGATTGAAGAAGATCCAAGTTTTGATGCGCTACTTGATCAACAGAAGCGTGAGCAAGCTTTACGTGACTGTGCCGCTGTCACTGAGATCTGCAATGCTCAAATTGATCCCCTTTATTTTGAACGCAATGAGGTTACAGGCGAAGCTTGGTATTACTTCAACGTGCAAAGCCAATGGGCAGAAAAGAAAACTCAATTTACCCCAAGCCAAATCGGCAGCCGTAGCAAATTCAAAGATGCAACTATGGAAGTCATGGCTGGTGCAATGTGGACCGGTACTGATCAACAGCTTGAATTTTTTATGAAGCGTAAAACGGAACGTTTAAAGGAAGTTAAAACTACCGATTACATAGGCTATTCAAGTGAATATGAAACTTACATCTTCCCAAAACATGCTGTGCATAAAGGCCAAGTTATCCCCATTAATGAACATGATTACTTCAAAATTAAACGTCTTGAACTCAAGAGCTTGGCGAAGTCCCCTGTCATTACATTAAACCCGAAAAAAGAATTTAAACCCTTTTGGTGGAAGGACTTTTACCGGGTACGTGGCAGTAAGGGATTAATTGCCCTGGCGTGGTGGACTGGTACATATTTTGCCGAACAAATTCGCTCTATACATAGCTCTTACCCTTTCATTGAAATTATTGGCCAAGCTGGTGCCGGTAAATCACGTTTGATTGAGTTCTTATGGAAATTAAGCGGTCGTAAAGAATACGAAGGCTTTGATGCAAATAAATCAACAAACGTGGCGATTTACCGTAACTTTGCCCAAATCTCCAATCTTCCAGTTGTGTTGATTGAAGGTGACCGTAACGATGCACAAGGCAATAGCGTCAAACAAGCAAAGTTTAGTTGGGACGAACTCAAAGATGCTTTTAACGGTCGAGCAATTCGTTCGAAGGGTCTAAAAACTGCTGGTAATGAAACGTATGAACCACCTTTCCGCGGTGCCATCATGATTTCCCAAAACAGCGCAATTGCGGCTTCTGAAGCAATTTTGACACGTACATTGCACCTTTCATTCGACCGTAAAGGACAATCTTTAGAAACCAAACGTATTGTGGATGCTCTGGACCGTATAGAACTTGAAGAAGCATGTACGTACATGACTCATTGCCTACGTAAAGAAAATGAGATCCTTACTACATATCAGGAACGTCTAAAAAGCCTTGAAGACCAGTATCACAGTATGGGTATTACGCATACACGTATTGCTCTATGTCATGCACAAATTGCTGCAATGATTGAGGCTATAGCTGAACACGTACTGAATGGTTATCTGGACTATGAAGAAGTGGCTCCGGCGCAAGAAATGCTAATGGAAATGGCTCAACAACGTGTAGATCAACTCAACGGTGACTGTCAGGAGGTTGAACAGTTCTGGGAAGCATTTGAATACCTACAAAGTGGTAGATCAGCTCCATTCAGTCTTAACCATCATGATAACGATGCTCAGACTATCGCCATCAATTTAAATGAAGTCTACAAAGTCGCTGCCCAGCAGTACCAGAAACTTCCTGAAATTACGTTGATGAAAAACCTGCTGAAATCATCACAAAAATTCAAGTTTATCGAATCTAACCGAGCTGTTAGCTCAAGCCGTTTTCCAACAGATGCTGCAAAAAATCTGACTGCTGACAATGAAATGTCAGACCGACGCAGAACAGTGAAATGTTGGATTTTTTCTAACCCTAACTATGGAGCACCACAAGCATGAATACAAATGTTTGGGCTGAACTAGACCCTAATGAACTGCCTTTTATTGATAAGGAAATTGGTCCAGAAGATTTCAAAACTCAATACCTTTGTACTTGGGATCCTGGCCATGACATTACCCATCAACTTAAAGATGACCAGCGCAATATTGATGAAGCTATTAACCAAGTTCAAGCCTGTATTTGTTCATTGGAATATAACGAAACGAGATCCGCAAGAAAGGAGGCAAAAGAAGTACTTCGAGTGATACGCGCAAACTTGAATTGGGAAAAATACGATGAACTAAAAAATAAGGTCATCAAATTACAAAGCTTACTTTTTAAAGCTGGTTGATATTCAAAAGGATAGAACTATGAAATTTAAAGCAAAAGACAAAGTGGTTTATGAAGCTGATTACATCCCAAATAACCAGGTAATGACAATTACGCGTGGAACGCATAAATCACATGGTGGAATTAATCAGGTTCGATTGTTGTTGAAAGGTGGTGAAGGCTTGGCGCTATCTAGTGATTTACGCCTAGCAACTCAGGAAGAAATAACAGCTGGCCACCGCATCAAAAACTAATTTTTTAAGCACACATACAAAAGCGGCAACTTCTGTATGTGTCACACAATCACATGAGAGAGCAATTATGCAAAACGATTCTAACGTAGAAACTGTTCAAGCGGAAATTCCAGCTTACTTACAGTGTGAGCCACGTACTTTCAAAGTCAAATATGACAGATCCAGCCATGAGCGGGAATTAGATTTCACTATTGTAGTTAAGTGCACAGATGAAATGCTGCATGAACACAATCAGTTCTGGGCTGGTCACAAAGATAGGCTTAAAGAAAACGATGGGGATATCGTAGCAGTAATGCTGAAAATGATAGGAAAGATTGTTTTTTATTCATGTTATGAAGGGAAAACTAGTGTTGGCTATCCTCCTTATAAATGGGGAATAAATACTATTTTTCAGGAAGAAGGCTGGGATTCTAATTGTTTTGAAATTACCCAACTAAATTTTGATGATTATATAAGTGGAGACGATTTTGAATTTGAACCTGTAGTGTTGGAGGGGAATTCTAATGAATCATGATGAAGAATTAGTTCAATGCTGCCGTTGTAGAAATAAACACTTGGTTAAAGATCGCTTACGCCAACCTAATAAATCCAGCTATGGGCTAATGGATCTAGTGTGTCCACGTTGCAAAGCTCAAAGCTATTACAAAGTTAATGAGGTGAAGAAAAATGTCTAAATATCATTGCAAATGCGGTGGCCTTATTCTTCCCGACTTTGAATCTTTCCAGATAGGTGATGAAGTTAATTGTATGGTCGAAACCCATAAACCTATTGGAAATGGCATGGTGAGTGTAAACCAACGGGCTTTTGTAGGGATAATCCTCAAAATTAATGGAGATGAGTTCAAAATAAGGTCAAAAAGAAAACAATACACGTTCTTTCGAGGCGAATTTTCACCAATAGATGCACCAGGACCAATTGAATATTTCCGTTTAGGTAAATGTCATTGTGAATTAGATCAGGAGCAAAAACCATGCGCGGAATAAATAAAGTGATCTTGGTTGGAATGCTTGGTGCTAACCCTATTCCTAAACAATTTCAAAACGGTGGCTCATATGCTCAGTTTTCAATTGCCACTTCAGAAAAATACCAGGACAAACGCACTGGTGAATGGATTGAAAATACAGAGTGGCATCGGATTGTGGCTCACAACCGACTAGGTGAAATTGCCTGTCAGTTTCTCAAAAAAGGTTCAAAAGTTTATATCGAAGGCTCATTACATACACGGAAATGGACTGACCAAAACAATCAAGACCGTTACGTAACTGAAGTTAGAGCCATTACATTTCAATCACTCGATAGCTTGCCACAAGCAAACCCGGTTTAAGGAGTAAATATGTTAGAAGTTCAACCAGATCATCCAATAGCAATTGAGGCTTATGAAGCAGTTAAAGCTATGAAATGTGAATATATTCGGATCGTGGCTCAACCTTATCAAAAAACTCCAACTGAAACTGGATATTTCATCAATGGTATTTATCCTAGTGATTCAGAAAAAGGTATGAATAGAACGGAATGGTTAAAAAGTTTTGAAGAAAAACAAGGAGGAAATTAATGACTGTAAGTGTGGACTCACTTATTGAAAAAATGCTTCTAAAATTAATGAAGCAAATCGAAGCAAAGCCAATTATTCCGATTGAATGCCAGCTTTGGGACGAACAGGACATTGCAAATTACTTTAAATATTCACTGGATTACACCAAACGACATATTATCAGTAATGACAATTTCCCCCCTAGCCGTGAGCTGCCAACCTCTGCCACTGGTGATCGTACGGTATCACGTTGGAAAGCTACCGATGTCATAAGCTTTGGTATGGCATTTGATAAAACCAATATCAAATATAGTTAATAAGAAGCCACCGCAAGGTGGCTTTTCTTATGCTAACAACCGGCTTAATCCGGATGACTGATTTAATTCGTCCAGGATCTCATCATTAGTTGGGTTGTAATAAGTCAAAGCCTGTTTAGGATCTTTCCATCCAAAAATTTTGCATAAAGTAAGGGCATTTTTAATACGTCTGGCCATAAGAGAAGCTGCCTCATGTCGTGAGTCATGAAATGTTAGATCTGAATTTTCTAATCCAGCTTTTTTACGTGCCTTTCTAAAAAGTGAATCACGTGAAGAATCAGAAACAGTAAAAACTTTAGGACTCCCCTTCCGGTCAATTTTTAAAGCTAAGGTCCACAGCTGAAGCGCAAAATCATCTAGCGGAACCTTTCTAGCAGTACCATTCTTTGTTTTATCCAACTGAACATAACGTTTTGACAAACAGACGTGCACAGGCAAGCGATTTACTATCTCTCCAGATCTCATTCCCGTGGCCATAGCAATAAGCCAGATCAATCCTACTTCTTGCATTTTAGTAGTTGGCACTGTTCCAGGTTTATATTTGAGTGCAGCAAGCATGCGCTGAAGTTCTTCAACCTCTGTACGTCTTTCGCGATGCGGAGGTTTTTTTGGTTTTCTAAGATTTTCAACAGGATTAGACTCAATCCACCCTTTATCCTTTCGACACCAGTTAAAGAATGAAGACAAAGTAGAATAATCACGCAGAATAGTTGAAGGCTTGAGTGGTTTAATTGTTCTTTTAGAAACTGCATCTTCCCATTGCTTTAAAAACTCCCCTTTATAACAACTAAGTGGCCAATCAGTATTTGGCAAATTATCCTGAAAATAGCGGATCCGTTGCATTTCTTTTTTTCCAGTAGCTTTAAATCTGGAAACTTCATCTGAATAACGACCTAGTGCCTCACGCATAGTAATAACAATTTTACTGTTAAGTGCCTTTTGAGTTGAATCATTTAAAATAAGATCTCGTTCAGTCTCCTTGGCCCAACGAATTGCTAATTCTTTTTTTTCTAAAGTTTTAGTAACACGCACACCATTTAAAACAACATCTGCTTTCCATTTCTTATTAGGACGTTGATAAATCGACGTACTCATTTAAATAAAATCTCCTTAATCCTTCTCAAGTTCCCGACCGGGTGGAAAACGGGTGGAAACATATACCAAAAAAACCCGTGAAATACCGTAAAAAAACATAACTGCCAGAAACGACAAAGCCCCAAGCCTTTGATATATAAGGCTTGGGGCTTTGGAGAATCTAATAGATTCTGAATATGGTCCCGAGGGTCGGACTCGAACCGACACGTCATCTCTGACAGCGGATTTTGAGTCCGCCGCGTCTACCAATTTCACCACCTCGGGAGAGGAAGTATGTTTGTGTTGCGTATATTAGCGCGTTTGTAAAACTTGTCAAACCCTAAGTGAATATTATCGTTCACTTTTAGATCACTTAAACATTTTTCATGATTTAGGCCAGAAGCACAGCCATAAAAAAGCGAAAAAGTTTATACTAGGTGCAATTTTTGCGGTGTTTTTTCTAAATATGCAACTGTCTGACTTTTCCTTTGAATTACCTGATGAACTTATTGCCCGTTACCCTCTCGAATCACGCAGTGCTTCGCGGTTGTTGCACTTAGACTCAAAGGGTCAATATCACGATCACATGTTCACAGACATTATCGACCTGTTCGAAGAAGGTGATCTGTTAGTGCTCAATGACACCAAAGTCATGAAAGCTCGACTTAAAGGAAAACGTTCTACAGGCGGTGCTATTGAGATTTTGGTTGAGCGTATGCTGAACCACACCACAGCGTATTGTCATATTAAATCGAGCAACTCACCTAAAGCGGGTGCTGAGCTTTTTGTTGGTGCGGATAATATTCCTGTGATTGTACGTGGTCGTCACGAAAACTTATTTGTGGTTGAGTTTTCACAACCAATCTTGCCTGTGCTTGAGCAATATGGTCAGTTACCTATTCCGCCTTACTTTAACCGTGAAGCAGAAGAAATTGACACCGAACGCTATCAAACGGTTTTCCATAATCCTGAAAAAATTGCCAGTGTTGCGGCTCCTACTGCAAGTTTGCACTTTGACGAAGAATTATTAACAAAGTTAGAACAAAAAAATGTTCAAAAAACTTTTGTGACTTTACACGTAGGGGCAGGCACATTTATGCCCGTTCGTACTGATGACATTACTAACCATATCATGCACAGTGAATGGTGTGATGTTCCTCAAGAAACAATTGACCTAATTTTGGCGACTAAAGCACGCGGAAATAAAGTGATTGCCATAGGTACAACTGCAACACGTGCTTTAGAAAGTGCAGCTCAAGCTCATGGTGGTAAAATTGCGGCTTGGACTGGCGACACGCAAATCTTTATCTATCCAGGCTATGAGTTCTGCATCGTAGACCGTTTAATTACCAACTTCCATTTACCAGAATCGACCCTGCTTATGTTGGTGTCAGCTCTTTCAAATCGCGACAACATTTTAGCTGCCTACGAACATGCTGTTAAAAACCGCTATCGTTTCTTTAGTTATGGCGATGCAATGCTGATTGATAAATTAGAAGTTTAAAAAAATTAAGGTTGGGTTAAACCATACTGGTTAAAGGTTTAACCCAGCCCAGATATTTACAATAAAAAAATCATGAATTTAACCCAGTGTATGCAGAAATTTATAGATAAAACTCAAGCATCATTTTTTTGAAGACAATTTCTTAATTTAAAAGCATTTAGTATTTATCTCTTTCAATTTAAAAGATAATCTAGAAATAGCTCTTTATGATAATGAAATCATTACTTCCATGCCAATCGATACCGTACAAGAAGCTCTTCATATAAGGCGTAAAAAAAATACACAGGTTTTCCGCAATATCGCTCGACTTTGGGATGCTGGGCAAAAATCTCATTCAGCCCAAGATCTTTTAGATGCTTTACATCCGTGGCGTGAAGATCACAACCTTCGCTTTTTTAATGTACTCCCCTACTTACTCGCAATTTGCAGCATCACAATATTAGCTTTTGGCTATTTTCTTCATCCACATATTCAATATCTTTTGAGCTTTTTAGGCGCATTTTTAACAGGGTTTCTGGCGTATTTACTCTATCAATCTGAAGAACCCTTAACCCAAGTCATTCATTATCTGGAACAGCGCATGGTGATATTGCGTTATGGTTTACAATTTCAGAAGTTGCCAGCCTATCTTCCCATTCATGTGCAGCCAGTTTTAGTTCTGAGTAAATTAAAACAGTATTTCCCATTGTTTAACCGAGGGACTGAGTCTAATGAAATTACTCAGTTTGCTTCGACGACATGGAACGATGGAGTAACCGATCATCAGGTCTTGCTGTTTCAATATCATTACGTTAATGAAATACCGATCATTCAAGACCAAAGTAGCGATAAAAAAATTATAAAAGAAATTCATAAAGACCTATGGGGCGCGTTTATATTTGAAATGCCTGCCTTAGGTATTGCTGTCAGCAATCAACGTTCTCGTTTTTTTACTCCCTACAGCAGCAAATGGCAAAGTAGTGACATTTTGATTAACCAAGAACTTAATATTTTTGGGGTTAATCAACATCAGTTAGCTAAAGAAGTCAGCCCGAGCTTAACTTTAAAATTACATGATTTTTTTCAGCACTTTACAGGTGATTTAATTTATCATCACCCACCG
>Ga0308156_1000895_pt1 | contig 44266 bp, 35 predicted proteins | sample PhyAR2_FD_201041 | JGI IMG/M metagenome (GOLD analysis project Ga0308156, IMG submission 201041) | Phyllosphere microbial communities from UC Gill Tract Community Farm, Albany, California, United States - DLSL A.R2 | ecosystem: Host-associated > Plants > Phyllosphere > Unclassified | place: USA... | reverse complement strand
GTTTTACTTATACTTACATACTATGTCATTCAGAATTGAAAAAGACACGATGGGTGAAGTTCAAGTACCTGCAGACAAATACTGGGGTGCACAGACAGAGCGTTCACGCAACAACTTTAAAATCGGGCCGGCAGCTTCCATGCCACACGAAATCGTCGCAGGCTTTGCCTATTTAAAGAAAGCAGCCGCTTATGCGAACCACGAGCTGGGCGTATTATCTGTGGAGAAACGGGATGCCATCGCTGCAGTATGTGATGAGATCTTAGCGGGCAAATTGGATGATCAATTTCCACTGGTTATCTGGCAGACAGGTTCGGGCACGCAATCCAATATGAACGTGAATGAGGTTGTCGCAAACCGTGCACAAGTGTTGGCTGGACATAAAATCGGTGAAGGCGAGCCTGTGTTAAAAGCAAATGATGACGTAAACAAATCACAATCATCGAATGACACTTTCCCTACCGGAATGCATATCGCGGCTTACAAAGCTGTTGCAGAAGTTACCATTCCAGGCGTAGAAAAATTGCGTGACACCTTGGCTAAAAAAGCGGAGGAGTTTAAAAATGTAGTTAAAATTGGCCGTACACACTTAATGGATGCTACTCCGTTAACGTTAGGTCAGGAGATTTCAGGATATGTTGCTCAATTGAACCATGGTTTGAAAGCTTTGAGAAATACACTTTCGCATTTATCTGAACTTGCATTGGGTGGTACTGCTGTCGGTACAGGATTGAATACGCCAAACGGTTATGACGTAGTGGTTGCAAAATATATCGCTGAATTTACAGGGCTTCCTTTCGTCACCGCTGAAAACAAATTCGAGGCATTGGCTGCTCATGACGCAATTGTTGAAACTCACGGAGCATTAAAGCAGTTGGCTGTAGCCTTAAATAAAATAGCAAACGATATCCGTATGTTGGCTTCTGGACCACGCTCTGGTATCGGTGAAATCTTGATTCCTGAAAACGAACCAGGATCATCGATTATGCCAGGTAAAGTTAATCCGACACAATGTGAAGCATTGACTATGGTGGCGGCTCAGGTGATGGGTAATGACGTTGCAATCACCATTGGTGGAACACAAGGCCATTACGAATTGAACGTGTTTAAACCATTGATGGCGGCGAATTTCTTGCAATCGGCACGCCTATTGGGTGATGCTTGTGTTTCATTTGAAGAGCATTGTGCTGCAGGTATTGAGCCAAACTACAAGCGCATCAAAGAATTGGTTGACAACTCATTGATGTTGGTAACTGCCCTAAACACGAAAATTGGTTATTACAAATCTGCAGAAATTGCTCAAACAGCACATAAAAACGGGACTACGCTGAAAGAGGAAGCGGTACGTTTGGGTTACGTAACTCCTGAAGATTTTGACGCTTGGGTAAAACCAGAAGATATGGTTGGAAGTTTAAAATAAGCTGTGACTTTTATTTCAATTAAAAATATAAAAAGAAAAACATACCTACTGGCTGTTGTCATAGGTATGTTTTTCTTTTCTAATGCCTGTAAATTCAATTCGGATATGCAGAGTGAGGGCGCCCCTTTTTTGCAGGGAGAGTGGGTTCAGGATAGTATTCCAGGACAGCAGCAGATGATGCAATATACGTTGACCGATTTCAAGTTCACTTGCGACTCTGTTTATGCGACCATGCATGTCAACAATAAAGTACAAACAATCCCGGATAGCTGTTACAAAAACGGTTCCTGGACGGAACATGCAAAGGGGATCTATGTTTTGCGCGGAGACTCTATCCTTGTGGATGGCATTTACACGAAAGCTAATGGCAAGCAGAAGATTTCTGGCTGCTATCTTTCCGGCCAGTATATCCCCCGGTTTAAAGTCGTATACCATGCTGCTGATTCGGTCGTGCTGGAAAGCAGATTAGATCAACGTCAGATCATCTTAAGAAAAACTAAAAATATTACTTGTGTCCCTCAAAAAAGGTATCAGTAGTTTTTAGTACAATCTATTTATTATCTTCGTACCATTATCGTACAACCTCAACCTTAAAACACAATGAACAAAGGAATTATTTCTTTGGCATTTGGCGGACTTGCCATCGGAATGACCGAATTCACGATGATGGGAATTTTGCCGGATATTGCCAAAGATCTTCATATCGAGATCCCTACAGCCGCCCATCTGATTGCACTCTATGCACTAGGTGTTGTTGTCGGTGCCCCTACATTAGTACTATTTACGGGTAAATATCCTCCAAAGAAGGTATTGCTGTTTTTAATGCTGCTATTTTTTATCTTTAATGGCCTTTTTAGCATCGCACCGGGACAGTTTTTGATCAGTCTCTCCCGGTTTATGGCTGGACTTCCGCATGGTGCTTTCTTTGGTGTCGGTTCTGTCGTTGCGGCCAGACTGGCTCCAAAAGGAAAAGAAGCGCAGGCTATCTCCATTATGTTTACGGGAATGACGATTGCTAATTTAGCGGGCGTACCATTGGGCACCTACCTGGGTCATCATTATTCCTGGCGTTTGACTTATGGAATCATCAGCATACTGGGATTAATCACTTTTGCCGCGATTTATGTCTGGATGCCAAAAATTGAAGCCGCGAAAGGAAATAATATCTTTAGTCAACTCAACTTCTTCAATAAAAAAATTGCCTGGCTGTTAATGGCAATCATCGCCATCGGTACCGGTGGTCTTTTTGCCTGGATCAGTTACATCGCCCCATTAGTGACCAGTGTATCGGGCATCGCTGCTGATCGCGTACCACTAATTATGATTCTAATCGGCGTTGGTATGTTTTTTGGAAACCTTATTGGTGGTAAATTAGCCGACACCATTTCACCAACCAAAGCAGCTATCGCAAGCTTTTCAGCCATGGCGCTTTGCCTTGTGATGGTTTATTTTATATCGCCTTTGGAATGGACAGCTTACCCGTTAGCATTTATCACCGGATTAGTGTCGTTTACCATTGGTTCACCGACCCAGCTCATGCTGATCCGTGCTTCGAAAGAGGCCGCGACGTTGGCGGCAGCAGGTGGTCAGGCTGCTTTTAACCTCGGAAATACCTTGGGAGCATTTTTAGGTGGAATTCCAATAACCTTGGGTTTGGCGTATAATGCGCCGTCACTTGTTGGCGTGGGCATGGCGACCATTGGAGCACTCCTAACCTTCCTTTATTTGAAAGTCTACGACAATAAACGCTAGAAAAAAATAGCAAAATCAAATGGCCAGGACCAGTTATATCAGTGTACTACGTATTGTGGCGATATTGCTCGTTATCTTGATTCATTCCTCTTCAGGTTATCTGAATAGTAATGAATTTCAGTCATTCGATTGGAAATATGCCAATTGGCTTAACAGCTTTTCGCGCTTTGCAGTACCGCTGTTTGTCATCATCTCAGGCGCCCTGCTGTTACAGAAAGACGAAAGCACGGGCGAATTTTATCGAAAACGTCTGTTAAAAATTGTTCCGCCCTTTCTTTTTTGGAGTATCGTTTATCTGGTCTACTATTTCATTCGTTACATTGATTTTGACTACATCGGTTTTCCAAAAGTTATTAACATTGTGTTAATTCGCTTAAAATCAGGAACCAATGCCCACCTATGGTATCTATATATGATCCTTGGCCTCTACCTGGCAGTTCCTTTTATCCGTAAAATTGTAGGCAACTGCAGTAAAAAAGAAATCGAGATCTTTTTGGGACTTTGGTTTGCTTCCTTATTTTTCATGAATAAATGGTTTAATAGCTACCTGCCTAATTTTGACCTAACTTTTTTCTCGGGGTATATGGGTTATCTGGTTTTAGGCCATTACTTGCGCAACTATCCCATCCAGATGGGAAAATTACCGAGTTCTACATTTTTCCTGATCTGCTGTTTGATGACTACTGCTGGAACATATTATTTAAGTGTGTCACGAGGGGAATTTGATCCAACACTTTACAATTACCTTTCGCCAAATATCGCTTTGAGCGCAGGCTTTCTATTTGTATTTGTTCAACGGCTTAAACTCCCAGAAAACCTCCATGTATTCTGGGAATTTATTGATAGGCACAGCTTTGGTATTTACTTATGTCATATATTGTTGCTCAACTACATCCATCCTTTGCTTCCACTGTCCACTTTGTGGAAAATACCGACTGCAACAGTGAGCACGCTGTTGGCAAGTGCGCTGCTGACCTATTTACTACGGAAAATCCCGTATGGCAAATATGTCAGTGGATAAGTCAAGCAAGGAAATTTTGCTTTACAATTTTTCTCCTTCGACCTTATTATATACATAAAGATGTGCGTTGGGACCTTCGATCTCATGACCTTCCTGATCCAGCCCGATCAACTTATTTTCCCCAACTTTTAATTTCATATTGGTTTCTTTCCCTGTCAGATGAACGACGGCCCCTTTGTCGTGCCACATGACTTTGCCACTGTCCTCTACCTTGGTATTTTTATTTATATATTCACTCACAATAGTGAACGTATTGTTATTTTTTAAGGTAATGTTGGTTTTGATTCCCTCACAGTCGGCACAGGGAATAGTAGCTTCGTAAGTACCATGCCAATCGAGTGAATTGCGTGATGTATGGAAAGTATCCACCGCAACAGTCTCGTGGGCAGCAGAATCTGCAGCGGCTTGCTGACTATTTTTTGAGGTTTGATTGCATGCACTTAGCGAAATCGCTGCTAAGCAAAAATAGAATACGGGTAATTTCATAGCTGTTATTTTTTGATTTAAGACATCCAACAGCAAGCAATTTCAGCGCCAAGAAAAGTAGCGGTTGGTATCGGGCTATCTGTATTATAAAAAAGGCTTCTTGAGGAAGCCTTTTTTATTGTAGATAACTGTATTGCTTACAGTTTAAATAATCTATTTGCTACCGCGAGCAGTGCACAAATCCTATTCCGATTAGAATGGTAGATCATCGTCATCTGATGAACCCGCTAAATCTACAGGAGCAGGCATATCTGCGTAACCTGGGGAAGAAGGTGCTGGAGCAGCATTACCTAATTTTGTTACACGCCATGCTACCAATGAGTTAAAATAAGTTGTTACACCATCTTTATTAGTCCAAGGACGACCACGAAGATTAAAAGATACTTCTACCTCTTCACCAATCGCTAGGTTATCAAAAATTGACGTTCTGTCTTGTGTAGCTTCAAAACGGATATACTCAACAAATTGTGGGTTTTCGGCATAAGCTACAATCATATCGCGTTTTTTGAATGATTCTGTCACTTGTTGTGTCGCTCCTATCTCGTGTACTTTTCCTCTAATTTCCATAATCAAAAATAAATATTAAAGCGTAAAATTAAGCAATTTTTGAGGAAGAGTTTAATTAACTTTGTACAAAATATGATGGAAGTTTTCAACACCCCCAATAAAGTTATTATAACGTGCAATAAGCGCTTATCACCTTATTTGCAGCAGGAAGTTAAAGAGTTAGGTTTTGACATTGTCAGGGCATTTCCCACAGGAGTAGAATTAAAGGTCAGTATAAATGATACGATCAAGCTGAATCTGAATCTACGTACAGCCTCTCAGATTTTGTATTCGTTAAAAGAGTTTACAGCCAATAATCCCACGGAGCTTTATGAACAATTGAGTCAAATTGCCTGGGAAGAACTCATTCAATTTGATGGATACTTCTCGGTCAGCTCCAATGTGGACAATGAAACAATCAGCACTCCTTTATTTGCAAACGTAAAGGTTAAAGATGCTATCGTGGACCGCATCAAGGAAAAAAAGGGCATGCGTCCTAATTCAGGTCCAGACAACAATAAGGCTGTTGTACACCTGTATTGGAAAGATGACCGCGCAGAAATTTTCATAGATACTTCCGGTGAGACCCTAGCAAAACATGGTTATCGCAAGATTCCTGGAAAAGCTCCGATGCTGGAAGCTCTTGCAGCCTCAACAATTATGGCATCCAAATGGGATGGCAATGCTCCATTTGTAAACCCGATGTGCGGTTCCGGAACTTTAGCGATTGAAGCCGCTCTGATTGCAACAAATAGGAAACCGGGTTTGCTGCGCATGAATTACTCTTTTATGCATTTCATCGGTTATGATGAAACTGTGTTCTTCCAGGAGCGCAGACTACTTAAAGATCAAATCAATAAAAAGGCGGCCCCACAAATTATTGCAAGTGATATTTCGGAAGAGGCGATCAATGTTTCCAAGATGAATGCCAGAACTGCCGGCGTGGAACAATTAATTTCATTTGAAGTATGCGATTTTGCCGAAACACACGTTCCTAAAGAGGAAGGTGGCGTTATTTTATTCAATCCTGAATACGGTGAACGCCTAGGCACGCACAGCAAACTGGAAATTACCTACAAGCGTATGGGGGATTTCATGAAGCAGGAGTGCAAAGGGTATAGAGGCTATATATTTACAGGGAATCCAGATTTGGCAAAGAAAATTGGGCTGCGTGCATCCCGAAGGATAGAGTTTTATAATGGTAAGTTAGATTGTAGATTATTAGAATACGAATTATACGAGGGTACTCGCGAAAAAACAAAAGTATTGTATGAATAACATTATTGAGCGCACAGTAGCATTTGTGCAAGACCGATTGAAATTTGCAGAAGCAGGCCACGATTGGTCGCATATTCAACGCGTATGGAACAATACGAAGTTAATTTTAGAAAATGAAACGGCGGATGTCATGGTCTGCGAATTAGCCGCGCTATTACATGACATCGCTGACAGTAAGTTTCATGATGGCGACGAAACTGTAGGCCCTCGTGTTGCCGGAGAATTTTTGGCAAGTCTAGAAATTTCGCCTGAGATCATTGACCATGTCAAAAAAATTATCTTCAACATGTCTTTCAAAGCAAGCTTAGGCGAAGTGTCATTCCATTCGAAAGAGATGGAGATCGTGCAGGATGCTGATCGTCTGGATGCCATCGGAGCAATTGGTATTGCCCGCGCATTCAGCTTTGGCGGAAACAAGGGACGTGAGATGTATAACCCTAACATTCCTGTGCAGGAATATAAGGATAAAGAAGCATACAAACATTCAGAGGCCCCTACAATCAATCATTTCTACGAAAAACTGTTGTTGCTAAAGAATAAAATGAATACAGAGGCTGCGAAAAAAATAGCAGCGCATCGCCATGATTATATGCTCAACTTCCTTGATGAGTTTATAGCCGAATGGAATGGTAAAAAATAAATTACACTTAACAATTACTAAATATAAAAGTGGTACTTTAGATCTTGTACATTGAGATAAAAAGTACCACTTTTTTGCTTTCTATAACGTCAGCTTTAAAAATTATTCGCGAGAAATGATGATATGATCAGTGGTGCTCTTATGCGGTTTACAAGATAATCTTTCAGATTAAGTGTCCGAAAACAGGAATAAATCAACGAGTGAAACGGATAATTTATACCGTTTAAAACAAACACTCCTACATAATTATAGCATGAAAAAACATATTTTTAGTTGCCTTACGCTAGCCATGGTGATCTCATCCTCGGCATTATTTGCACAAACAAAAGCCATTGCGCATCGTGGCGTATGGAAAAACAGCCACCTTCCCCAAAATTCAATTGCATCTTTAACTGCGGCTCACGATCTCAAGCTTTTTGGGTCTGAGTTTGATGTGCATTTGACCAAAGACAACATACTGGTTGTCAACCATGACAATGATTTCTATGGTATTGATATTGCTACAGCAACGTACAAAGAACTCTTGGAAAAGAAGCACCCTAACGGCGAATCTATTCCTACCTTGGAAGAATATCTTCATGCTGGAAAAAAATTGAAAGGCTTGCGTCTTATCCTTGAATTGAAAACCAATAAGCTCGGCCTAGAGCGTACACTTGAAGCGACAACAAAAACGGTGGAAATGGTTAAAAAATTAAAAGCAGAGAAGGTCACTGACTATATTTCTTTTAGTTTTGAGGCTTGTCAGAAGATTCACGAGATGGCTCCAAAGGCCAATATCCAATACCTTACGGGTGACAAATCTCCGGCTGAGGTAAAGGCTGCCGGAATAAATGGATTGGATTATCACTTTTCAGTTTTCAAAAAGAATGGCACATGGTTGAAAGATGCACATCAACTTGGTATGAAAGTGAACGCATGGACAGTGAATACTGCTGAGGAGATGACCAATTTAATCAATCAGAATATTGATTTTATTACAACGGACGAGCCTGAAATGTTGCTCCGTGTATTAAAGAAATAAGAATGCTTTAACATAGTCATGGCCCACAATCAGCCGATTAAATAGAAGGCCGACTTCGTGGTCATAAACAAATCAACATCATTTAAAAACGAAACTATTCATGAAAAAAAGTCTTTTTCTATTTTTAGCGCTCTGCCTTTCCTTTCTATCTCATGCCCAAGAATTTATTGCGGGCAGCTATAATATCCGCCAAAGAAACACTGTCGATGTGGACAACATGTGGAACGACCGTAAAGTTCCGTTAACCAATCTGATCAAATACCACGGCTTCGCTATTTTTGGTATTCAGGAGGGATTCTTTGATCAGGTTCAAGATCTTAAAAAGCTGCTTCCTGGATTTGATTACGTGGGAGTTGGACGCGACGATGGCGCTCAGGAAGGTGAGCATTCAGCTATTTTCTACAATTCAAATCGCTTTAAAGCTATAAAGAGTGGTACTTTTTGGCTTTCAGCAACCGATACCGAACACCCGAATAAAGGCTGGGATGCTGCATTACCGCGGATCTGCACCTGGGGTATTTTTGAAGACAAGGCCAACAAAAAGCGCTTTATCTTTATGAACACGCACTTTGATCATATCGGCCGTACGGCACGTACCGAAAGTGCCAAATTGATTTTGGCAAAAGCAAAAGAGTTTGCCAAAGATTTACCGTTGATTTTAACTGGAGACTTCAATGTCGATGAAAAGGATGAGGCGTATTTCACCTTGGCGAACAGTAAAGTCGTCACTGACGTACACGAATTGGCACCATTCAAATACGAACCCAATTCCTCCTTCAATGGCTGGGGCAAAAGCACCACACCAACAGGTCGCATTGACCATATCTTTATCACCAAACCTTTTCAGGTCAAAAAATACGGTATCCTCACCGATACTTACATGAATAAATTTCCTTCAGATCACTTCCCAGTGGCAACGACACTCTCCTGGAAATAATATTGTGTGAACAACAACCGATCGCTGAAACAGCAGGTTCGATGAGGACCTGCTGTTTTCGTTTGGATTGTATCAATTAAAGTGATTTGGAGTTATGGCATCCGTACGATCTCTCCACATCGCTGTAGCCTATCTGCTACGATTCTAGACAATCTGCAGAGTTGGCTGAAATTGGCTTAAACTTTCACACATATTAACAGTCGATATACCTAATTTTGGCAGCAAAACAATAACATGATGAAATTTCCACTATTATATTGTACACTACTTGTCTCAGCATTACTTTATTCCAATACAAGCGAAGGACAGATTTTTAAGAAAATCACGGAGGCTTTGGCAAAAGCAAATCAGGGTCAAACCGACAGTGCTAAAACGACGTCTGCTTCAGGCACTACAGCAACATCATCAAAAAACAACACCTTAGCGTCTTTATCCAATAGCGATGCTTCATCAGGAATTAAACAGGCTCTAAGCAATGGTTTAAATATGAGCATCGAATCTTTGGCCAAGAAAGATGGTTTCTTAGGGGATGCAACGGTAAAAATTCTAATGCCTGCAGAAGCACAAAAGGTAGAAAAAACATTGCGTGCAGTTGGTATGGGGAAATTATGCGATCAATTTATACAAAGTATGAACAGAGCGGCGGAGGGAGCTGTTAAAGAAGCTGCCCCCGTATTTGTGAACGCTCTTTCAAAGATGACGATTACAGATGCGACGAATATCCTGTTGGGCAGCAAAGAAGATGCTGCGACAACGTTCTTTAAAACAAATACATCGACTGAATTAACAGACAAGTTTCGTCCTGTCATTAAATCTGCCATGGGTACAAACAATGTGGATCAGTACTGGACGCAATTGACAACAGCTTACAATAACCTCCCTTTAGGCAATAAAGTGGAAACAAATCTTACGGCATACGTTACCCAAAAGGCTATAGATGGTTTATTTATCAAAGTCGCTGACCAAGAATCAAAAATTAGACATAATATCGGTGGCAGTAGAAATACCAATATTTTACAGCAGGTATTCGGGTATGCCGACGAGAAAAAATTTAAATAGCGTCATATGTGTTTAATAAAGGACAATTTGTTTGTAATGCAACACAATTAAATTGCAAATAAAAAGCAATTTATCTAAGTTTGACCACCCTTATCACATTAAGGCTATTAGAAAATGAGCACATTTGAGATCAATAACATACATGATTTTTCGGTGTCCGAAAGATTTCAACGCTATGTACAGATTGACACCCAGTCTAATGCAAATTCACCAACATGCCCTTCTACGGAAAAGCAAAAAAACCTTGGCGAGTTACTGGTAACGGAGTTGTTAGCATTAGGCATTTCAGACGCTGCTATGGACGAAAATGGCTACATCTATGCAACCATTCCAGCGAATAGTTCCAAGAAAGTTCCTGTTATCTGCTTTTGTTCTCATATGGATACTTCTCCGGACTCTTCGGGGAAAGATGTTAAACCTTTGTTACACAAGAACTATCAGGGGCAAGACTTGGTACTTCCTGACGACAGTAGTGTTATCATCAAATATGCGGAGCATCCAGACTTGGCCAATCAAATTGGCAATGATATCATTACTGCAAGCGGCACCACTTTGCTGGGAGCTGATGACAAAGCTGGTGTGGCCGAAATCATGGATGCCGCCCGTTTATTGATGAAACATCCTGAAATTAAACATGGCGATATCAAAATACTTTTTACGCCAGATGAGGAGATTGGCAGAGGCGTAGATAAAGCCGATCTAAAACGTTTAGCAGCGGATTTTGCCTATACAATGGATGGTGAGCGAGCGGGAACGATTGAGGATGAGACATTTTCAGCTGATGGTGCTACCTTGACCATTCATGGTGTATCTGTACACCCGGGATTTGCTAAAGGGAAGATGCAAAGTGCTATCAAAATCGCCAGTGCTGTAATTGATGCCTTACCGAAAGATAGACTTTCCCCTGAAAGTACCAGTAAAAAAGACGGCTTTGTACATCCTGTTCATATCAGCGGTTCGGTAGAAAAAGCAGAAATTCAATTTATCATACGCGATCATGTGACCGCCAATCTCAAGAAGCACGAAGACGAACTGGAGGAAATTGCAAAATCGATCGTGGAGAAATATCCAAATTGTACGTATACTTTCGCTGTAAAAGAACAATACCGTAATATGAAAGAAGTGCTGGATCAGCATCCACAAATTATGGAAATCGGCATGGAGGCGATCAACCGCGCAGGAATGGTAGCCGAAAGGAGAAGTATCCGTGGCGGAACAGATGGCTCGCGCCTTTCATTTATGGGCTTACCTTGTCCGAATATTTTTGCGGGAGGCCATGCTTTCCATGGAAAACAAGAGTGGGTATCGGTACAGGATATGGAAAAAGCGGTCAAAACAATTTTACATGTTGTATCTTTATGGGAAGAGAAAGCATAGTTGGACTTCATCCTACCAAAGGCATTGCGATGCCTAAAAGCAATACCAATTCATGAGCAAATAGCCGAGTGCAACGGGTTCATTTATACAGTTAAAAAGTAGACACGCATAAATAATTAACAATGAAAAACGACGTATTACAAGCGATACATTACAGAAGATCCGTATTTCAAGCTTCATTTACAGAAGAAGAAGTCAGTAAAGAAGATATCTTGAATATTTTGGAAGCAGCTAACGCAGCTCCAACTCATAAAAGAACACAACCTTGGCGTTTTGTGATCTTCCGTAAAGAAGGGTTAGAACGTTTAGGCGCTGAATTGTCACGCATTTACAAATCGGTAACACCAGCGGAGAAATATACGGAGGCAACAGAAATAATCATGGGTAAAAAAGCAACCCAGTCAAACGTTGCAATTGCGATTGTTGTCAACTATACGGGAGAAGTTCCTGAATGGGAAGAGCTGGCCTGTACCGCTGCTGCAGTTGAAAACATGTGGTTAGCTGCGCACTCGCTAAATATCGGCGGATACTGGGCAACCCCAGGTTTAATCAATCACTTGGGTAGATTCTTAAATCTCGAAGAAAATCAAAAATGTATCGGTCTATTCTATTTAGGGCATCATCAATCTGAGCCACGTGAACCGAACCGTACACCAATTGAGGAAAAGATTCGCTGGGAAGAATAAACTGTATTCCTCTCCTATACAATAACAGCCCATTTCTTACAAAATGGGCTGTTATTTAAAACATCGATCTCTATTTCTTTTCAATTCCAAAACAATGGGGTGGTTTAATCACATTTGCTTGCGCTTGATTTTTTTCATCTTTGACAGGGAAAGCGATCTTCAGCCGACCTTTTGTTCCCTGCCATTTTGGTCCCTTCTGCAGCAGTCGAATCGCTTCATCGAGGAGTGACGACTCCGGTTGTCCCTCGGCACGAATATCGGTTGGAACACCATTCTTGTCGATTATAAAATTGACAGTAATTTCTCCGCCTGTTGCCGGAGCTCCTGATTTCTGATTGAGGTACTGTTCAAACATTTTCCAGCCTTCGCGCGGTGTTGCGTCCCCCCCGTCCAGCAAAGGTTGAACAGACACCTTGTTCTCTGGTTCACTTAATTCCACATCCGTTGTACGCTCCGCTTTACCATTAAAATGTTTAAAATATAGCAGGGCCAATAAAGTCACAAACAGTACGCCTGCGGTAGCACCTATGGCCAAACGCTGCCACGTGAAATATTGGGCGTGCCGTGTCGCAACGGTATCTTCCACTCTACGAGTGAGACGTTGTTGCAGCAGGCTCAATTGCCGCGTATCTACTCCATTTTGCAATCGGTAACCGTCGATAGCATCCTGTAAAAAAGGATCCTCCAATGCTTCTCGTTCCAATTGAAACATTTCCTCCTTACTCATCAAACCATGGATGTAATTGTGGATCCGTGATAATTGATAATTATTTTCCATTTTCTTTCCTTTCCATACAGATTTTCAGATTGCGCTTTCCGTTTTGAATAGCACTTTTGACCTTATTCAAATCATATCCAGTCACATCTGCGATATCTTTATAACATTTTTGCTCGAGATAAAACAAGCGTACACACTCTTGTTGTTCGCGATTTAAAGTTCGCATACAGCCTTCCAGTTTCTCAAAATCCTTTTCTTCCCATTTGGTTTCACTGGTATCATTTAGCTTTTGTTCGCTTTCAAACAAATTGTCTTCAATATCAACCTGCGTTGTCCGCTTATCTTTACGCAACTGCATCAAGCAATAATTTTTACTGTAAACGTGCAGCCAGCTCTTAAAATTATCGACTTCATAGTGGCGAAGCTTCTGGATAAGCTCTTCAAATATCTGCATCACAGCATCCTGACTGCGATCAGGATCTTGCAGGTATTTAAAGCATACACCATAAAGCAAAGACATATAGGGTGAATATAATTTCCCCAATGTAGACAAGTCACCGCTTGTTTTATAGTGTTGTAAAAGCTCTTTTTCGTTCATACGCAAATCATTCCCCTTAATGATGATTTAAGATACAAATTTCCATATATAAAAAAGATGCAAATATATATTGTCCCAAAAACAAAAAACCGTCCCCATGATGAAATGGAGACGGTCGATAAAAATATATATGAATTACGGACTTAATTCCCCTGCTTCCAATTGTATCGGAGCGTGACGCCATAGGTTCGTGGATCGGCGACCACTCCGGCGTACTGCCCATAACTTCCCGGGGCCGCTAGCAGCTGTTCATAGTAATCTTTATTCGTTAGATTTCTACTCCACACAAACACCGAAATACCGTTCGATCCCCTGAATCCTAGCCTGGCGTTCAAGACCGAATAGGCATCAATATTTAGGTATTGGGATGGTGAAGAACTGGACGAAAATTTAGAACGGTGAAAGAGGTCTGCGCCCACAAAGTAAGATCCATTAATTCCGATCAGTTTACCGCTTTTATTCGCTTCACCACCCAGCGACCAAGACCATTTGGAAACACCAGGAAGGACGCCGCCAGAGATATCTTTAAAAGCCTGCGCTCCGCCAACCTCTTCTAAAGGGACAGGTGCATTGGTAAATTTGACGTATTTGGCATCCGTATAAGCCAATGCTCCATTCAGTCGGAGAAAATGTCCAATATTGATATTTCCATCCAATTCAACACCCTTTACACGCACCTTTTCGGCATTGGCCAGATAACCACGGTTCACACCCGGTTCGGGCGTCTGCACTTGGGTCTGGTAGTCTTTTATATCCGTTTGATAGACCGTCAGGTTGAGCAGTGAGTTGCGTGTCGGATTTGTTTTCACACCAATTTCTTTATGCTGGACAGCCTCAGGTTTTACTTCGGCCAGATCCAGCAACACTGCTCCATTGGCTGTCGGTAATCCACCGACGTTGATACCGACAGGCTTATAGCTGATGGAATATGTAGCGTAAGCATTTATCTTCGGATTGAAGCGGTATCTTGTTGAGAGCTGACCAGAGAAATTGTCGGCATCGGCATTGACATCAAAAGTTTGATTGGCATATACACCGTTCTTCAACGCAAGCAATGCCGGGTCTGATGTTTGCAAGCCACCATAGGTTTGTCTATCGTAGTTAGCTACCTTTTTATCATAGTTGTAGCGAAGACCTGGGAGGATGTGTAATTTTGGGGTTACAGCCCAATCAATCTGTGTATAGGCTGCCAGGCTTGTGCTCTTAATTCCATAAACGGTCTTGATTCCAAAATTGTCGAATAAGCCGGGAGTCTGCCACAGTGCACTCGTAGAGCTTTTTTGAAAACGCCAAAACGCAGATCCTGTTTCTTCGGTATGTACGGGATCTGTGCCAAGATCCTGCCAAAGACCAAATAGCCCAACAACGCCGCTAACCTTTTCACTAATCTTTCCAGAATACCTGAATTCCTGTGACCATTGGTTATGGACCGAATTACCCGCTGAAACTGTATATACAGGGAGCCCTAAGTAATCGCGGTCATTCAGCGGCACCCATGTCCATGTCCGCCAGGCAGAAGTTGAGGTTAGTGTTCCCCCGCCAATCTTGATATCGGCGTTCAATGCAACTCCTCCCAATTTATTATCCGCTTTGGACTGAGTATCCAGGTCAATCTTACGTTCGAAAGCGCTTTGATATGGGAGTTCGTAACCAAGATCCTTGATAATTGCATCAAATTGTCTATAATCTGCACGCTGTGTTTTTACCACTCCCGCAACGGCCCATCCATAACCGTCAGGTCTTTGCGACGACACATCACCGGAAAGCACCAGTTTGATATTTTCAGATGGAGTAAAGAGCAATTGTCCTCTAAAACCCAGGTTGTTGATATCGTTAATCTTTCTATTGGTGTGTACATTAAAAAGATTGCCATCACGCTGTGTTCCAGAAAAGGAAACTCTCGCAGCTAAGTTTTTGGCCAGAGGTCCGGATATGGAAGTTTTCGCCTGAATAAAACCCTGATTTCCGTAACTCACTTCCACATTGGCTTCTGGTGTGAATTGTGGTAAACGTGAAGTGATATTGAATGCTCCTGCTGTTGTATTTTTTCCAAACAATGTACCCTGGGGGCCCCGCAGTACTTCGATTTGGTCAATGTCAATAAAGTCCAACCAAGTCGCTGCGGGACGTGCAATATAAACACCATCAAGATAAAACCCTACTCCCGGATCAATCCCATCATTGGTAAGACCATAAGTTGAGCCCATTCCTCGGATATTAAGCGTCGTATTACGTGCGTTCGATGCATACAACTGAACTGTAGGTACAAGCTCTTTTAGTCTATTGACATTAAAGGCACCTGCATCCTCAAGTGCTGCTCCACGAATAATAGAAATGGGAATAGGTACATCCTGTAGCTGCTCTTTACGACGGCGTGCTGTGACCACCACCTGATCCAAGGCTTCCAACCGCGGCGTAAGCTCGATTATTGCAGGAGATTGATCAATAACAATATGACGGGTTTGATACCCAACAATAGATACAATTAATGAAAAAGGTAATTTTTGTCCAGTTACAAACTGAAAAACTCCTTTACTGTCAGTTTTCACCTGGTGTGTAACAGCCTCAAGTTGCACCGTAACACCTTGCAATGGTTCTTTTGTGACGGCATCAATTACAGTACCTGTTAAAGAGGCATTTATAATAGGTTTTGGATTTTCCACTTGCGCGTAGACTTGGTAAGAGCCTGTCAAAAGCAAGCTAAAAATGACGCTAATTCGGAAAATAGCATTTTTTTTCATAAATTTATTCAGTTTAATGGTGAATCTAAACAAGTGCCAACGCCAATCGATACTTGCTTCATTGTTAAAACTTGGTAAAAGGGAAGCCTCGGCTTCCCTTTTCTAATATAAGAGAGTGTAAGAGAGAAATTTTAACAACACATTCGTTCCTTAGCGCTTTTTAAGGTCATTATACCTGCTTCAACTGGAAAAAGCAATACACTTGTTTTTGCGGAGTAATCTTGTTTCATTCGTTTTATTTGTTATTTTCTTTTATTTACCTTGCCATTCACGCATCAGTTGCATGTGCATATTTATGTTGTAATTTTAAAAAGCTATGAACACATATTCTCTTTTATAAGATCAAATGCTATTGCTAGTTCGATTCATAATCAAGTTAGTTCATTTCGCCCGCTGCTCTACTTGCCTGTAAGTCAGATGACGATACAAATATATAAATATTTTTTAAAAGACTACTAATTTGATAGATTTTATAATATTTTTTTTAAAACACATTAACCCTTAATTAACAGCTATTTATAGAAAACAAAAGGCTATTCATCGTCCACTCAGGATAAAAAATCAAGGCGGCAACAATCCTATACGCTAACAATCCAGCAAAAATCGAGAAGCAAAGCGTTATTATAAAAAACAATGATCTGTACTATGAGCCAGAAAAAAATCGCCACGCATAACCTCGTTATGAAAACGCATAAAAAAGGCCATCCTATTTGGACGACCATCTTTACCGTCATATTATAACGATCTGTTTCACGTTGAAACACTTACCTTCTTAGCGAAATAACATCAATGCAATCAATAAAGTAATAATAACATTAAAAGTCTGAGCAATCAGAAAAGCATACAACGGCTTCTTATTATCTTGTACAAAAAGGTCCTTAAAATTCGTTTCCAAACCGATTGATGTAAATGCTAAGGTAAACCAAAGCCCCTGTAAGTTTTTCAAACTTCCTTTGACCGCATCTATCTTCTCAGGAGATACAATAAAAGAGAATAACAGGGAGGCTAATACAAAGCCCAATACAAATTTTGGGAAGCGTTCCCAGATAATTTTCAATGTCGGTTTATCGCGTTTGGTCTCATCATCAACAGATTTAGCATAAGTCCAATAAATACTGATCGCAAAAGCTGCTAGTCCAAGCAATACATTTTGTGAAAATTTCACAATAGTACTAATCTCCAAAGCTCTTTCACCTACGAGCGACCCGGAAGCCACTACAGCTCCCGTTGTATCAATACTACCACCAAGCCAAGCACCTGTAACCTCTTGCGACAACCCCATCCACTCTGCCATGTAAGGCATGAAGATCATCATTGGAATCGCCGTAATCAGGACCAACGAAATCACATAGGAAAGTTTTTTACTATCGCCTTTGATCGCGCCTGAAGTTGCTATTGCAGCAGAGACACCACAAATAGATACTGCACTCGACAACATCAACGCCATCTCTTTATCAATCTTTAACTTTTTGCAGATCCAGAAAGCGAAGTACCAAACCGATAGTACGACAGCCAGCGCTTGAATAAGCCCCAAGGATCCGGCTTTGAGAATATCTCCGAAGATAACGGTGGTTCCAAGTAGAATTAGACCGATCTTGACATAAAGCTCCGTACTGAGCGCTTCTTTAAACCACTTAGGCAGTTTAAAGCAATTGCTGATAATTAACCCAATAATCAAACTAAAAATTACAGCTTCGAGATTATATTCTTTAACCGTTGCATTGCCTGCCAAAACCAAGGCAAATACCGTAAGGAAAAATACAACAGGAAATACAACTAATAAATATTTTATAGATTTTCCCAAAAGAAATGCGCCCAATAGTGCGGTTGCGAATACGTAAATAAATTGCTCAAATAGCTTCATTAAATTTGCCGGGTCCAATACAGTTGATACGAGTTCGGCCGAATTATTCCACGAAAAACTAGGTACTGGTGCCACGACTCCTGATAATGCAAGAAGGATGGTAGCAATTCCCAAGATGACGACTACCCAGTCTTCTGTAAATGTAAATGATCTTGAAGATGTCATATAATGGTTAGGGTTTAAAAGGTTAAATTTAATATAATTACAGTTACTTCTGGAATTGTAACACAAAAATGGCCGAAGATTTCTCTTCGGCCATCAACCAAAACCAATAATTTATTTTCAATCAAAAACAATACTTATTCTCGTCTATCAATTTTTTTGCAATTCGCTGACGGGCATCTTTCACATTGAACGGTTGGGCTTTAGTGAATCTGCGCAAGCCAACCAACATCATGTTCAGCTCGTCGCCCTCACCAAATGAATACAATGCTTCTTTGCCGGCAGCGCTGACTTTATCTATCGCACCATACAGGTAGATTTTAGCCATATCTGTTGCGTAATCAGCTTTATCAGATCCTGTATGTACCAATTTTTCCGCACGTAACAAAACAGATTCGGCGATATAAACATATCCAATAATATCGGCTATGTTCATTAGAATCTCCTCTTCTTTGGAAAGTGACATCATCAATTTCTGTACAGCAGCCCCTGCAATTAATAATCCCGCCTTTTTAAGATTTGCCACAATTTTCTTTTCTGCTGCAAAAGGTGCGTCATCCTCATCTGCAAAGTCGGGAATAGCTAAAAGCTCACCGGCTACAGCTTGCGCAGGTCCCATCAGGTCTAATTCCCCTTTCATGGCGCGTTTTAACAACATATCTACGACGAGCAAACGATTCACTTCGTTGGTGCCTTCAAAAATCCTGTTAATCCGTGAATCCCGATAAGCACGTTCCATAGGTGCATCCGCCGAATAGCCCATTCCACCATAAATCTGTACGCCCTCATCCACCACATAATCCAACATTTCTGAGCACCACACTTTGATAATAGCGCACTCGATCGCAAACTGCTCCACAGACTTCAATTTTGCTTTTGCTTCATCCATACCACCCGCAATCAGCGCATCGTAGGCATCGTCAATATTCTGACCTGCGCGATAGGATGCAGACTCGACGGCAAATAAACGTGTTGCCATTTCGGCCAGTTTATATCGGATAGCACCGAATTTGGAAATCGGCAAATTAAATTGCACACGTTCATTGGCATACTGTACGGCATGGTTGATGACCATTCGTGCCGAACCGATCGTAGCGGCTCCAAGTTTTATACGACCAATATTTAGGATGTTTACAGCAATCTTAAATCCGTTCTCACGATCAGAAAGCATATTTTCTACCGGAACAGCACAATCATTAAAAAAGATCTGGCGTGTTGAAGATCCTTTAATACCCAATTTATGTTCTTCCGGATTCATCGTAATACCACCAAAATCTTTCTCGACAATAAATGCCGTCAAGTTTTTATCATTATCGATTTTTGCAAATACGATAAAAATATCTGCAAAACCACCATTCGTAATCCACATTTTTTGACCATTGATCAAATAATGGGTTCCCTCAGCATTTAATTTTGCCGAGGTACGTCCCGAGTTTGCGTCCGATCCAGCGTTGGGTTCTGTCAAACAATACGACGCTTTCCATTCACCAGTAGCAAGTTTAGGAATATATTTTGCCTTTTGACTATCATTGCCATAATACAAAATAGGCAGAGTACCTATTCCTGTATGGGCTGACAGTGCGACCGCAAAGGAAAACCCACCACCTACTGCATCGGCAACGAGCATTGAAGTGTTGAAACTCTTGCCAAAACCGCCATATTCTTCGGGAATAGAAACGCCCAGCATGCCAAGTTCACCGGCCTTATCCATCAAACTGGGCATCAGACCTTCCTCTTGCGCATCGATACGGTCAAGCTTGTTCAATACTTCTGTATCCAAAAAATCTAAGCAGGTCTGACGAATCATTTTAGCTTCTTCATCAAACTCTTCTGGAATAAAAACTGCGGTGTAGGGAGTCTCTCTAATCACGAACTCTCCGCCTTTAATTGCTTTACTTTCGCTCATTATCTTTTTAGATTTATATGGACGCGCAAATTCCAGCTAAGTGATGTTGCTGTCCACCATGTTTTTTAAAATACTTCTATCAGCTATGAGATCAGAAATCCATATGCTGTTTACAGTGCAGTGCTATTCTATGCGGCTAATTCTAGTCCAATAACTCAAAAATACCTGCTGCTCCCTGACCAGTTCCCACGCACATCGTCACCATCCCGTACTTTTTGCCTCTGCGTTTCAACTCGTTTAAAATTTGGACTGTTAATTTAGCACCCGTACAGCCAAGTGGGTGACCTAACGCGATAGCACCGCCATTGACATTCACCTTTTCTTCGTCTAATCCAAGTTCACGGATAACGGCTAGGGACTGAGACGCAAAAGCTTCATTCAGCTCAAAGAGATCAATATCTTCTTTTTTAAGCCCCGCTCTATGCAAAGCCTTAGGTATCGCATAAATGGGTCCAATCCCCATAATGCGAGGTGGAACGCCTGCCACAGCAAAACTGACGAGCTTTGCAATAGGCTTCACGCCAAGCTCTTTCACTTTAGCTTCGGACATCACTAAGACAAATGCTGCGCCGTCAGATGTTTGTGAGGAATTACCTGCAGTCACCGAACCATTTGCAGCAAAAACTGGTTTTAACTTTCCCAGAGCCTCCAAGGAGGTATCAGCGCGAGGACCTTCATCGGTATCGACCACATATTCACGTGTTGCAATTTTGCCGTCCTTTAAATAGTTTTCTTTTACAGTGATAGGCACGATACCATCTTTCAAATGGCCGTTTTGAATGGCCGCAACTGCCTTTTGGTTTGATCTAAGTGCGAATGCATCCTGGTCTTCACGGGAAACCTTGTAGTCTTTAGCGACCGCTTCAGCTGTCAACCCCATACCCCAGTACCAGTCTGGATGATCTTTGGCGACCACAGGATTGGGCACAATTTTCCAGCCGCCAAAAGGCATTCCGGACATGACTTCTACCCCGCCGGCAATAATGACATCTGCCATACCTGTCTTAATTTTCGCTACCGCTGTAGCAATAGTTTCCAACCCAGATGCGCAGTATCGATTGACAGTCACTCCGGGCACCTTATCGGTATCCAACCCCATTAAGGAAATAAAACGTGCCATATTGAGCCCCTGTTCAGCCTCTGGCATTGCATTTCCAACGATAACATCATCTATATCTTCTTTATTTAAATTCGGCACAGTAGATACGAGATGCTTAATCACATCCGATGCTAAATCATCCGCCCGCATAAAGCGAAATACTCCTCGCGGCGCTTTGCCTACTGCTGTACGAAATCCTGCTACTATATATGCTTCCATTATTTTTATTTTTTTCGTGAGTAGTGAGTTTTAGTTCCGTAAAGGCTTACCTTTTGTCAACATAAATTGAATCCTTTCAAGTGTTTTGCGTTCTGCACAAAGCTCGAGAAACGTTTTACGTTCAAGATCCAGCAAATATTGTTCGGACACATCGGTCGGTGATGATAAGTTTCCTCCACACATCACCCAGCCTAGTTTTTCTGAGATCTTACGATCATAATCTGATATATAGTTACCCTCTCGCATAGACGAAGCTCCCACATACACAATTCCCAATCCCTGATTGCCTAAAACCTTGATATCATTGCGCGGAGCCGGCTGAACATATCCCTTATCGGCCAACTCTATGGCCTTTGCTTTGGCATCTGCCAAGAGGCGGGCACGATTCATTGTTATTGCAAATTTATCTTTCTGCAAATAGCCAAGTTCATAAGCTTCATAAGCAGAAGTGGATACTTTTGCCTGCCCAATAGTGAGGAATTTATCTTTCAACGTGTTTTGAACAATTTGATCCTCTTTAAATTCTTCAGAGGCCCGTAGTGTAAATTCTTTGGTACCGCCGCCGCCGGGGATAACACCAACTCCTAATTCGACCAAACCCATATATGTTTCAGCATGAGCCTGCACAAAATCGGCATGCATTGAAAATTCACAGCCACCGCCGAGGGTCATTTGAAAGGGAGCAACGACGACCGGAATTGATGAGTACCGCAACCGCATCGATGTATTTTGAAATGCACGGACTGCCATATTCAATTCATCAAAATCCTGTTCTACTGCCATCATGAAAATCATTCCGATGTTAGCTCCAGCAGAGAAATTTTTTCCATCATTAGAAACTACCAATCCACGGTATTCTTTTTCAGCAAGATCGATTGCTTTATTCAAACCTTGAATCACATCGCCACCAATGGTATTCATCTTGGTGTGAAATTCACAATTGATAATACCATCACCTAGATCTATAATGGAGACACCTGTGTTTTTCCAGATCGTTTTACTTTCACGGATATGATCCAACACAATAAGTTCCTCTGTTCCGGGAATAGGTTTATACGACTTTGATGCAATGTCATAATAATGGCGCACGCCATTCTCAATTTTATAGAAGGATTCATGTCCTGCATCTAGCATTTCATGTACCCAGGTTGCAACTTCACCATTTTGGCCTGGAAGTCGTTTTTCTTCCGCCTTAATTTTAGCTAAAGTCTCGCGAACACCTAAGGCATCCCATACTTCAAATGGTCCTAACTCCCATCCAAATCCGGCTCGCATAGCGTCATCTATTCGGAAGAAGTCATCGGTGATTTCTGGGACACGGCGGGATACATATTCAAACAAGGGATAATGCATGGCACGGAAGAGTTCTGCGGCTTTATCGGTTCCCTGTTCGTATACTTTCATACGTTTGCGGATATCTTCTACAGGTTTTGTGGATTCCAAAGTCGCTGATTTCACTTTTTGCTGCGACCCGTACTCGAGCGTTTTTAGATTTAAAGACAAAATCTCTGAACTACCATCATCAGCTTTTACTTTTTCATAAAATCCTTTTTTGGTTTTCTCGCCCAACCATTTATTTTCTACCATCTTACTGATGAATGGAGGAAGTTGGAACACACCTTTAGCTTCATCTTCCGGCGCATTCTGTGCCAAACCATTAGCAACATTCACCAAAGTATCCAGTCCGACCACATCTGCCGTACGAAATGTTGCCGATTTAGGGTGTCCCATTGCCGGGCCTGTATATTTGTCGATCTCTTCAACGCTTAAACCGAGGGGTTCCACCAGATGAGTGACCGCCAACATCGAATAAACGCCGATACGATTTCCGATAAATGCCGGTGTATCTTTACATAATACAACAGATTTACCTAACATCTTATCACCGAATTGAAGAATAAAATCGACGACTTCAGGTTTGGTATGCGGTGTTGGAATAACCTCCAATAAAGGTAGATAGCGGGGTGGATTAAAGAAGTGGGTACCGCAAAAATGATCTTGAAAGTCTTCACTTCTGCCCGCTGTCATCAAATGAATGGGAATACCAGAAGTATTGGAGGTAATTAATGTTCCAGGTTTTCGAAATTGTTCAACACGCTCGAAAACGGACTGTTTAACATCAAGTCGTTCAACGACAACCTCGATAATCCAATCCACGTGGGCAATATCTTGAAGATTATCATCAAAGTTTCCTGTTTTGATTCGTTTAACAAAAGACTTGCTATAAATTGGTGATGGATTTGTTTTTAAAGCCGTTTCTAAAGAACTGTTAACAATACGATCCCGGACGATCTTGCTCTCCAACGTTAGGCCCTTGGCTTCTTCCGCTGGGAGAAGCTCACGTGGAACGATATCCAACAGTAAAACTTCAACACCAATGTTAGCAAAATGACAAGCAATTCGCGAGCCCATAACACCCGAACCGAGAACTGCCACTTTTCTAATATTTCTGTTCATCATAACATATTTAGTATGCACTTCTGTACATTTGGTTTAAATTCTAGACGATTACTTCTTCCTTGTAGCTGTTTGCAAGATCATTTAGTTTCGCTAGCGAAGCAATCAATTGGTCACGCTCATTTTCTGAAAAATTATCTGCCAGGTATTGATTGAAATTACGCACGACATCTTTTGCAATTCTCCTTTTTTCACGACCGAGTTCTGTCAAATATACTTTCACAGATCTTTTATCCGTTTCGCTAGTCTCCCGGTAAATAAATCCCAATGACTCCAAATTATTCAACACCCGAGACAAACTAGTTGTTTTAACTCCCGTCAGATTTGCAATCTGAGAAACAGGAGTGCCTTCTTTATGGATATTTATCAAAATATAACCCGCCGCCTGCGTAAATCCATACTGCGAAGCGATTTGATTGTATTTATTGGCTATGGTCTGCCAGCCTGTTTTTAAAAAATAATCGATTGTCTGATTTTGGTTCATAAGCGCACTCTCAAGCTATTTGTTATGCTTGCATAACAAATATACTCGTTAGGAATTAGAATAGCAAGATCCGAACTATAAATTTTGTCATATATTCGTCAGCATGATGACCGTTTATAGGTTAAGCGAAACTAAGAGCACTATTGAAATGTGGAAAACTTTTAAACGCTGAAATACAGAACGATACAGTAAAACTAAAAACTTTTATTAACAACCTTTATGTAATAATCAAAATTAATTCCGTTAACTTTGTCCTAAACAAATATCAACACTGTATGGCTTTAGTAAACATACCGCGCTTGGACTTGCAGCATTACACACAAGGAACCCAAGAACAAAGAAATCAATTTATTCAAGATATTGGCAAAGCGTTTAACGAAACGGGCTTTGTAACGATTGCAAATCATGGCTTATCAAAAGATCTGATCGAGGAGCTGTACCAAGTAGTTCCTGAATTTTTCAGCTTACCTACTGAGACGAAGGAAAAATATGAGTTTCCAGAATTGGCAGGTCAGCGTGGTTATACAGCAAAAGGAAGAGAAAAAGCTAAAGATGCGAAGACTCCGGACTTAAAAGAATTTTGGCAGCGCGGCCAAACAATTGTTGGCGAAGAATATTCTAAAGCTGATTTCCCGGACAATCCAGAAGTTGCTGAAATTCCTCGCTTTAACGGTGTCACAGCTGAGGTTTATAAAAAGCTTGAAGATACAGGCCGCGACTTACTGAAAGCGATTGCGACCTACCTTGACCTGGAAGAGAATTACTTCGAAAAATTTGTTATCAATGGTAATTCTATTCTACGTGCGATCCATTACTTCCCAATCAATGATCCTGATGCCTTAGCGCCTGACGCTGTTCGTGCAGGTGCACACGAAGATATCAACCTCATTACCTTATTAATTGGTGCCAGTGCGGATGGTCTAGAAGTGTTGACAAAAGATGGCGAATGGTTCCCTATTAAAGCCAAAGGCGAAGATATTGTTATTAATGTGGGCGATATGTTGCAACGATTGACAAACAATAAGCTGAAATCAACTACGCACCGTGTTGTCAATCCTCCACGGGAAAAGATGGGAACTTCGCGTTTTTCTATCCCTTTCTTTTTGCATCCAAAATCTTCCATGAGCTTGGCTTCACTAGAATCATGCATCGATGCAGAACACCCGAAAGTTTACGAAGATTATACCGCGGGTCAATACCTGGATGAGCGGTTGAGAGAAATCGGATTAAAAATGTAATCTGTAAAAGGAAGATAAAACTCCAAAAATATATAAAAAAGGATTCCATTAGCCATTAAACTAATGGAATCCTTTTCGTTTTAGGTCGACGAAACACCTAATTTATGCTTAAAAAGTGTAGCCAAATCCAACATTTAGATAGATATTATGCATACTAAAGTCTATAGAATTAAAATCTTTCTCTAGGATATTGTTAAATCCGTAGGTCAGATCGGTTAAAAATTTAAAGTGTTGGTTCAGGTGCCATTCTGCTCCAACTTGCGTTCCCCATTGAAATTTCCGAACGTTCTCAGAGAAATCATAGAAAGCCTGACTTCCCTCTTCAAATGTAATTTTTGTTCCGGTTGGTGTATTTTGACGCAAATAACCATCAGACACATTTCCATCAAAACTATTATCCAATAATGTAGCGAAATAAAGTCCTCCATAGAGATTCCACCGGTTAGATAACTTATAGACCGCTAACACCGGCAGTGTTAGATAGGTATTTTGAACGTTAGTTTCCACTTTACCCGTATAATACCCTTTCACTTTAGCATTATCTTTTACAATCTCCGTTAAATAGTTTTTCACCCGCGCCTTAGTTTTCATCCCTTTTGTTTCGAAGCGAAGCCCGGTACGAACCCCCAAGATTTTCTTTTCACCTAGCCATTTTGTCGCATTTGCTTCTAGTCCAACCTGCAAACCTGGATTGAAACTTTCAATCTTCCGTATGGTTTGAGGAAGACCCAACGGGCTACTGCCACCAATACTGAACTGAGCCTGCAATGCGTAATCGATATCGGTATTGAAAAAATTTGGATGATTTGACGTGCCGCTTTGAGCCTGCACACCACCAGTCGCTATCATGAAGACAGCAATTATATAGAGAAACTTATTCATTAGATAGTCTTTAATTTAAAAATGATCACACCAATTGGGAATATATTCAGTGATATGCTCCTCCATTGAAGTATTTATATTTATTGGTAATAGAAGGGATACTATTTTAAGTTATTTTACAACTAGCTCTACTTCATCAATAAGTAATGTACTGCCTACAGCACCGTTAAACTTATCCCCCTCTTTACTTGAACTAAATACAATTGTATACATATATTCTTTAGTGGGATCGAATGATTTACCATTGACAAAAGAGAAAGGAAGGTTAAATGGCGTCCATACATTTGTCTCAATCTGCTCTTTTGCTCCCACGCGTGCAACGGCAACTATGCGTGGATCAGTGAAGCTATGTGCTCCAGTTAGAAAATTATCTTTCGGCGGTGAGACCTTTTCAAACAATAACGCATACCCATCCCAAGTATCTTTCTTTAGCTGTGAAGGCGCATTGTTTACAATAAACAACTCACCAGCTTTATATTTAAAAAATCCCTTCAATGCCAGAGGGGCAGTTTTATTGTCATAAGGAAGTCCAAAACGTGTGGAGTTAATTGTTGGAAATGTCGTTTTAAATTCCCCTAAGAATAAATTACCTGCAGCGAGGGGTGAGCCAAATAGTCCACCTAATGCTCCTGTACTTTTGGTCGTAAGTTTCGCAGCTTTACCGATATAACCATCTGTTATCTGTGCCGTGGGATAAAAGCCAGGGAGCAATTGTTCTCCTTGTTCTAAAAGAGTAGCAGCTAAAATATTATATCCATCATTTGCTGTTGCCCAATTATATTTTTTTTGCCCTAGTGTTGTCAAATCAAAAAACTTATGATAATGTCCTTCTGGACTATCCGTATCTACCACTTCAGCATTCTCAAAAGGAGCATATAAATCTGCCCCTTCATCAATCACAAATGAAACCGTATATGTCTTAGTCCAAGCTCCATCCTGGGAAGTAACAGTATATTTTTGTGGTTCGAAAAAATTAAGTTCTGTACCACTTTTCGGCTCGATGGATGCCCCAGACGTCAACACAAATTCAGGAGATTGCATATAATTCCCCGTGAAACGTTTTAATGGGAAAACAACAGTATTGTTATCTATGGAGGGGTTACCCTTTAAAACCTGATCCCCTTGAGGGATACTAGCCGCTTCGATGTCCGCCTCAGCATTCAGAGCTTCTTCCTTGATACAACTTCCCAAGCTGAGAAGAAACGTAAAACCGATTACCCACAAGTAATTTCGTGTTCGCTTCATAAAAATAATATTTAGTGTAAATTTATTAATCGATGTGATTTCGCAATTTTGGCAAAGCCAGCATACCAAGTGTCAGAAAAAGTCATTGAAATGCTCTTCCTTAACAGTAAACCGATTCGTCAAATATATGGGCTGGCTATAACCCCTTGATCTCCTGCTTGACTTTAGTCGGCAAGCTTTCAACAATTAGACTATAACTATGGAAAATGAGTTCTTCAAGCTTTTTGTCTTCCAGTTCTCGATTGGCAATAATGGTATTCCAATGCTTTTTATTCATATGATAGCCTGGTAGCACTGTATGTTCGTACTTTTCACGCAATTCTATTGCCCTTTCGGGATTACACTTTACATTAAACCGAAGTTCATCGATCTGATCCAGCCCAACCAATAAAAAAATTTTGCCGCCAATCTTAAACACAAGTGTATCTGGACCAAACGGGGTTTCTTCCACAACTGGCCCGATAGATAAACAATAATCCCTCAGATCTTCAATGTTCATATTTCTTTGGTTTTAGCTTAACATTCCTTTTCCAAAACATGGCCAGAAAAGAAAAAAAATGTACTTTCCCTTATTTTTACAGCAGGGACTGGATTTCCTTTTGGATGGCTACTCCTTTATCGGCATTATACCATTTTTGAATTTCTTCTTTAATTTCGGAGAAATCCACTCCCTGCTCTTTCAGCTTCAAGAACAAATCTTGGCAAGCTGTAGGACGTGGTCCCCAGACAGCTAAATCTCGTCCGTTTTCATCACGTATGACAAGAATCGGAATAGATTTCCCTCCGTTGGTCAGGTAAGAATCGATCAGAAAAGGCGCGCTGTCACGAAGTTGTATGTCCAACGTGATGTTGGAGTTTTGTGAGGCCATTTTAGCGAGCATCGGTACAGAATGCGCCGCATCCCCGCACCAAGGTTCAGTAATAACAATCCATTGTTGTTTCTCAGCAATTGACTTTACAAAATGATCAAAATCCGAGTTTGGCTCAAATCGTTTTAACCACCGGCCCATTCTAGCCAAGTTCATTTTGGTGTACTGATAATATTGTTCGTCCTGATAGGCCGGGTAATTCTCAGGATGATTTAAGATATCTTCGAATTGCTGCAAGTAATTTTCAAAAGTCATAACATCAATTTTGTGCAAAGGTAAATTTTACTTCCAACTTTCTCAACATACCTATCGGCAACTATCTGTATTGAATGCAATAAAAATAAAGATTTTCGAAAAACTTCCATTAAAATAACAAAAAGCTGCTACCCTCCGGGGGATATACCAAAGATTTTACATTCAGAAAAGATATTTTACATTTATTAACGATTAAGTAAATTATATTTGAAGGATAACACCCGTACATGAAAATATTAGTTGAATTATTATTTTTGCTATTTATCCTCATCAACAGTGCTTACTCGCAAATAAACATCAAGGGGAGGATTCTAGACAAGGCAGATGATAAACCCCTGACCAATGCTTCTATTATTTTATTGAACCGCGATTCAGTTCTCCGTTATTTTAACCGCGCCAATGAAGAGGGGAGATTCCAGGTTAAAAATATCGAACCGGGGAGCTACATCATGCTGGCCTCCTACCCTAAATTTGAACTCTATAGCGATACGATCCAAATTGCAGACAAAGATCTGGACTTACACGATATCAAAATAAATTCCCAAAGAAACGTTTTACAGGAGGTGATTGTGACCCGTCGTCTTCCGATTACACTCAAAGGTGACACCATAGAATATGACGCCGCGAGTTTCGCGACGGAAAAAAATGCCAAATTGGAAGATTTACTGCGTCGTCTACCCGGTTTCACAGTGACGGGAGACGGAACTATCACGGCTCAGGGAAAATCAGTACAAAAAGTATTTATTGATGGGGAGGAATTTTTTGGTTATGATCCTAAAATAGCCATTAGAAATGTACGAGCAGATGCTGTCGACAAGGTACAGCTTTATGAGAAAAAATCTGAGGAGGCCGAGCTTTCGGGCATCGACGATGGCGTAAGGATCCAAACGGTTAATGTTGTACTTAAGGAGAAAGCTAGAAAAGGTCTATTTGGGAACATGGAGGCATTAGCGGGATCCCAAGAACTATATGCTGGAAATCTGTTCGCTGCCAAATTTAACAAGACCGAGCGTATTGGAATTACTGCCAGCCAAAATAATATGGGAAGTTCAAGCGGTCGTGAGGGCTCTTTACGGATGAACAATCAAATTACGGGCGAACCACTGAACACAAACCTTGGCGCCAACTATGATAATCAGTTCTTCAAAAAAGCCCTAAAAGTAAATGCCAACTATGGTTACGACGACAATAGCAATAAGAACCGTTCAGAAACTTACAATAAAAATGTGCTGCCAGACGAGTCTATTCAAGAAAAAAACACGAGTACTAATAATGAAAGGCACAGCCAAAGTCATGATTTCCGTTCAAACATCAGCATGCGACTGGATTCCACGCAAAGTATGGAACTCCAATCCAATGCCAGTTGGGAAAATACTTCGCAATTTAACTATACAAACAGCAACACAAGCGATGGATTGGCTAATCCAATCAGTGACTTTAGGGAGAATAATCAGTCGAATTCTTCAAACTCGAACAACAATTTTCGCTTAAACTATAGAAAGCGGCTAAAACCGGGACGCTCTTTAAATGTGATGATCGGCAACAATCACAAAGAATCATCTTCAGAAAGTAAAGTCAATTCACGAACCTATTTTTATAAAACAGCAGATAGCACCATTATCGACCAAAATCGACAGGGCTGGAATAAGGGCAATAATTTCACTTCGTCCATCAACTTGAATAACCGAATCAATGCGTATATCAATGTTGCCTTGGGCTATAGTTTTAATCATTCAAAAAACACCAATACGCAAAATTCAATAAACAATATCACGCAGCAGTTTGATTCACTTTACTCTCAAAATCAGGTGGACAATAACACTAATCAAGGAGTTAATGTCAACTTTTCTTACCGCAAAGAAAAACTGGAAATCAATTTTTCAAACCGAACTTTCTACAAAAATCAACAGCTGAATGATAGCTACAGGGCCATTGATCTTGCCCGTAACTTTTGGGATAACAATTTAAATATTGACGCCAATTATCGAATTTCAAACAGTAGAAATATACGATTAGCTTATCAGAGTTCAAATATTATACCGTCGTTTGATCAATTACAGCCACTTCAACCCCAAACCAATCCTTTGTTCCAGCAAATTGGTAATCCCGATCTTAAGCGCGCAGTTAGTAATAATATTTCGGCCAATTATAACGCTTTCAGTTTATTGAAAGGAACAAATATTAATATCAACGGGAGCTTCTCGTTTGTCAACAATCCTATTGTTAACAAAACCACCATATTGGACAATTCGGCTCAAATCAGCACTTACGAAAACCTGTCCGGCAAATCCAGCTGGAATAGTAATCTGAATATCAACCACATGCAACCTTTATCCAATCGTCGTATCAACTTTAACAAGAGTGCAAGCGTCAGATTTAATAATAGCTATAGCTACACCAAATTTGAAGGTGGTCAATCCAGCGGCGAATTTCTGCTGAACAATGCAAAGAACACCAATTTTAGCGTAGGTTCAAGCTTAAATGAACAAGACTCAGAGGGATTTGACTTTGACGTTTCTGTAAATACCGGATTTAATATACAGCAAAATTCGATCAACACGCAATATAATGCGACAAGTTTTTTGGGGGGAACGTCAGCCTATATTAAGTACTTTTTACCGAAGAAATTTAATATCATGACCAATATTTTCTATAGCTATACAGGCCCGACTAAGCTTTATAAAAAATCAATCAATCAATTTTATGCCAATATTGAATTGGAGAAAAAAGTGCTAAAAGATGAGAGCATGACGCTCAGTGTAAAGGCTTTTGACATTTTCAACACATTTAATAATACACGCCGTAGTGCAAGTGACACCAACTATTCCGAATCCGTTCAACAGGTATTAACACAATACTTTCTGATCGGCGTGAAGTGGGATTTTAACAAATATCTAGGGAAAGGAAATGATTAAAAAATTATATTTAACTGTAATTATCTGCTGCCTGTTTGGGCTGTCCATTCAGGCACAATATGCTTATTTTGGAAGCAGGGGCACGATCAGTTTTGATAAAGTCACGTATACAAAAGCGCGCCTGCGACAGATGTCCAACGACATAAATTCGAAAGGAATGGACAGAGGCGCAGGAATAATGGAATATTTGGATAAGGTACCTGATTCGCATACAGAAAAATTGAAATTCTACTTTGATGAGAATTCAACCGTACTGATGCCCGAGGAAAGCGCGGAAAGTGACAAGAAAAATGCTGAAGTGAAGATGACCGCACCTAAGACTATTTCTGCCAATGGTCGGGGCGGCAGATTTCAAGGGGCGGCTCGATCTGGCGCAAGCCCGAGAGGACAATTTAGAGGTGGAGCTAAAAATGGCAAAGTGCTTTATCAGGATCTGAAAGCTGGCACCGCAGATATTCAGCTCGACATTGACGAGAAATACATTCTTTCGGAAACATTGGACAGCATTACTTGGCGGTTCACAGAAGAATACCGAAATATTGCTGGTGTAAACTGCCGCCGGGTGAATGGTGCCACCAAAGACTCACTTTATCTTATTGCCTACTATTCGGAAGAAATTCCTGTTTCAGCAGGACCAGCCTTAAGCCATGGTCTCCCGGGGATGATAATAGGTCTCGTGATTCCTGAAATGCATATTCAATACTGGGCTACAACTATTGAATATACCAATAAACTTGTGCCTGCTGACTGGCGAGATAAGAAATCGAAAAAAATGGAACTTAATGAATTCTCGGAAATCTTTGGCAGATATATGCCACGCAATCGACAAAACGAGTCAGCAAAAAAAAGGATTTTAGAGCAATTGGTGTATTGAAAATGTCAGTTTGGCAGTCCCTAAAGACAAATAGATGACAAATAGTGATTTTTTTTAAAAAAATTTGGATTGGCATAAGGGTTGATAATAGAGTGATAGATTTGTTTAAGTAAAAAATTAAAACACAAGATATGTCTAAAATTATAGGAATTGACTTAGGTACTACAAACTCATGTGTTGCCGTAATGGAAGGTAACGAGCCTGTAGTAATTACGAACAACGAAGGTAAACGTACAACTCCTTCGATCGTAGCTTTCGTAGAGGGTGGCGAGCGCAAAGTTGGGGACCCAGCAAAGCGTCAAGCAATTACTAACCCACATAAAACTATTTATTCCATCAAACGTTTTATGGGACTTTCATACGATGAAGCTGTGAAAGAAGCAGAACACGTACCTTATAATATCGTTAAAGGTGACAATAATACACCGCGTGTAGAAATTGACGACCGCAAATATACACCACAGGAGATTTCTGCTATGGTTCTTCAAAAAATGAAGAAAACAGCAGAAGATTTCTTAGGTCAGGAGGTGACTGAAGCTGTTATTACAGTTCCTGCATACTTCAATGATGCACAACGTCAAGCAACAAAAGAGGCTGGAGAAATTGCTGGTTTATCAGTAAAACGTATCATCAACGAGCCAACAGCTGCAGCTTTAGCTTATGGCTTGGACAAAGCACACAAGGACATGAAAATCGTTGTTTTTGACTGTGGTGGTGGTACTCATGACGTTTCTGTACTCGAGTTAGGTGACGGTGTATTTGAGGTTAAATCTACTGACGGTGATACGCACTTAGGTGGTGATGACTTTGATAACGTAATCATCAACTGGTTGAACGAAGAATTCAAAAGTGAAAACAATGGCTTTGACTTGAAAAAAGACCCAATGGCATTGCAACGTTTGAAAGAAGCTGCTGAGAAAGCGAAAATTGAATTATCAAGCTCAACTTCTACTGAAATCAACCTGCCATATATCACTGCTGATGCAACTGGACCAAAACACTTAGTTCGTTCATTATCACGCGCTAAATTTGAGGCTTTGGCTGCTGACTTGATCAAGAGAACAATTGCTCCTTGTGAATCAGCATTGAAAAATGCAGGTTTCAGCAAATCCGATATTGATGAAATTATCTTAGTAGGTGGTTCTACTCGTATCCCGGCAATCGTTGATGCGGTAAAAGCATTCTTCGGAAAAGAGCCTTCTAAAGGTGTAAACCCGGATGAAGTGGTAGCTTTAGGTGCTGCTATCCAAGGTGGTGTATTGACCGGTGAAGTGAAAGACGTTTTATTATTGGATGTAACTCCACTTTCATTGGGTATTGAAACAATGGGTGGTGTGATGACTAAATTGATCGAAGCAAATACGACAATTCCAACTAAAAAATCGGAAACATTCTCTACTGCTTCGGATAATCAACCATCAGTAGAAATTCACATTCTACAAGGTGAGCGTCCTATGGCAAACCAAAACCGTACAATCGGCCGTTTCCATTTGAACGATATTCCACCTGCTCCTCGTGGCGTTCCGCAAATCGAAGTTACTTTTGACATTGATGCGAACGGTATCATCAAAGTGTCTGCGAAAGATAAGGCTACTGGAAAAGAACAAAATATCCGCATTGAAGCATCTTCAGGTTTGTCTGACGAAGAAATCAAACGCATGAAAGAAGAAGCTGAAGCCAATGCTGATGCCGACAAAAAAATGAAAGAAGAAGCTGATAAGGTAAACGCAGCTGATGCTTTAATCTTCTCAACTGAAAAACAATTGAAAGAATATGGCGATAAAATTTCAGCAGATAAAAAAGCACCAATTGAAGCTGGCTTAGCGAAATTAAAAGCTGCATACGAAGCGAAAAACTTCGCTGATATTGACGCTGCTTCTGAAGAATTACAAAATGCTTGGAATGCTGCTTCTGAAGAGATGTATGCTGCTTCTCAAGGCGGTGCTCAACAGCCTCAAGGTGATGCAGGACAAGCTCAAGGTGGAAACCAAGGTGGTGATGATGTAACTGACGTCGATTACGAAGAAGTGAAGTAATCACTCCTCCTCATAAAAAAAGCTCCGGGAACATTAATCCTGGAGCTTTTTTTTATTTTAACCCTTTCGCTTTTCTATTTCTTAACATTCAACGACTACTTTTTTATGCGCTTCGAGCTATTGTTTGTTCTTATAGTGACTTAATATTCCTTTGTCGAATGTAGCCCATATTCCTGCCGGCATATCCGCCTTCTTTAAAGCATTATTTGTCCAGGTATTGCAGGAATAAAACATACTATACGCACCTTTCGCTTCATAAAACGCATCTGAATCACCATATTGTGCATTTGTATTCACTAAAATAGCTTGATTTTGATTTCCGTCTAACGATTGTTTGATATACTGTACCAAATCATGGTATTGCGATCTACTGATCTGATAAGAAAAACATAATTCATCTTCCTGAATGGTATTGTAATAGGTCACATGAATGGCGGACTGGCCTAATCCGAAAGCAGCGATGAATGCTGTGGAGACTTTTAGATCCTTCCATTCCGGCGTATCCAAATAAAACCCTTTGTCCCCCCAGCCGATCCCAACATACTGATATCCGTGATGTTTCCCGATCGTATTTTCATAAGGAAACAATTGCGACCAATCCATCTCTTCGTTGACGACCGGTAACACAATATCGGTATGAACACCATTTGATTTGACAAAGACCTGCACTGTCCTATCTACGTTGATTTCTCTTCGCTGCGCTGAAATGCGCGACAAACTGTATTCCGCCACAATATAAAGCACGCAAAAAGACAACAACCCTAAAATAAAATAACCTAACACTTTAAGAACTTTTTTCATCTAAGATCTATTTCCACTCATTAATCAAGCAAACAGGACAAAAAAAACCTGCATTGCTGGCAATACAGGTGAAAGATAAGCTATTTCTTTTAGCTCTTAAAATAACTTTTCAGGATAGACTCCATCAGCAACCAATTTTGAAATTGATTCCTGTACAATAGGTTTATCCTCTTTATATGTTACACCAAACCATTTCGATGAAGTTGGAATTACTTTGAAATCCGCCAATTTATGTTTCACCATATAATCTGGTACGGAAGGTATAAAAAATTCTGCTTTTAAATTCTCTTTGTTTTCCTCGACAAAAGCAGGAAACATCGCTTGTGCTACTTCGAAAATTTTTGGTGTAAACCCCCAAAAGTTCATTGAAACACGCGTCTTTGGATCTAGATCCGTTTCCACGCCATTTTCTTCGTACACGATTTTGCGGTTATCCCCTTCGCCTTTGTAATATATATTTGTCCGTTCGGTTACACTTTGCATGTGTCCTGAAGGCGTCACCTCACATACACCACGCGAAACATAACCATAATCAGACATGGTATTTCCAACCTGAAAACCCATTAACGACATTTGTTGGTCAGAAACCTCAGTCGTTAAGAATTCAGCCATTTTTTGAAAAGAATCGGATCCGTAAAAATCGTCTGCATTGATAACACAAAATGGTCCATGTACCTTGTCTTTGGCACTCATCACCGCATGCGCTGTACCCCAAGGCTTAGTTCTCTCGATCACATGATTGACACCGAATTTCGTCAGGTCAAAATCTTGAAAAGCATAATCTACTTCTATTTTACCCTTCAATTTCTCATCAAATACTGCTTTCATTTTTTCCAGAAATTCTTCCCGGATAATGAATACAACTTTTCCAAATCCTGCGCGAATGGCATCGTAAATTGAATAGTCAATAATCGTCTCGCCGTGTGGGCCAAATCCATCTACTTGTTTTAAAGAACCATACCGGCTAGCCATTCCTGCTGCCAAAATCAAAAGGGTTGGTTTACTCATATTTAAATTGCGTTAATAGAATTTTCTTTTCGTGGGTAAACTTAGCTAAATTTGCCTTTAAAAGCAAATTTAGCTAAGTTCAGCTCTACCTTCAAAGGTATAGTATTGAAACGAAAAAGATCAAAAAATTATTGTTATTTCTTTTTTAAGAATGCGTTTAATAACCCCGTTGCCAATTTGCCCAAAAACTTCACGCCTTCACGCGCTAAAGTAGTTGTAGCAGTTCGTTGCGCAGCTTCCAAAGGAGTCTGTCTTCGGGAAGTAGGCCGACTTGCCTTTTCCACTTCTTTTTGCTGGGCCGCGTGCTGTTGTTCCTGCTCCACGGCCTGCATTCGTTCTTGTATGATTTCAGCCGCAGAACGATTTTCTTGCCGCTTTTGGTATTTAGCTTTTAAATCAGACTGATTGATAATTTGTAGGATTGTTGGGTCACTTGCAGGCCCCATCACGGCACGGGCAGGTATCAAATGCGTAGCAACAACCTCCGTGGGGATACCTTTATCATTCAATACGGTAATCAATGCCTGCCCCGTTCCCAAGGAGGTTAAGACCTGATCAATTTCATAAAAGTCGGATTTCGGATAAGTTTTAACAATCTTCCTTAAGTTTTCAGCATCGTTTGGTGTAAAAGCACGCAAGGCATGTTGCACACGATTTCCCAACTGCGCTAAAACAGATTCTGGCACATCGGTTGGGGACTGCGTACAAAAGAAAACCCCGATCCCTTTCGATCGAATCAGGCGAATGATCTGATCAACCTGTGCCAGAAAGGCTTTAGGAGCTCCGTTGAACAGTAGATGGGCTTCGTCAAAGAAAAAGACAAGCTTAGGTTTGTCCAAATCACCTACCTCGGGCATATTTTTAAACAGCTGTGCCAGTAAGCTTAACAAAAATGTAGAATAAAGTATGGGCTGATCTTGTACATCGGAGATATTTAATAAGCTAATCACGCCCTTACCATCCACCTTTTGAAACAAATCGTTGATATCAAACTCTTTCTCACCGAAAATATGCGCTAGGCCTTGCTGTTCCAATGCAACGATCTTACGTAAGATGGTTCCCGAGCTTGCTGTGCTAATCTTACCATAATCATTTTTTATTTCTTCGCTACCCGGTCCTTCCGAAAGGTAGGTAAGCAATTTCTTGGTATCTGAAAAATCGATCAAAGGCATTTGTTGATCTTGCGCATACTTAAAAATAGCCGCTAATACGCCCGTTTGCGTTTCATTGAGCTCCAGTATCCGGGCTAGCAAGACCGGCCCAAAGTCCTCTACAGTAATCCGCATAGGAATTCCCTTATTGCCAGAAAGTGAATACAATTCAACGGGAAACGATGATGGCTCAAACGGCACGCCCACGGCGTTTCCCCGATCAATAAGGGCTTGATTGGTGACACCTGGTTCTGCTAAGCCTGATAAATCGCCCTTGACATCCAGCATAAATACAGGTACAGAGGCATCCGACAACTGTTCGGCGATCAATTGTAGCGTCCGCGTTTTACCGGTTCCGGTAGCCCCGGCAATAAGTCCGTGACGGTTCATCATTTTCAAAGCTAAATTCACTTTTGCTTCAGTTTGAATTTCCCCATTGAGAATTCCTGCCCCCAAATAAATGAATGCTCCTTTTGGGTTATAGGATACCTTTACCTTCTCAATAAATTGTTCTTTATTTGCCATACCTAAGGCTTTAAGTTTATAAATCAATAAAAATTGAAAAACGTTTCATAAAAATAATCTCTTCGTCACAATTTAGTGCCAAAATATATTTTTTAGTGCACTATTAATTTGAATTTAACATGGAATTACTATTTTTACGATGTAAAACAGTAAGACTAAAGGTAATAAAAAATGTTAAATAAGCGGTTTAGATTTGTGGCAGCGTTCATTTGCGCGATCATCTTTTTCACAAAGATGGCTATATCTATTTCACCTATTTTTTCCAATAGTTTAGATCAAAGTACAATCTTACAGGTTGTTTTACAACTGGAAATCGAGAACAATAATGGCGCGAGTAATGATACACTCGAAACAGCCTCAAAATTTTTCAATACGAAGTCAGAAGAACCTATTGTATTCGAAACTATACTCGTTGAGAACCAAGGAAAACAAAAGAATTATCTTAAAAATGAGAAAAGCATTTTAGCTTTTCACCCTACGGTTCCAACACCCCCTCCTAACTTATAACGACATCCTATCGGGATGTTTTCCTCTCGACCTGCACGCGAAAGAAAAAGCGTGTACGGTATTCTTGATTTTTCTTAAGCAATCTTTGCTCTGGCATTATCGGTCGATTGTTGGCCTTTTGTTGAGTGCAACGCATACGTCGATGCTCCCAGCCAATAAGCCCTGTATCCGTTATTGCTGCCGCTATTATAGGTTGCTTGATGAAAACTTTATTTACAGATAAACACAAATTTTATGTTTGGAACTCGTACGTCGGCTTTTCTAAAATTATCGAAAAGAGACTTAAAATATGACTTCCCTGCTAGTGTTGTGGTGTTTTTGGTGGCACTTCCATTATGTTTGGGAATTGCAATGGCCTCAGGTGCGCCATTGTTTGCAGGATTATTGACAGGTGTAATTGGTGGAATCGTGGTCGCTTCCATCAGTAAATCACCACTCAGTGTAAGTGGACCAGCTGCTGGTCTAACTGTTATTGTCTTAGGTGCTATTCAAAGCCTAGGCGCATATGAAACCTTTTTACTTGCCGTCGTCATTGCTGGCATAATACAAGTCATTCTTGGAATATTAAAAGCTGGAATGATCGGCAATTATTTCCCCTCAGCGGTCATTGTAGGGATGCTTGCGGCAATCGGTATTACGATTATCATGAAACAAATTCCTTTAGCATTGGGTTTGGTGGAATCACACGCCTTTGAAATGGACAATGGACATGGTATTGGTGCTTATTTTGATACAATTGCCTCTGCAATCAACTTTGGTGCATTTATCATCTGTGCGCTTTCTTTGGCGATTCTTATCTTTTGGCCATCGATTCCAAAGCTCAATAAAATTCCAGCCCCATTGGTGGTTGTAATTTTAGGTGTCAGCTTAGCTTACCTTTTTAACGGATCAGCATTCCAATTGCATGAAAAGCAATTTGTCTTGGTTCCGGTTGTAGGTTCCTTCTCCGAGTTCACGGGTTTATTTACACTTCCAGATTTTACACAGGTAGTGAACAAAGAGGTGTGGATTGCTGCGTTTACCATTGCGATTATCGCTAGCCTTGAAACCCTATTGAGCATCGAGGCTGTGGATAAAATAGATCCGTACAAAAGAAATACTCCAACTAACCGCGAACTTGTTGCGCAGGGGATCGGTAATATGACCAGCGGACTTTTAGGGGGCCTACCATTGACATCCGTTATCGTTCGCTCATCGGCAAACGTCAATGCTGGAGGAAAAACGAGACAATCTGCTGTTATGCATGGTATTTGGCTTTTGGTCGCTATGCTTGCTATCCCAACAATGCTAAATATGATTCCGCTAGCCTGTCTAGCCGCCATTCTCCTTCATACTGGGTACAAATTAGCAAAACCAAGCCTGTTCACCTCCATGTACAAAAAAGGTCTAGATCAATTTATCCCATTTTGTGTCACTATTGTTGCAATTGTTTTTACCGATCTTCTGATGGGGGTAGGAATAGGCATTGTCGTGGCGACATGCTATATTTTGAGAGCAAATATGAAAAATGCTTTCAAATATAATGTTGAAAAAGACAATGAAGAAGATAAGGCCGTCATTACATTAGCGGAGGAAGTATCCTTTTTGAACAAGGTTCCGATCCAACAAAAATTATACAGCCTCCCAAAATCGATCAGCAAGATCCGTATCGATGGGACATTCAGTAAGTTCATCGATAAAGATGTCATTGAAGTCATAAAAGATTTTGAACAGAATGCAAGAAGCAAGGGAAAAGACATCGAACTTTTGCAGGTTGTCTATAAAAAACCTTCCTAGGACGAAGACCTTCTTTATAGATTACTGTACTTGGTTGGGCATCATATTGCATGAAAAGACTCAATTGGGACGGCAGGGACAATCATTGAGATCGGGAACGGATTTTCAATGAAAATAAGTTGTTTGAAGTAAACAATGAATTTAGACATTTGTATTCATTATCATAAAATAGAAACTACGCCTGCGGGCACGAGTGAAATAAGAAAAATATGGAAAATAAAGATTTAATAACAGGATTTGACAATATCATTAAGGGAAATAAAGAGTGGATGGAATTTGTGAAAAATGACGTAACAGGACGCTTCCAGCAGCTTGCCAAAGGTCAGAATCCGGAAATTCTTTGGATCGGTTGTGCAGATAGCCGAGTACCCGCAAACGAATTGACTGGCACAAAGCCAGGAGAGGTATTCGTACACCGCAATATTGCCAACATGGTCATTCACTCTGATATGAGCATGCTTTCAGTATTAGACTATGCAGTCAATGTTTTGAAAGTAAAACATGTCATTATCGCAGGTCACTATGGCTGTGGAGGTGTAGCAGCTTCTCTAAGCCGCAAGCAGTACGGCATTATTGACAACTGGCTTGGCCATATCAAAGATGTATATCGTTTACATAGCGCAGAGATTGATGCGATCGAAGAACACGATAAAAAGGTAAATCGCTTAATCGAGCTTAATGTAAAAGAGCAAGTTTTTAATCTTTGTGCAACGTCCATCATTCAAAACGCGTGGAAAGAACGTAATGATCTTGCAGTACATGGCATGATTATCAATATCGGTACTGGAGAATTGATCGACCAACATTGTACGTTTACGAATAATGATGAACTGGGAGAAGTCTTCTCGTATAAATAGCGTAGTAATAAAAATCGGTAAAAGGGGCATTGCATAATATTGCCCTTTTTTTTTGCCAGATCAAAAGGTTATTAACTATGCACATACTAAGCCATATAACACGCACATTCCACCGCTTATCCTGAGCCGAATATCTACGATCTCCTAGCAAATATCTCGTCGCGAATAATTAACTTTGCACTATGAGTGAAGAAAAATCATTAAATTTTATCGAGGAAATTGTCGAAGAGGATCTTCGTACAGGAAAGCATGGCGGACGTGTATTGACACGTTTCCCTCCTGAGCCAAATGGTTACCTCCACATTGGTCACGCCAAATCCATCTGCTTGAACTTTGGATTAGCACAGCAGTATAATGGCAAGACTAATCTACGTTTTGATGACACTAACCCTGTCACTGAGGATACTGAGTATGTTGAAAGCATCAAGAAAGATATTCAATGGCTTGGATTCCAGTGGGCAGAGGAATTATATACTTCAGATTATTTTGAGACATTATACAGTTATGCCGTTGAGCTAATAAAAAAAGGTCTAGCATACGTTGACGATAGCACAGCTGAAGAAATCGCTGCCGCGAAAGGTACCCCTACAGAACCGGGAGTTCCGACGCCTTACCGCGGCAGGTCTGTTGAAAAGAATCTTGCTTTATTTGCAGAAATGCGTGCCGGTAAATACAAAGACGGCGAAAAAGTACTCCGGGCAAAGATAGATTTAGCTAGCCCGAATATGCATATGCGCGACCCTTTGTTGTACCGCATCAAACACGCTCATCACCATAGAACTGGCGATCAATGGTGTATCTATCCCATGTATGACTTTGCACATGGACAATCCGATTCTATCGAGAAAATTACACATTCGATCTGTACATTGGAATTTATCCCACACCGCCCACTTTATGATTGGTGTATTGAAAAATTGGAGATTTTCCCTTCTAAGCAATACGAATTTGCCCGTTTGAATATGACCTATACCGTCATGAGTAAACGCAAATTGCTGCAATTAGTTAATGACAAATTTGTTGAAAGCTGGGACGATCCACGTATGCCTACGATCTCAGGATTGCGAAGAAGAGGCTATACACCTGCGAGTATCCGTAACTTCTGTGAGAAAATCGGTATTCAAAAGCGTGAAAATATGATCGATGTCAGTCTTCTGGAATTCTGTATTCGAGAGGATCTCAACAAAACAGCATGGCGCAGAATGGCTGTATTAGATCCAATTAAATTAGTCATCACTAACTATCCTGATGGCCAGGTAGAAGAACTTATCGGTGAAAACAATCCAGAAGTTGAAGGTGGTGAAGGCGCGCGGTCCATTCCCTTTTCAAAAGAACTTTGGATAGAACGCGATGATTTTATGGAAGACGCTCCAAAAAAATTCTTCCGTTTAGCTCCAGGACTTTCTGTGCGTTTAAAACACGCATATATCGTAACCTGTCACGATTTTGTGAAAGATGAAAATGGAAAAGTAACAGAAGTGCATTGTACTTATGTTCCAAATTCTAAATCAGGAGAAGATACTTCTGGGTTGAAAGTGAAAGGAACAATTCATTGGATCTCCGTGCCGCATGCGAAAGAAGCCGAAGTGAGATTGTACGACAGATTGTTCAATGATGAAAACCCTGCTGCTGCAGAAGATTTCAAAGCATCAATTAACCCTGAAAGCTTGCATATTATTGAACGCGCTTATATTGAACCGGATCTAACACATGCAACCCCGGGAAAAGGTTATCAATTTATACGACTGGGGTATTTTACATTAGATACACATTCTACCCCTTCCCAATTAGTCTTTAACCGTACGGTTACACTGAAAGATTCCTGGGGCAAAGAGGTAAAGAAAAATGCATAAAAGATTTATTCTTAACTAAAAGAGGTCGGAGGTGATTCCGACCTCTTTTAGTTTATAGTATGTCCTTTTACTAAATCTGCAGCCAGCTTTGACATTCTCCTTCCCCAAAAACCATTTATAAACACAGCCATCCTCTTCACAGCATTTCTGATAAATTTAGGCAACGCTATCAAACCTGAGATCATCCTAAATTTTTGCTTTTCTCCAACATGCAATATAGCCTTCGAAAATTCAGGCTTTACTCAAGACTGACAAACAAAATACCCCCCAGAGTCAAAAACAGATACAGAAGTGCTTTTTTTTGACACTAATTTATAAAGGTACGTCATGTACACTACTCAAAGCATTATATCATTCATTTTTCAACTTGATTATCGTCACTCTTTTGCCTTGATTTTAGCAATAGTTTTACGTCAAATAAATACCCTTAATGATATGAAAAAGTTATTTTTAATCGCATTGACACTCACTTTAGGAGCACTAAGTTTACAAGCACAAACAATCCCTAATCAACGTTGGCAAATGAGACTCAGAGGAGTGGCAGTCATGCCAAACGAATCGGCTACTATTAATACGATAGGCGGAGACGTGGACATCAACACAAAGTTTATTCCTGAACTGGACTTCACCTATTTTTTCACAAAAAACATTGCGGCGGAATTGATTCTTGGAACGACAAAACATAATGTGCATACAACAGGCTCAGATTTAACTGCGATTGGTGGAAGTTCATCCAGCAATGTCGATCTAGGCAGTGTTTGGCTTCTTCCTCCTACGCTTACAGCTCAATATCACTTCTTCCCCGATGGAGCTATAAAACCTTATGTGGGCGCAGGGATAAATTACACGATATTCTATAGTGCTAACGCTGGATCGACTGTAAAGAATGTGAAATACGACAATGCTTTTGGCTTCGCTACCCAACTCGGGATTGACTTTAAGCTATCAGACAAATATTTTGTGAATTTAGATGCTAAATATATTCTTTTAAAGACAGATGTTA
>Ga0308156_1000894_pt1 | contig 44267 bp, 51 predicted proteins | sample PhyAR2_FD_201041 | JGI IMG/M metagenome (GOLD analysis project Ga0308156, IMG submission 201041) | Phyllosphere microbial communities from UC Gill Tract Community Farm, Albany, California, United States - DLSL A.R2 | ecosystem: Host-associated > Plants > Phyllosphere > Unclassified | place: USA... | reverse complement strand
CCCGTAAGATCATAAGGTATTCCATTTTGTACTATCTTAAATTCAAATATTTCACTATTTTTATTCCCTTGCCTTACCTTTAAAAGTCCTAAATGATTATAAGGTTCCGTGGTACTTAATGTACCTGCCCATTTAGCCATAGGATCACCTCTCTTTCTTTATTATTTCGGCGGAATGACAATGGAACTAATTTCACTTGGTCCAACCCAAGATCGTTCGTATTTACCGACCACTTGACCTAGACCGATGTTCTGCTCGTATGTTTGAAAACCACCATTTGCCAAACCACGAATAACTCCAGTGTGACCAAATTCATAGTCAACATTAAATCCGCCAATATTCCCACCACGCTTCCAGTTAATAATCGCGCCAGTTACTAACTGATCATATGATGGATTAAAAATAACCTTCCACCCAACTGCTGCCCAATCATAACCACTACCTATTTCAGCAGCAGCTTCCGTGTCTCCAATATTATGACTTAACGGGTAAGCAGTGCCTGCACCTAAGCCACAACCGCCAAGCACGCCAGAGTATTCTGCTGGCACGGCGTAACACTGACCGTTTCCGTGGCGTTGCATCACTAAAGATTCTAAACGTTGTAACCCTACTTTTCCCAACTCTGTAGAAGGTTTTAAGTCTTTGAACTTGTCATGCCATTCTTGTGCCCACCCTTGTCTTTCTGGATGTGCTACCGCTGGACGTTCAAAGTTTCGTTCAAATGTATTAGCGGCTTGTCTTGGATCAGTCATATTTTTAAATCCATCAACACTAGTTGGATCAACAATCCCTAACCACTGACCGTTATACATACACCAATCAATCAGTTTAGACTGACCAAGAATAGAAGAGTGTCCATCGGTAATATTAGCTGCTTGCATCAGATTTTTAACGTACTGAATACCGTCAGAAGTCGGACTTCCAACTAACGGATAAGCAGATCCATCCCATTGAACTAATCCATAACCAGGACCAACACTACCTTGAAGAGTATCAGGATCCATTGTATGACCTGTTTCTTGTTGGACATTCCCGAGTATACCTGCCGCAGCGGCTTTGCTATATCCTTTAGAAAGTAGATAGGTCCATAAGTCCCATGCAAATTTATCCGCTTTGCTTGTAACTTCTGGTGGGTAACCTCCACCGATACCACCTCCGCCACCACCAGAGCCATTACCTGTTATTTCTTTGCCATTGAGGAAAAGTTTGCCTTCGATGTGAAGATCACCTTTATGGGTGTGCGTACCTAAAGTGGTTAAAAGTGGTTTTTGTTGGTTTGAATTGTGCGGTATCTCAAGTATCGGCGTGCCGTAACCATCATGTAACGAGAAATATTTTCCTTTCTCCATAACAATACTTATACCACCGCCATCACTACTACTAGAAGGTGTTACTCGTCCATAAAATTCACCAGTAGAAAAATCAAAGAAATCTAAGTGTCCGTTGTTCAATTCAATTTTACCTGTTTTATTACTATTTACACTTCTAATTAGAATTCCTTCAAGTATGCCTGTTCTGATAAAATTAGCGTTAAACACTCCATCTATTGTCCATGCAGTAAGGAAAGGTCCTTCCCATCCTGTTTTTGAAAAACCAATACCTGATTTATTCATACGCAACACATGTTTCGCTGTCGTAACGTCGTTGGTGTCCATGATCGCAAAGTCAGAAGGTTCGTTTTTAGGGTGCTGAATGACATGACCACCTGAATTACCTGTAATCATTTGAGAAGCTTGAATGACACTATCTGACAAATCTGCAGCGGCTTGCTGTAAGTCTTTTTTTGCTTCTGTCACTTGCGTTTGAATTTGATCTGTGTACATTCCGAGGTCATTCCCTAGCACAGTAGATTTATACTTTCCTAACGTAGGTAAGAAAACACACTCAATCATTCGCTCGGCTATGTTAGTGACACCCATATAATCAATGTCACAGTGCACGGTATCCCCAAAGTTAACCTTCGCTATTTCACCATAAAGTTTTTTGTATTCAACAGTATTCTCCAAAGCAATCATATTAATTTCATGCGTGACTTTAGGTTCGTGTATTCGATCATTATCAAATAATGTTTGACCCCATTTTTTCAGATCAGCTTCAGTCTTACATTCACTATTTTCTCTTTTAGCTATTTGGCGAGTCTCATCCGTCACACCTTTTACTTCTAAATATTTATATAAAACTGGAGGTTGTTCATCATCATAAACTTTATCATCAGGAACACCACCAACTAAATAAAGACTATTCACAACACTTTGATCATCAACGGTTTCCTTGATTGATTCCAGATTAACACCTAAATCAATTCTGAACCCTCTATCTTCACCGATTCGTTTCTTCAGTATCAATTTGTAATTGTCCATATCTAATTCGCAACCAGTAACACCAGCCAAGTTTTGATTTCCTTCGTTCTGTCCGATAATTGCACTAATCGGATTTACTTCTTTAGCAGTAAATTGATGCATCGTTTCAACATCGCTTAAGTATTCAAACGGTTGTTTAAAAGCGAGGTTATTTTTCAAATTCGCCATGATCTGCTTACCGTTACCTCTAGCTGTGTAGGCTAACTGAATAAAGTTCCTATTCGCTTCATAACCTAAGTGAGTAGCGTTGAACGATACGGATTGTAATGTTTTGTAGACGGTTATGATTTTGAAATACTGCCATGTTCCGTCAGTCCACAACGCTTTTACCCAATTACCTTTTTTGATCATTTTACGATTTTGACCTTTCATAGCGTAATTTCCGTAAAATGAATACATTTGATTGATAATTCGAGTAATTTCGGGAACGTCTTTCCAGTCAATTAAAGATTCGCCATTTTCTTCCAAATCAGTAGGAACTTTTTCATAGATATAAACTGGTTCCACTACAAGTACACTCCTCTCATCTGTATTTTCCCACTAGTGATATTTCCTGTTACTTTTATAATTTGATCACCTTGTTTAACTCGTAACCATCTTCCTTTAGTTCGTAGTTGAACGTCATTTTGAACACACATTGCTAATTCTGTATCTATAGTCATCGTCCCTTTAAGCGTGTTTAACACTGTGAGCTTGTATTCATTACATTCCAGAACGATATCACCACCGCCAGATTCAAACACAAAAAAAGGAGCTGACTTATCGTCGCCATGATTCGTGACGATATTCTCTCCTCGATTTAAAACAATTTCAGGTTCGTTGACTCTGTATTTGAGCGGATCACATCGAAAAACAATGCTGAATGTATAAAAAACACCCCATTCATTTTGATAGGGTTGTTCCTTGGACATATTGCATATCGCATGACAATATTTGTCAGGATCGTTATGCGTGATAAGAGTTGATTCTCCTAATAACCATTGTTTTACCTCAGCTAGATTCTCATATGGAATACTAACATTCGGGATTTCAAAATCATATGGTTCGTAATCCTCAAACCATTCATGCAATATTCGATTGCTGCCTAAAACAGACATTTCTTCATATTTTCTTTTTGAAACAACATAGGGCAATTCTTGTTCAATTACCAACCCGTGATCAACCAATGCATTTTCATTTTTCCAAATAAAGTTAGGGGTGTATCTGTCTAATAAAATCATTATCTAGATACACCTCCTAGTTGTAATCCAGTAAAATTAGCAGCTTGTTTCATTTGTCGATTCAATCGCATCAATTCACTTGGATTGTTCGCATCCACATTTCCAAAATGATTATGCTGTTCCACAGTCACGTTTCCATCATAATTACCGCCAATACCCTTGCGTTTTTCAGTGTCAGATAATGGCGTTACAGTGGTTTTCCCATTTTTAGCGGTCAGTAATTCGGGACCAGCTTCTCCAACGATCGCTTGACCGCTTATTAAGTGTCCACCTTCTGCCAGATAAGGAATTTTCCCAATATTAACACCTTTACCACCAATACCAGGTACCCATTTTGGTAGTTTAATATTATTTAAACCGCCAATCATAGCATTGATCATTCCAATGATCATGTTCAAAGGAGCTTTAACAACTGCTGCCATTCCATCAAAAATACCACCAACAATATCAGATAAACCTTGCCAAGCTTGTTGCCAATTACCTGTGAAAACTCCTGATATGAAATCAACTAATCCACCAAGTATTCGGGATCCCGCATCATAAAAATTCTGGAAATTTGCTAGGATTCCGCCGAACATTTCTCCGATATATCCAGCAATGAAATTGAAAACCTCGACAGCAACATCTGAGACTCCTTGGAAGAAGGCGTTCACTCCGTCATGGAACCACTGTACATTGTTATACGCCCAAATTAAACCAGCCACTAAAGCAGCTATTGCAGCAATAACCAATACAAATGGATTAGCAGCAAGAAAAGCACTCATGGCTGACCAAGCCGCTTGAAATGCTCGAACACCGCCAATTATTTTTGTAATTGATCCCATAAGGGTACCAATTATCACAAGTAGTGGACCTATTGCAGCTACTACACCAGCTATTACAATTATTGTTTGTTTCTGTCCGTCTGAAAGTCCTCTAAACCATTTCGTAACTGAAGAGATAGCCTTACTAGCTGCTTCAAAAGCTGGTAATAAAGCTATTTGAATTTGTTCCCCTAACTCACCCATTCCGACTTTCATTTGATTTTGCGCAATTTTCGCTTTATCAATTGGATCTAAAATATCTTCAAAAGTTTGATCAACTGTACCAGCTGCATTTTTAGCAGAATCAGACAAGCCATCCATAGACAAGGAACCACTATCGATCGCTTCAACCATTTTAGTTGCTGCTTTCGTTCCAAACACTTCACTAGCAATAGTTAATTTTTCTTGTTCATTTGTTGCACCTTTAATAGATGCAATCGTTCCACTAAGACCTTCTTGCATTGTTTTGTTGTCCTTAGCATAAACGACATTCGCTTTCGCTAGATAACCAATAGAAGCTGCCGAATCAACACCAGCTTTTTCCATTTGACCAATCAATGTTGTGGATTCAGCGAACCCCAATCCCATATTTTTTAATTGTGGAGCGCCACGATTTACAGCATCAAATAATTGATCCACACTCACACCAGTATCTTGACTTGTCTTGCTGACAACATCTAATATCATTGGAACATCATCTACAGATAATCTAAACAAATCCATTGATTTTTTTGCATTAATAGTTGATTGAGAAACATCGGCATCATTAATTTCTGAAAACTTGAGCATACGCTCAGTTGTATTTTCCAGGGCATCATCCATTAGTCCGAATTGAGTGTTGACTTCACCGATACCAGTTCCGATATCTTCCAACTCAGCTGGAACAACATCAACTACATTTTTAAAGCTATCTTGCAAGGATTCTAATTGATCACCGGTAGCTCCTGTAGCAGTGGTAATTCCATCCAAAGCGTCATCTAAATCTCCAAATGCTGACATTGCAGCGGCTCCAATCGCTAAAATCGGAGCTGTTACACCTATAGACATTTTCTTACCTACACCACTAACCTTTTCTCCAGCTTCTTCAATCTTTTGAAGTTTTTTTGCTGTATCAACTGATACGTCTCCTTGTTCTTTCAATGCTTCATTTGTATCTTCCAATGTTGATCTTAGCTTATTTTCTCCTGTTTCAGATTCCAACAATCTTTTATACAGTTTTTGTGATTCGTTCGAATATTCTCCTGTTTCTTTCACAGACTTCTCGTATTGCTCTCGCAATAACTGTGTTCTTTTTTCAGCTAAAGACAATTGCTTTTCTAATTTCTGCTTAGCAGCAGTTAATTTTTCCGTTGCTGTCGCATCTTTATCCATTGCCGAAACTTGATTTTTGTACTCAGTGGCAGCGATGTTCATGTCTTTGTTTATTTCCTTCACTGTTTTTGAGTACGAAACCTCGCCGTTTGTTTTAAAATTTAAAACAACATCCGATTCTTTTCCAGACACATAAGCACCCCTTTTCTACCACCAAGGACTTTTATCCATTGTTATACTTTCTGGTGTTTCAAAATCGGTATTACTTTCTAACCATTGCAAATAAGATTTAAGCCACAAGTTAGGCGTAGCACGTAAAAAGAAAGCCTCACTCCAACCTAGTAAAGTGAGGGCAACATATATGTAGAAACTCCAAGGAGTTCCTATCTCTTTTTGTTCTTCTTTCTTTTTTTGCTTACCTTTTTTTGTGTCGTTTGATAATCTTGTGGCTTCCTTGATTTTTTTAAGTCTTCAACCTGAAAACTTTGATCAGAAAATATTTCCATGCAAATAGCATAAATTTCTAGTACGGAACTGTTCATCCCTAAAAATTTGAAGATAGTTGAAGGCGATTCATCTAGTCCACCTGTCTTTAACATTCCGTAAATCAATGCTCGCATAATTTTCAGATCTGATGGAGTAAGATCTTTTGAGCTTATTTTCCCATCGCTTTTTTCGATCATCGCATTCATATCATCTTCGAATTTGGAATAGTCTCCACCATAAATGTCAGCGATATACTCCATTGTTTCCATAGTAAAAACAATTGGAAAACTATGACCTTGGATGGTAACTGTTTGGCTATTCGCTAAATCATCTACGATAATCCCGTAATCGGAAAGTCTAGCCATCTATTTTCGCTCCTCTCGTTTCAGGAACAGCAACTAATTCTTCCCACTGATCTTCTGAATATACTGGTTGTCCAATGAATTTTTCAAAATCTCCAGCCTTCGCACTATCGCGATTTGTATCAAAACTGGCATACATTACGTTGTTGTAATTAAGACCATTAGCCACAAAGTTTGCAGTTACATCATCAATTTTTGTTTCTTCTTCTGCAGTAACATATTCTTCGTCAATCACATTAGATAGTTGCGTTTTTGGATACCAAACTACTTTTTTTCCTCCACCTTCAACATTTCCAATGAATCCGAACGCAAAATAAGGAAATTCTCTTGCAGTAGTTTTTCCAAATGTTACACCGTTTGTAGCGATTAATCCTTTCAGTTCATCCATTACTTCAATAGGAATCCCCACATGATCTAACCCAATCTCATGTTTTGTTTCTCGACTCACTCGTCTAAACATTTTACTTGATGCCCATTTTTCTAATGCAGATCCATTTCCCTTGATACCAATTTTAGTTGCAATTGGTAATCTAACGATTGGGTCGTATGTCGGTGCTTGATTAACTACATCCGGTGTTTTCATCATTGCAATTAAAATGTCATCTAATCCTTCAAAATAAAAAACATCTTGTTTTCCCAAAGTTACTCATCCTCTCCATAATTTTAAAATATCTTGCGTCATCAATTCCTCAATTGTTGTTCTTTCTTGTTCATAAGTACCACTTGCAAAATGCTGGGCTCGTTGATTCACTGTTCCATTCTCGGCAAAGCGCCAATAAAAAGTTGTTTCTTCAAACGTCACTTTTACGCGATCGTTATCAACCATAACTTTCACTTGATCCGCCATATGCTTTTTATTCAACAATGACTTAGGAATTTTTGGTATAAGTTGTTGAGTGTAAAAATTAGCTGCATTTTCCAAAGATTTCATACTTATTTTTTTAGGATCGACTGCGCTTATTTTCCCTAAATGGTCTGCCATATCAGCAAAACCATTGTTGTTACTTGCCATACTCAATACACCTAACGTAAGTATAATAATTTGTGACCGTATCATCATTTTCATCACCTTGAATACCAACAAATTCTTTGTATGGGATACCAGCATGCTCAAGCTCACTTTCAATAACAATTAAATCTTGTTCAGTACCTAACGTAAAAAACGAGATTTGATAATAAGCTGATCGTCTATAAACTTTAGAGGACGCCATCTTTTTTCCTTTACTCACATTGGAATAAACAATATAAGGGTACATCGTTCCCAATTTGGCGTTATCTCTAAAAACTGGCAATTTAGTTGATCTTAATGCAGATTTTAGTTGTTCAAAATTAATCGACATAAGCCAAACTCAACTCCATTTCTCGTTTGTCCATATCCGTATAAATACGGGTTATTCGATAACTTACATTATCGATTCTAATAGCGTTGAACTTCTCCGTGATAGATTTATCCCAACGAACTTTAATACGCCTTACAACGTCGGTTTTTGCTTGCTGAGACAAATATTTTTCTTGAGCAGTCACTCCACGTTCTTCGTAAAAAATCGATCTCTTAGAAGTATAAATAGTTACTGGTCTATCGTTAATATCTTGAGATTCTTCAATGTCTAACAACTCAGCTTTCCACTTCATTTTGTTCTGCATTAATTTTGGCATCATCTTTCACCAGCCCTTCATTTAGAATTAATGGTGTTAAGGCATTAAAAGCACCCTCCATTTCAGATTCAGGAACTTTGTATAGCCAAAAGATAGATCCAATATAATAAGCAACAGACGAATTCTCATCATCTGTTGCTCGTTTAGCATACTTTTTACCCATATCTAAATAAAAAGAAAGCATGGAATCATCCATACCATCTTCAAATTGTATGTGTTTTTTAAACTTTTCTAAGGTGATTTCCATAATTATTCACCGCTTGCTGGAGTAGTTAAATCCAAGTTATAAACTGGCGTTTCAAATGGTCCATAAATTAACTGACCATCATTTAAGTGGTAAATTTTGAATCCAATTTTATTTTCACGTGAGAACAATTCTGTTAATTTTTCGATTTCCATTGAGCCAATAACATCTTGAATATGAAAATATGAAAAATTACCAAAATAAATTACTGGTACAGTTGGATCAAATTGTTTCTTAGATTCATCATATTTATCAGTATAATCAGTAACTTCTACTGGATAAGTGAATAATTTATAATCAAAATCATCATTTCCAGAATCTTTAAGAATTGGGTTACCGTTACTATCTAACATAGATTCTAATAATGTTTGAGCTGCACGATTAATCATGAAACGAGCACCTGAACGCATCGCTGTAGGTAAAGCATTTTTCAATTGAATTACTTTCAGATAGTTATTGTCACCTTTGCCTGTAAATGTAACTGCTTTTTTAACTAATGCACCTTTATTTTCAGGGCTAGAAAAATACCAGAATGTTTCTTTACGTAAATACGCCTTTTTCAACTCTTCCAACACGATAGCTTCAATATCAAAATCAGACATATGAGTTAATTTCTTAGTTACTTTGATAATCGCATCAAATTCAATTGGGTTTAAATATACGTCGTCAAATTCAATATCAGTAAATGGAATTAAGTTATTTTCATCACGTTCACTAGTGACAGTATTCGCTTCGGCTTGTTTAACCTGAACTGGGAAACCTTGAGTTCCTTTTGTTGGATGCACTGTGGCAAACTTACGCAATGGATTTTCTTCTTGTAAATAAGAAATAATTTCTTTATTTAATTCTTCTGGGACAAGAACTTTTCCATTGTTAAAACCAACACCAAATGCACGGGCTTGGTTTGGTGTAATTCGACCAGCTAAGTAACGTAAAAATGCACTACGTTGTGATAATTTTTTCACTTTTTCTTCTCCTCGACTTGAAATTCCTTTTCCAATAATACCTAATACACGACTGCGCTGTTCATCATCTGCAGGTTCTGGATCTTCAGTTGGTGTAACTTCTTCAACGATTTCATCAGTAGCTGCACCAAGATCTTCAACAACATCACCTAATTCGGTTGCGTCTTCCTCAGGTAGCTCAGCGATGGCATCATTGATTTCATCTAGTTCAGCGGTAACTTCCTCTACTTGTGATTCAATATCACTTAAATCATCACGTGTTAATGTTTCACCTTTCGCACGTTCTTCTAAAGTTTGTAGTTTTGCTTTCAACTTGGCAGCTCTTTTTTCTAAAATTTTACGCATTTTCATTATTTATATTCTCCAATCATTTTTAGTATTTTTTTTCTTAATTTAATTGTTTCAATATTCTTTTCTTGGAACTTACTTCGTAACGCAGCTTCGGTATCTTCGTAAGCTGGTAACGGGACAATAGATATTTCCCACAGCTCAACGTTTGTAATTCTAATAAGTGGAACGTCTCCAGAATAATCTTCCTCTTGAGCAGTTACCCAGAATCCAAATGAGCATTGGTTAATATCGCCACGTGACATTGATTCTTTTAAATCATTAGCAAAAGTTGTGTTGGGTAAAGTTACCTCAAATCTCAATCCTTTTGAATCTTCTTCAACGACTAAAGTGTTTGCACTTGAACGACCAAGAACATAATTCCAATCGTGGTTGAATAAACACCTGACATCTTTGTTTTGAGAAAGTGATTCTGAAAAAGCTCCTGGAGCAATTTCTTCATCATACCAACCATCAATATTTGTTTTTGAATTAAAAACAGACGCATATCCTTCAATAATAGTTGCTTCGCTACCATCATTTAAAGTTCTCGTCTGCATATTTTTAATATCAAAACTTCGAGTTTCTAACTTAACCAGTTGACTCACCTTCTTTCATTTTTGATTTATTTAAATCGGCTAGTTCATCTAATCCGACTAAATCCTTAGAAGCGTAAAGTTTTGTTGATTCATCTATATTTAAACGTTCAGCGCCTACATCTACACGTGCATCATCAGGTGTATAAACCATCGTTCGTACTAGACTAGCTGCATTCGTAATTTTTTGGGACATGGTTAAATATTTCTTGATGTCAATATTCAGAGTAATTCGTTTACCTGAATCAGCTCCAAAATATAAAGCTGATAAATGTTCACAAACGTTTTGAACTATTGGATCAACCACAAAAGCTTTTAAATATATTGCAGCTTTTTCCAGATCTACTTTCAAAAGGGCATTGTATGCGTCAGGATCAAATCCTAAAAATTTTGCAAGTTCAGGTTTGTAAACATTTAAATAAGATAAAATCTTGTCATCCTGTACGGGACTTTCAAATCCTTCAATGGAATAACCTTTCGGTAAAGGGATAATAACTGTCTTCCCTTCATCCTGAATTTCTTCCAATTGACTTTGAATTGCTTGGATCATTTGATTTTGCACAGCATTTTTAGGCGAAAGGTGAGTATCAATTTTCATTAAGTAGGCAAGTAAACCACCTTTTTTATACTTATCCGTCAACGCTTTTTCAGCATTCATCACACCTTCTAAGGTTTCACGTGCTAGATCAATTAGTCCATGACCTGAATTACTTGATAATCCCATATTTTTAATTTGTCGAACTTCATTTTGATATAAAGTATGACCGTCATATTTAAATTGTTTAATTCCTTCATCTGTAATTTCTGGCGTTATCCCTTTCATAAGGTGTAATTGACTCCCTGCTTTAATAACAAAAGCTTCACCTTGCAACAAATACACATTAACTAACAAGCGTTTAAACTCAAAAGGGGTCAAGTAGCCATTCGGATTATTTAAGCTTTTAAGTGCACTATGATTAATAATATTCTTACCATTTTCATCTTCAATTTCCCACTTACCACATGCGAACATATTTGAAATAGCTAACAAATAATGATAGATATCACTAGAAGACAAGATATTTTCATCAGCTAAAACAAATTGACCTGATAAAATGGAGCTACCAAGAAGTTTTTGTTTACTTCTTTTCCTAAATCTTTGGTTGAACCAAGACCTTATTCCCAAATTCTCACCTCCTTTCATTTATTTTCTAAACCAATATTTATCGTTTCAATAATGGTGGTTTTGGCATAACATCAAGACACTGTTTTTTTAATAACCAACGATGACCAGAATATTTTCTATTGAGCTTTTCAAAAATAATTTTCCCTGGTTCAGCTTCAATTTCTTTAAATGGAAATAAGATTTTACCAGTTTTTATAATTACCAATGACTTGTACTTTATAGGATCCGTCTGTCTAATGTCATTAGGTGTCATATGATGTATCGATTTACCATTACTTCCATACGGATAATTACTTTCACAATATATTTCTACAAAATAAAGATTATCAGTTTTATTCTGGTCAATTAAACTCATTGCTTCTAAACTTGATATTTTTTCATATACTACAGATTCCATGAGTACCTACTTTCTGTTAAATAGATTATTAATGTATTCGCTATACTCTTCTTCATTGCCAACTTCTAGCATCATGTTCATTGATTCTTTATGACCAATTAAAAAAGCAACAAAACCATCTATGTGTTCAGGTGATTTACGTTTACTTGGAGCTTTTTGATTATTGATATTAGTAATAACGGTGGTATTATTTGTACACATAATAAATAATGGATTATCAGTTTGTACTCTATCTCGATCAACTAGCATCTCAAAGTCATCTATCATTTCATTCATGACAGTTGGATACTGAGGAACTTCCACACAATTAAATCCTTCCAACTCAAACCTTTCAACTAACTTTTCAGCCATTGCAGGATCATAATTTATTTGAACAATATCCAGCTCGTATTTGTCATACATTTCAATGACATAATCAAAAACAAGGTCATAGTCAATTGTGCGACCTTCACACAATGTGACAAAACCTTGTTCAGAATAATATTGATATGGAACATTTCTCACTTGTTCTTTTTCCTCAATGTTAAAACTTGGAATAAAATACATTTGCTTAATTTTAATAATACTTTCACCAACATCATTAAACGTTGGAATATTAATTGATACACACGTAAGATCGGTTGTTCTGGATAAATCAATTCCAATAACAACTTGTTCACCCGTAATATCTCCTAATGCATCGATCAAACAATTTTCTATTTGTTCTTTGTCGAAATAACTTTCGGCGTAATTAACAAACACATCTAAATGCTTAGACATGAATTCAGCTTTCCGAAATGGATTTCTTTTAGCATCCTTATACTCACCACGTAAAAAAGTAATATCAAATGATACCCCTAAATTTGGATTAACCATCATCCATACTTTTTCATCTTCCCAGTCATACCCTTTATTTGGTTCGTAAATCATAATGAACCAATCATCATCATTATCATTTTCAAGAATATGTTTACTGTCAGTATAGATTTGAACACCTAACGCTCCACTATTTTTACCAGCAGTTGAACAAACTAGTAACAGAGGTTCTGGTTGTGCAGCTTGTCCAGATTTCAATCCATCATACCTGGAGGTATCTTCCCATTCATGTACTTCATCGGCAACAACAATATACGTGTTCTTACCATCCACTTTTTCACGTTTAGATAAAACGCGAAAATTATTTTGATATTTAAAATCATCTTCAAAAAATGCATAGTTGATGGTTGTAACTTTTTTCTCTTTTCGGTAAACACGTGTACCATCCAACAGATCATTATCGTTTTCAATGACTGTTGCCAATGGATGTGCAACATTTTGCGCTTGATCAAAATCTGCAGCAAGGCAATAAAATTGTGCACCTTTTACTCCTTCACCATACATACCATAAAGGATTGGTGCACCTTCCATTAATGATTTACCATTCTTTTTCGGAACCTGCAGGTAAGATTTACGGATCACACGTACATCACGACCCCATTTATCAGACCACTTTTGCCAACCATAGACGTTTGAAAAATAAAACATTTGCCACAATTCTAATTCGAGTGATTTACCAGCCCATTCTCCAGTAGAATGTTTATAAAATGATTCGGTAAAGCTCAACATCATATTGGCTTTTTCTAAATCAAAAAAAATATCCTTTCTTTTTTTCCATTTATTGTATCGTTTTACGGTCAAACGAATAGAAATAGGATATCTTTCTTTATGCCTACGAACATTTTTAACAAACTTATCAGCGTAATTGATATCCATATCTATCATGAATTACCACCACGCTTATTTCTAAATTGAACCAGACGATTATTTGTTTCTGGTCCGTCTGGTTTAACTTCTTTTTTCTTTTTTTCAAGTTCTGAACCAAGCGGACCAACAAATTCTAATTCTTTTCCTTTCATATCCAAGCCTAATTGATTTAGAAGTTTCGATTTTTTCTCACTCCAAACCTCAACTTGTTGTGCCAAAGGATGCTTTATTTCGTTTCTAGCACCATTTTTATTTGTGTGTTGTTTAGTTGACTTAAAACCAGTATCTTTCCATTCCAAATACTTGATGTGATAGACTTCGCACGCATCCAGATAGACTTCAATCAGAGGGTGCAAAGCTGGAGTATATTTCCCAAGTGATTTCAATATTTCTTCAATTCGTTTACGCTCAAAATCCTTGTGTTCCAATGCTTCATCAAGAATTTTTTGACGTTTTGTTTTTCTTCCCAAAACTAACACCCCCCTTTCTTTTTTGAAAATGCTCTGGAGTTGTCTAAAGCTGTCCCCCTACCCTATCCCCCGAAAGAAAATTTATTTTTAAATTGATAGGGGGGCTTTAAAAATAATCTGACGGATCAAAAGATTTTTTTAAATTAGATTCAGCAAATGTTTTCGGTCTATATTCAACAATCGGATGACAACGAGAACAAACCAGTCGTAAATTTTTTGGATCAAGTCTTAAATCTGGTCTTAACCAAATTGGTAACTTATGATCTACTTGACTATCACGACCAAACACAGGTTTACCACATATAGTGCATTTATACTTATCACGATACCTAACAAAGTCAGCAACTTCTTTCCATTCATCAGTCTTATAGAAAGCTTTGTTCTTTGAATAATAACGTTTAGCAACTTTAGGTTTACGCTTATGTTCTTCGCAGTATTGACCTTTTTCAATTAAGGAACGACATCCTTCTTGACGGCAGTACTTAGCCATTTTTTAACACTGTCCGTTTTTCAATAGGATCCCAAACCTCTGTACCAAATGGTGTCCTACGTTCAATAGGATTATTAGTGGATACTAAGATTTCCTTATTTGCTACAACAGAATCTAAGAGTGCTTCATTACTCTTTTCAGTAGAAACAATTTCTGGTACTAACTCAGTTTCTTTTTTAGCAGCTTTTGTTTTTTTCGTTTCATTAACAGTTTCATCAATTACATTTTCTCCAAGTACTTTGTCCTCAGCTTTCTCTTCCACTTCTTTTTTTCTTCTTGCCATTTTAATATGCTCCTTTCAAAATTAAAAAGACACCTCACAAAAGTGAAATGTCTTCTCTCAAAATTTTCTACACTAATAGAATATCATGTATTAATCAACATGTCGGTAACATCTTGGTAACTTACGTCACTTACTATTTTTACTGAATCTTATTATCCTCATGATTTCAGCATGTTTATTTTTAATATATTGATAGTTATAACCTAATTCATCTGCAATTGATTCTAAAGTTAAACCATCAACATATTTCAATTTCAAAATCCGATGATTCAAACCATTGAACTTATCAATGAGCTGAATAATCTCTTCACGCTCTTTTTCTAATTTTTCAACTCGTTGACTCAATTCATCAATCACTCCTTTTAATTGTTTTTGTTTTTGTAGAGCAGTTAAGAACGTTTGATGTTTTGCAAGATCTCCATCCGTATCAGTATAATTTTTCCATCGTGAAAGTTCTTTTTCATTTAATGTTAGTGACAATTTTAATTCATATAATTCATTATCAATAGAAATTAGTGAATTTAACCACTCATATATTTGAATCACCTCCATTTTGTTACGACTTGATTTTTAACCGTAACACTTTTAAGCCTTAGAGCTACATGAGATACAGCAGTTTTCAATTAGAAATGTTACGGTTAAACCCCTATTTTTTTATATTATAAATAATAGATTAAAGCTTTAATGACTATTAATATAAAAGAAGTAATAAGTAACCGTAACACCGTAACATAATAGCTGTACCACTTGTTACTACTACAGTATAGCTGTTACGGTTAATCGTTACATGTTACGGTTAGAGTAGTAACAGTTACTAGTTTCTATCATTTTAACCAGAAATCACATGTCAAAAGTGGGTAAAATTTGACCAAAAACAGCCATTTTAGGTCAAAAATGACCAAGTATAAAATTTTGAATAAAAAGTTTCTTCTATTATATAGTGTCTTTTTTAATAAATATTTTTTTCGGTTTACCATCGATACGTTGTACTTTAGTAAACAGATTCTTAATTCTGTTTATTTCCCGACTAAATACATTAGATGATGTAGCTTGATATCCATTATCTACACACCACACTTGATAAATTCGGTGAATATCTGCTACAACCTCATTTTCAAGTTTCGGTTCCACTTCTTTAAGAAATCCAATGATAGGATTATTTTGTTCTTCGTATTTCGTTGTTTCTTTATCAATTGTTCTGGAAGGTGAGAATTTTCGATTTTTTAACAATCGTTTCAGTCCTGAGATAGCCATTTGAAGAACATATTCCATTGATTGTTGAGAAATTAATTTGTCTTGAATAAATGGATCATAATCTTTATCGTCAGCTGTAAATTTTGCATTAAATGGAATCATCATCAATCTACGCATCAAACCATTACTTGTATCATTTATTCGTGGCATTCTATTCGCTGAGAAAATCAGTTTTGCATAGTTTGCAAAATCAAATGGATCTCGTCCCTTTCGCTCAACGTTCAATGCTTCACCTGTAACAAGTTTTTTAAACTCAGAATTATCTTTGATAAATTCACCTGAAATATCATCACCTATATTTGCTAACTTCCCAAATAGTTCAGCCGTTTTAAATCGCTGATTTAATTCTTTTAAATCTAGTGAGGATGTATTTTCTTCTCCAGCTAATTTACGAACTATCTTTAGGTAGGATGATTTACCATTACTTCCACCACCAGTTAAAATGAAAGCTTTCCCTAATTCATTACGCCTTAACAAAATATAACCGAATATTTCTTCAAGAACTTTTCTAAGGGACTTATCATGACAAGCAATTTTATTTAATGTTGTGTCAGTCACTTCATAATAAGCGTCTTTCACATAATTAACTGGTATCTTATTTTTGATAATTATGTTCGGATCAAAGTTCAATAACTCCCAAGTATCCAGATTCAATATGCCATTTTGGACAGCTACAAAATTAGTTGCTGCTAAACTTTTTTCTTCTGCTTTCAATTGGATATAGCTTAATACTTCCATTCGCCTTGCTTTAGTTAAATGAGGTAAATGTTTGATCATAGCACGTTCAATTTCGTTCTGATTATCGGAATAGACACCATCTTTATAGATGTGTAATACATCCATGATTGTAATAATGTTGTGTTCTGCAATTAGAAACTTTGCAAAGTGATCATGTAGAAAAATATTCCCTTTGAAGAATGATTCTTTCATAAAAGCTTCATCACGTAAGATCACATTAATTTCTGAATCATCTAATGGTGACGAAAGAATAAACTTGTTGATTAATTTTATTGTTTGACGGATCTCTTTTTTATTCATTCCTACTGATTGAAGTTTCAAAATATAGTTAAATAGCTCTTGATTACGATTTCCCTCATCTATTTCAGTAATAGGGCTTCTTGGATTTGATTTTTTCTTTTTCTCCATTGGACACAGCCATTTAGGTAGTGGATCATAATCATTAGTTTTAATCAACCACTTACGAGATTTACCATCTATTTTTAAAGGGTCAGCAGTATTCTTATTACCCAACTTAATAGTCACTTCCACACCAATCGCGGAGTACCACTCAATACTATTTTTTGTTAATTCATATCCTTTAAAATAAACGTGAATACCTTTTGATGTTTTTAAAACTGAACAACCTAAGTTTAACGATTTGATGATTTTTAAAAGTAGCTTTGCTTCAGCTGGAGTATCAATGTCAACCATTACAAATGCATCATCCAATATGCCAACATAAGAATCAAACTTACGAACAGTTTCATATGATAGGAGTTTTTTAGAATCATTTTTAAATGATTCAGCAGCATGTTTTTCACTACCTTTTAAGTAACCTCTATAAATTTTTATTCACCTACCTTTCCGACTTGTGGTACAATTAGTTTAAAATATTTTAAAGGAGTGTTAGTTATGATTATTAATACTGATAAAATTGAGCAACATCGTACACTTGTTAATTTTCCACTGATTATTAAAAGTATGGGTTCATATTCAGTGCACAAAGTATATTTAAAACAAAATGACGATGAATTAGAAACTCAATACTTTGTATTTGAATACATATCAGGTACTTCAATTATGAATTGGACTAAGGGTGATTATGATCATGCGAACAACTTTTTAGATATATCAGATACACCTATTGTGATGATGGATAAGTACAAAGGTAAAAATTCATTTACTAATATATCTACTAGTTATCGTTACAGTTAACCAATAAAATCATTAATTCTTTTTTTAGCTAAATCTATATACCAACTCCTGTCTAACCAGTCAGGAGTTTTTTCTTTTGTCACATCAGTATTCACTATCTTACAAACATCAGGTGTATAACCAATTTTTTGAATACTTTCACCTTTTACTTTTTTAAGCTCTTTACCCGATTTACTTGCAAACAATCGAAATACTCGTTCATGTCTCTTCTTCTTTCCATATAAAGCATAGTCAAATTTACCACTAATTTTGGTGATCTTTTGGAATTCGATTAATTTGTTACACTGATTAATTGTTTCTTCAACTGGTGTATTTTTCACTAGATAATTAACTACCGCCTTATTTACAATTGGTAAATCATAATCTAAGTGATCTAATTCTTTTACATATGCACCTTTCGATTTATGTTCACCATCCAGCTCAACAATCAAATAATTATTAACATCCTTCTGGTAAATCTTCTTATAGAAATCAAAACTCATGTGTAAGTGTGTACGCTGCTCCCATTCATAAACTATGTCGTCAAATAGATCAAAGTCCTCACGTTTGATTTTTACTAAAATACCATCTGTATTAGATTGAATTAGTTCTAGAGATGAAACAGCTTCTAATTTTTCAATTAGATCTAACAAAAACAATTGACCATAAATACAAACTAACAATCTATTTCTTGGATCATACATGGCATTATACTTATCACCCTCGGCACCATATGTTATATTGCATATTCGTTTATATGGCTCACGTTCTCTTTTCTTCTTTTCAGCTTTCAACTTTAAGCTAGTATCTAAAATATTTTTAAATTTAACTGGTTGTGAAACACCTCTAGATAATAGGTTATATTCAGTCATTATTGTTGGGTATAGTTGATCTACGTCAGCCATGATCATCAATTCATCTGGACCACATTCACAATAATATTTTGAAATGGCACCGTGTACTCCACCACCAGCAAAAACATGTGGTACACCTAATATCTCAGTTTTTAGTTCTTTGGGATCACCCGTATAATTTTTGAAGAACTCAAGTACATTACTATATTTATTAATGATTAATGTATTTGGAAGAAATATGTCAAATGCATCATCAGTTTCTTTTTTCGTTGCTCCTAATATCGTTGAAGCAAGTTGAGCTTGTGTTTTTGATATGTGTTTTAATGGTAGCTGGAATTCATTAATCAATGATAAATGAGATTGAAACTCTACTAGTTGTCTTCCAAATACTTCCATCGTTTCGTGAACATCGTGACGACAATAAAAAATAACTTCATCAATTTCATGATCTGTTAATTTACGTTCAATATCAAATGGGACCGTCGTCTCCTGAATGTCGTGACCCATGAAACCTTCTAACTGTTTCAACGATTTATCACGCTTCACCATTGTGTCATAGCTGAATAACGGTATCATGTTAAACTGTCGGCTAAATTCCCAACCTTTTTTATGCTGCACTATTATCCAATCATTCACTTCTTTTGGATTAAAACCACACATGATAGATTTTAAAATATATCGATCATAACCATTACTATTAAAGCCTACCCATATATCCTTTTTATGTTGATGATAGAATTCAATGAGTTTGTCTGAATCATTGATTATAACTGTTTCTTGTTGTGTATCAGTGTCCATCGACACAACTAACCAATCATATTTAAAAACTTCAAAATCATAGAAAATCAAGTTACATCATCCTTATTAAGAAATTTAGCATTTGACCAAAAACCACGTGAATTTTTATTCTTTTGATATTCTTCTATAATTTTCTGATTATAATTTACCTTCCCATACTGTAATATTCTACGCTCACGATGCGCTAAGATGTGTCTAACTATTTTTTTTACTTGTCCATTAGATGGTGCATAAGTATATTGAGTAAATTTACCAAATTCCACTTTTCTATAACCTTCATGATTAACGTCAACCTTAAACATATAATTTAAATGTTCATAACCATTATGATCTCCAATTCGTAATGAATTACATAATCCACAATCAAATTTCATATAGATACTATTTGATGATGTTGCTTCATAATATTGAATTACAACTCCAGCATCCAAAAGTTTCTGTTGAACCACTTTTGCAACTCGCCTTATTTCTTTTGTTGATTTTTTCATTTAACATCACCTTAATTTAAGGGAGCTTTTTCAGCTCCCTATTATTGTTAGTCCAGAATTTCTAAAATTTCATACTTGTCATAACCTTTATTTGTTTGGCTTTTTTCCAAAATGTATTCCCATTCGTCTTCAATGATTTCTTCTGCAATATCAAGAATTAACTCGTTGTATTCTTTAAAACCATTAAAATCAACTTCATCATGATCCGCATCCCACAAGGCTCTCAATAAATCATTATTGTTGTGAACCTGGATCCCAAACGCTTTTTCGTTGGCTGGTTGCATTACTCCATAGTAGAAAATCAGACTATCTTCAAATTCGCCGTCTAAAATTTGGAATTGAATTTTAAGCATTGGATCACCACCAGAACCGTCATCTTTCACTTTTGATTGTCCTAACTCCATGTTTTTAACTTTCACTTCATACTTACCAATTGGGATTTCTGGAAAGTCTCCCCCACCATTTTCTTCTGCTGATTTTACATCATCTTTCAGTGCATCTAGATCCACCTGTTTATCAAATTTACTCCAGTCAAATTGTTTTTCAGTCATTATTCATCATCCTCCGTAGTTGTAGTTTCTTCTTTTGATTCATTTTCTTCTTCATCCCAATCAGCTTCTTCTGATTCATTGGACAATTCACTCTCCATGATTCCTGCTGGCGTATTGAATTTCATATCTAATTTAACAAGGAAATATTCTCCAGCTTTATTTGATTTCTGTTGAATCGAATGACCAATCATTTCATCTGGAAATTCTTCTTTTGCTTCATCAACAATTTTGTTGGCTTCTTCTTCCGTATTTGCGTACCATTGTTCTTTTGTATTTAGTTGTTTTCTCATTTATTTTTCCTCCTAAAATGGGATATCATCATCTGATATTTCAATTGATCCCCAACCTTCACGTTGGGACTTTACTTTGACTCTCTTTTGCGACGGCGACGAGTTGATTTTTCTTCCACTTCTGGTTCTTCATCTTTAGATTTGCGTTCACGTCTTTTACGCTTTGGCGGTTCATCATCAGTGATTGTTTCCTTAGCTTCTTCCCCTGGAGGAGTTTCATTGTCTTCTGGATCAGTATCTACTTCTTTTTTAGATCTACGTTTACGCTTAGGTTCTTTTTCTTCTGATTCTGTTACTTCATTTTCTACATCATCAGTAGTAGCTTCTTCGGTCTTTTTACGTTTTGAACGTTTAGTTTTTTCTTCAACAACTTCTTCATCCGAACCTGTTGTTTTAGAAAGTCCTTTATTCGCAGAATCATATACATCAAGTAAGTCTTCTACTTTTAGATCAATTTCAGTCACTGGTAAATTTGGTAATCGTCCACCACCAAAGACATAGTCTTTAGACTTAAAGATGATTTTCCGTTCTTCATCATCTGCAACAACACGACCAACGATATCAACCATACCAGCAACTTTTAATGCTGCTTTATCTTGTAAGTTTGGTGAAATTGCTGTGATCTTGTCACCTGTTTTCTTTGTCACATCTTTGGAAATATCTTCATGACTGATAAAAATAATATTTTCATATGGGAGATGAACAATTCGTTTTACTACATTTAGAAATTCATTACGTACCATGTCCCATGCTTTAAAACTATTATCTGATTCATGTTCAATTCCTAGTTTGTCATACATATAAGATCTAGCTGACTGATAAGTATCTTCTAAAAGGTCGATAACAATCGTTTGAAAATCATTATCTTTCTTTTCAAGTTCTGATATAGTGTCTTTTAACTTGTCCCACGCCTTGATCGTTTCAGTTATACGTCCACTTGATTTTACTTCGTCAGCAATACTGATAAATGGTGCATCTACAAAACGAATATTACCATCAGTATTCAACATTAATGGATTGGGAAATTCATTGGCAAAAGTAGTTTTCCCACTAAATGGTGCGCCATAAAGCCAAAAGACTCTCTTTGTAACTTTTTCAACATTTCTTCGTTCTGTACTTGGTAATTTCATTAATATCTCTCCATTCTTATCTTGTTCATAATTTAAATAATTAGGTGGTGTTAATGTGGTCCATCTACCAGACTTTTTTGCGTTGATTGCTGCACAACTAAAACATTTTCCATATGGATCTCTTGGGTATTCTGTAGCTGATTCAATTTGTTTAATTTTATTTAGGAAACTATTCACCTTGGATTCATCATATTCAATTGGTACTAAAGTAACTTTTCCTGGTACTAACGTTTTAACTAACCGTTTTCGGAACTGAAATAAATCTTCTGTTTCACCCTGTCTAATTCCAATTTTTTCAACGAATAAATATGCTAATCTATTCACTTCAAAACCATCTTCTTCTAGGTAATGCTTATAAATGTGAAGTTGTTCCGAATCCATATAATTTTTAATGTTATTTGAATACTTAAAATCAATTACTATACATTGACCATCAGGTGCTTTTACGATTAAATCGACATAACCAACATATGACGGTTTATCAATCTTATATTCATGGATTAACTCACATCCTTGAAAACTCTCATTTAGAAATTCTTTTACCTTTGATAACATTCGATCAATCTTTATTGCTTCATTGACAATGTCATCAGTGATAATTGGATAAGAATTATAATAATCTTGAATCATTGTCTTTGAATCTGTCTCAATCCCTTTGTGTAATGCTCCTCCAAGAATTAATGGGCTATTTGCGCTATAGTCTGGAATCTCAAGTTCTTTATCAATGTATCGTAACTTAAAGTGATATGGACATTGTTCAAAGAGTGAAACTCTGGAATAACTGTATTGCATTATGAATCACACTCCTGTAATTGAACCGGAGTAATTTTGTAATTATCGGTACACTTTCTTAATTTGAAATCAAGTAGAGCATATTCTAAACTCTCGTATGTTACAGCTCGATCAAAACTTGTTCTTTGATGTGGTGGATTGTAGTGATAGTCGGTACCATATATCCATTGTTTAGTTTTTTTATTGCGAATTGCATACATTATTAATCACGTCCTATTCCGTTCTCAGTAACATATCCTGGTGGAACAACTACTTGGACATGCTTACTTTCTTGTTCATCTTTAGGAATGTATTCTTGTTTGATGTAGAAATTTTTACGATCTAAATCACTCAATGTAAAATTAAAATTCTTTGCTGGACTAAGTGAATTTTGATATTCAACATAAACTTGTTCTAGTCTTTCATCTTCAATCATTTCAAAAACATCTAATAATGATATTGGTAAATAAATTGGTGCTTTACTCATCTGAACCACCTCGCTTTCCATTCCTCAAATGTAAGTTGATAATAATTAAATTCTGGATATTTATTTTTCTTGATCTTAGTTGGTCGTAAGATGTAACCTTCTCCATCATTACTATTGATCAATCCCATATTGTATGCCTGTAATTTTGATTCATAGTAATCATCGTTTTTTAGTTCAATTCCATGAAAGGTACCGTCTATACATACTAGTAAATCGGGAACACCCTCTGATGTGAATTTACTACCAGCCCAATATTTCACATACCAAACCTTGTTATCTTTGAGGAACTGGATTACTTGCTGCTGAAATTTGGACTCTTTCATGACTTTATTTCCTCCTGTTCAAATAGTTCATCTGTATAATCTTTTCTCATTTTTAATACATCTAACATTCGCCATTCAACACTTCCTTGAGTGAGTAAGTAATAATAGAAACATGGCTTTTCTTGTCCAATACGATGTGTACGCTTTTTACTTTGTTCAAATAATTCACTCTTATCAGTTAATGTGAAATAAATGATTTTATTAGATTTTTGTAAATTTAACCCCATTGCTCCAGCTTGATATTGGATCAACGTAATACTATTCACTTGTGTTTCGTAAGCTTCTAAATCCCGTATATCTCCATTAACAGTTGATATTGGACGTTCTAATTCATTACATAGTTTTGCTATTACTTCATATTCTTTTTTGAAATTGTAGAAAATAATTAAACGATCATTTGTTGATTCAATTAATTCCTTTAATCTCAACAATTTATTATTATTCATGTATCCAGCAAATTGACGTTGATACAATTTTGCTTTTGATGGTGTATCTCCAATAAACATTTCTCCATCATACTCACACATATGATGTGTAGAGAAATCCTTATATTGCTTGGTTGATTTCACTGTGACATTAATATGATTCTGTGCTGGTAAATCAAATACTTCTTCTGTCTTCATAAATACAGCACCATACTGTCTTAATTTACGTTTTAAGCGATCAATGTTCTTATAGCCTGTGATCTTCCATCCACCGTCTAGATCGTCCCATTCACGCTTAACATACTGCTTCATGAAAAGATCTTTACTCATTTTCCAACCTAATAGATTTACTTGAGATATGATTTCCTCATACTTACCACTTACTGGTGTTCCAGATAATAAAATGACATTGTCTGGTTTAAGGTTGTTTAAGATAAATTTAGAGCGATTAGACTTCTCATTTTTAATCAGGGAAGATTCGTCTAGCATCATTGTAAAGTCTCTTAAATGCTCTAATTCTGGTCTTCTCCACACCTTGTCATAGTTGATTATCAGAACTGATTCTTGTGGAATAATTTCCAATGATTGTTTGTCAAAAATAATCACATTATATTCTGGATAAAATTCTTCAAAATGTTCTTTCCAATCATCTATTTTTGATTTTTGACAAACAACTATATTATAGGGAGTATTTAATTCCCACAACTTTTCAGATCCTATGAAGGTTTTACCGAGTCCCATGTCAACATAGTACGCAACACGGTTAAATTCATAAGTAGTGTTTAGTAGATTATCTTGATGTAGAAATAACTTGATCTTGGACATTATTTTTCTAAACTATCCAATGTGTCGAGTAGTACCTTTAGTTCCTGGTCATCTTTAGCCAACTCATTTAGTTTTTTACGCTGCAACGCTTCTTTTGCTTTTTCATCAATCTCTTGTTTCAGTTGGGTAATTTTACTTTGACGCTCTCTTTCAGTAAGGATTTGATCAAGATTTATTTTTTGAACAATATAAGATGAACTATTTACCGCAAAATCATCAATGTAACTGATAAATTCAGCAACCGAATAACCATATCTAGTTTCTACAACTACTAAATCCCCTTCTTGAAGATCTTCAATTAATGACAAATAATGATATTCTTTTTCCGACCTACGTTGTTTTTCATATTCATTGATAAATTTTACGGATGCTTTTAATACTTTCATGTGGTACACTCTCCTTAGATTTGATATTTATTTAATGGCTTGTATCGTTGGCAGACGATGCAGGCTCTTGTTTTATCTTTTTTTGCCATTTACGTTGTATAAAATGGTAGATTCTTTCTATAGTAGCTAAATCAATATCTTCAATCATTTTATTTATTGATTGGATGTAAGCTTCCCTGGATGGTTTATTCGTTCCCATTTACATCACCCAGCACTTTCAATATCTGGAAATGATTCTTTAAAAGCTTTCCAGTTTTCCAAGACACCCGTATGAAGATCATTGTGATTTTCAAGGACAGCTGATTCTGATATTGTTACTGCACCACTCAGTTTTGCCATAGTAATGTAAACTTTTTTCGGTTGATCGCTGTACCAATGCAACGCAGTTGAAAATCTATCTCCAGCTTTAGCGATTTCTAGTTGTAGTAATCTACACTCCTGTGTTCTATTAACTTGTCGAAAACCGTAATCTATTAATTTTTGACTTGTATCCATTTCTACATTCCCCTTTCATGAATAACATCAAGAATCAAATTGTACTGGTGATACATTTCGGTTAACTGATCCGTTTTCTTAATATCCTGATCCTTTAATGGTTTAGCATTTTCATTTCTGATCAATGCTGCATAGTTATCTTTTTTGTCCTTTATTGCTTGGATAACTAGCTTATTTTGTTCTGGATTTAGCAATTTATTCACACTCCCGTTCATGTTATCGACTATAATTTCTAGCCTGATATAACTCTTTAATATGGAAAAATGATACTGCTATATAAATCCCCAAATTGATGAATAGGATGTTACCAGGAATTCGGTTTGACACTCCGACACCTACAAGAAAATAGGTTAGTGCTAAAAAATAATTCTTCAATTTGATTCTGCTAAATGTTAAATTTTTCAATTAGATCATCCTTTCTTAAATCTCAGATTGAATAAATTTCAACGCATGGAAAACATGGTCAAACGTTTTTTCTTCCAGAACATCACCGTTATCTGCTGTGATCTTGATAACCTGCTTACGAATTGGATATAAGGTTAAGTTGTAAGTCAGTTTTCTAAAATTAGTTAAATAGACTGTCAATTCAGTTACAACATTACCTTTAAACATTTGGATGTTATTAACCCTTGCACCTACTTCTGTTAACCTTAAAACCATATCTAACTGCATAATTGATTTATCTTCTGTTGGTTTCATTCTCCATCTTCCTTTCTAAAACTGAGACCACACGTATAAGCCAGTCTCCATCATCTCTCTAATTTTTAAAGGTAAATCTAGACTAGTCACCTCTTCGCCATCAGGCATTTTCTTGATTGGATATTTAACAACGACGCTCCATAAACTTGATTCAGGCGATTTTGTTTCTAAATATATCCACTCACTGTTTCTATAATCCTCAACATATCTGACTCTTAACTTATTTTTCTTCATCCCTCATCTTCCTTTCATTGCTTGCCCAAGATTTATTATTTTTGTGATAAAACCCATTGTTTACATTGAATGAAATCATAGAATTTCGAACTACCAATTGTTCCATGTGGCATTCCTAACGTTTCCCATTCTCGAATCGTTTTAGTTGATGTGTTTAGTTTCTTAGCAATTTCTGTTTGGTTGTATGGAATTTCTGAAATATGAACATCATTTCTAGCAGCTTTAAATTCCTCTACTGCTATTTCATAAATGAAACTTCTAAGAGACTTCTCGTCTTCCTTTGTTAAAATTACTTTCATTGTGCTCACCTACTTAATGTTCAAGATTTCTTTAATCGTTCGGATGTGTTCCTGAGCTTTCTCGCCATCTCGTTTACCATTCAAAATATCCGAAAGATAAACTGGTGTGATACCAACCATTTCTGCTAGTTGATAATGTTTCATTTTGCGTTTTCTCAACTCATTTCTAATTTGTAAATCTAAGTTTTCACTCATCTTCTACCCTCCTATAATTATTTGTAAGCTAATAAATTAGCTAATTTTATAAAATCTATTGACTTTTTTTAAAACTAGTTTTAATATATAAACATAGCTAAATAAGACTATAAAAAGCCTACAAATTAACATTTTGAACGTTCCCCAACGATTTAATGTATTTGTTTTAAGGTTTTGTTTGTCAAATAATTAGCTAATAAATTAGCTTACGAACACAGTATATTAAAACTAGTTTTAATTGTCAAGCTTTTTACAAAAAAATTTTAAAACTAGTTTTAGAAACCTCGTAAGTATACGGAGGATTTGCTTATATGACTGCATTTGATAGATTGAAATTACTTTGTGACAATCACGGTATCTCTGTAAATGATCTAGAAGATAGAATTGGAATTGGAAAAAATTCACTATATTCTTGGAAAAAAAATACCCCTAAAGGAACCAATCTTTTAAAAGTAGCTGACTATTTCAATGTTTCAACTGATTATCTTCTAGGAAGAACCGACAACCCTAGTATTGATAAAAGCGAACCAGAAGATGAATTTGCTACATTCTTCCGTATCAACACTGAAGGTATGTCAGATGAAGAAAAAGTAAAGTTGCAAGAAGAGCTTAAAGAGTATTTTGAATTCATGAAAAATAGATTAAAGAATAAATGATTGGAAGGCTGCTTATGGATATAGACTATGACACTTATTTTGAATATCACGATCAAAGCTACATTATTATTGAAAAAGTTGCAGACTATTATGGAATTGAATTAAAAGATTTGCGTTGGGATCATTATAGAGACTATGCGATAGATGTTGAAGATATCGACATTTTTTCTTATCGATTTGGTGAAGTTGCGTCTAAATACTTATCTGGAAACATAATGAATTTTTTTGGAAACTATGGAATATCTTATAATCCGTCTATGGTAGAAGGAAGACAACGTTTTTCCATCTTACACGAATTGGGACATTATTATTTTGATATGGATAAATCCAAAAAAACACAAAGTTTTTCTGATCTATTAGATGGGAACGGATATTCCGAAGAAGATACTCCAAAAGAAAATCGAGCTAATATTTTCGCTTCACTTGCTTTAATCAATAATGAAGCCCTTAAAGACTGTTTCCGAAATAGAATGAGTTTTACCCAAATTTGTGAAGAATTCGAAATTAGCCATGCAGCATTATATGTTAGGTTATATGATTTTTTAACAAAGTTATATATGCTAAATTCTAGTCTTGCTAGACAAGCAATTAACCAATATCGTTATTCTGGATCTGTTGATAAGATATATTTTTATATAAAGATGAGTTTATAGAGGAAAAATAAATGAAAAAATATAGTAAAATTTATAGCTATAGTATTGTATTCCTTGCATTAATTTCAATTTCACTAGTTATATTGGACTTTTCCAATATTCTTAATATATCTGAAAGACCTTATAGTTATATTGATACTTCAATTCTAATAATTTTTGCAATAGATTATTTAGTACGATTTTATAAATCCGATAATAAATTAGTCTTTTTCAAACAAAACATATTTGATTTGATTGCTATCATTCCGTTTGACTCAGTATTTTCATTCTTCAGGGTAGCACGTGTTTTCAGATTAGCTAAGATTGGACGACTAGCAAAACTAACACGAGTAATTGGAGTAACAGGGAAATTAACTCGCAATACTAAAACATTTTTAAATACAAATGGATTTTTAAAAATAATATATGCTAGCATAGTCTTAATTGTGATTTCGTCATTAACCTATTCATATGCAGAAAATGTTCCTTATATTGATGCGTTTTGGTGGGCATTAGTTACCACAACTACAGTTGGTTATGGAGATATTTCACCAGCTACACCTTTAGGTAGGTTAGCAGCTATAATACTAATGTTTTTAGGTATTGGTTTTATAGGTATATTGACATCTACGATCACTGAGTTTTTTAATAAATCCGACAAAGAAGATGTTTCAGAAGAAAAAATTGATTTGTTAATAAAAAAGATTGAGAATTTAGAACAAAAAATAGATGATCTTAGTAAATAATACAATAATTTCCCATTGAAAGGAGTGATGCAAAGTCATTAATCTCATTGCTTGCCCAAGTAGAAGGAGAACAAAATGGCTACATTTAAACAATACACAAAGAAAAATGGTGATAAGTTATGGATGTTCACAACATTCCTAAATTATGACTATGTAACTGGTAAACAAAGGAATACTACGAGACGTAACTTTAAAACTAAAAAAGAAGCACAACAAGCCTTGAATCGCTTATTATCTAATCCAGATGGAAACATACAGCAAACAGTCACAACTCTTGAAGAAGTTTATAATCTTTGGTTTGAAGTTTACAAAACAACTGTTAAGGAAACAACCTATTTGCAAACTGATCATCGAATGAAAAAATATGTATTACCTACTTTTGGTGCTATTAAACTTGAACGATTAGATTTAAAAGCAGCGCAAAAGATGGTTAATGATTGGTCTAAGAAATTTGGTATGTACACAAAATTATTGTTATATGTAAGTAAGGTGTGTGATCATGCCGTCACACTAGAGATTATTGATTCTAACCCATTCAAGAAAGTAACAAAGCCAAAACAAGTTGTGGTAAAAAAGCATTCTCTTAAATACTATACAAAAGAACAACTTGAATTATTCATGAAAACTGTTGACCAAAGAGTTTCACAGGTGAATGATAAAGCCTTGATACAAAAATATTATGCTGAGTTTGATGCTGCAGTCTTCCGTTTATTGGCTTATTCTGGAATGAGGATTGGTGAAGCTTTGGCGTTAAGTTGGGAAGATATTAGTTTTGAAGATAAAACAGTTAATATCAACAAAAATCTATCGCAAACTAAGGACTCCTTCGTCGTCTCTACAACGAAAACAAGAAGTTCCAATAGAATTATCACATTAGATGATAAAACGCTGTATACCCTTAAAAAATGGCGTTTACGGCAACGTGAGTTACTGTTAACAAATGGTGTAACTCAAATCAATTTTATCTTTACTGGTTATGCTGGCGAAATGGTTTATCGTACAGATGTTTATCAACGATCAAAACGTTTAGCTGACAAAGCTGGACTCCAGAATATAGGTTGTCACGGATTCAGACATACTCATGCTACGATCCTTTTTGAAGCTGGAATAAGTCCGAAAGAAATCCAGAATAGACTTGGACATTCTGATATATCTATGACTTTAGACACCTATACTCACTTAACTAAGCAGATGGAGAAATCTACAGTTGATAAACTAATGAAATATATGGACAATTTATAAAGCTACTTCAAAAGCTAAATCAAAATTATTTCAAGCCAAAATAAAAAAGCTAGAATCCTTAAGCAACAAGGGTTCTAGCTCATTATTAAAATTCTTATTTTGTTTCACGGTGTAAAGTAACTTTTCTTTCACGTGGGCAATATTTTTGTTTTTCCAAACGATCAGGATTGTTACGTTTATTTTTGCTTGTTAGGTAGTTACGTTCTTTACAAGAAGTACATTCTAAAGTAATGTTTACGCGCATGTGTTTTCCCTCCTATATCTAATGTCGTATTTCTAAGATATTTCTTAGCCTCAAATATCATATCATGTTTATTCCAGAATTTCTACCCTTTTAGTAAAATTTGTAAAGGAAAACTACTTTACAAATCTTATTGTGCTTTATACTCAGCATAGGCATTAACAATCGCCGTTACCATTGATTGGTTTGGTCTAGTGCTTTCACTCGTTAAGTGGGGCAAAATCACACTCACAGCGATTTCTGGATCATTATATGGCGCATAGGCAACGACATTACTGTTTACGGTCACGTGCTCTCCAACATTCGTTTCGGCCGTACCTGTTTTAGCTGCAATATCAAGTGCAGCTCCTTGCATATATTTACCCGTTGTAAAGATACCATTTCCATGAACAACATCATAAAATCCATTTTGGATGATCTGCATTTGTTCTGAAGAAATATCGACTTTATTCAACTCTTTAGGTTTTAATTCTTCTTTTAGCTCACCTAGGGAACCATCCTCTTTATTCTCATAGATTCCGTCAACTACACGTGGTGCAATGCGAGTACCGCCATTGGCTACTGTTGAAGCATATTGCGCTAACTGCATTGCTGTATACGTGTCATATTGTCCGAACGACAAATCAAGTAAATGACCTGGCATTGGTGCAAATTCAGAATCAAAGTCCTTATTAGAAAGGCCAGTTGATTCTCCTGGTAAATCGATTCCTGTGGAAACACCCATGCCATATTCGCCAAAGGTTTGACGTAATACATTAAATAATGTTGGATCTCCTGTTTTATAAGGTAAGACCATATTATACTGATAATCTGTCTTCATCATTTTTAAAACTAATTTCATCATATAAGCATTTGAGGAATACTCTAAAGCTTGTTCTGCACTAAGTGGTATTTGATTACCTGGAACCTTATTAAACACAGATGATTTTTGTTCACTTCCAGATATTTGCAATGGCTCATCGATCAAAACATCATTTCCAGAAATTACCCCTTGCTCATACCCCGCTGAAATTGTTGCGCCTTTTACCACTGATCCTGGCTCAAAAGCTTTATTGATCGTGGCCAAAGGATTGGAGGTCAGCTCATTTGTCGCTAAATCACGATCTAAGGCCACCATTGCCATCACAGCACCTGTTTTAGGATTCATCACAACAACATACGCACCGTCCGAATAAGCAGCATTTCCTGTTGCTAGTAACTGCTGATACTGCGCTCTCACAACCTCTTCGATTTTCGCTTGGAAAGCCATATCGATCGTCAGTTTTAAGTTTTCACCTTTTTTACCTTCTGTAACAGGTGTTTGTGTAATAGTTTTTCCTTTGCTATCTAAGGTTGCTTCTGATACTCCTTTTTTACCTTGGAGGACATCTTCATATTGTTTTTCTAAATAACTTGTTCCGACACGATCATTTAATTCATATCCTTTAGCAATGTATTCATCTGCTTCTTCGGCAGGTAAACCAGCCTTTTGAGAAGATACTTTTCCTAAAAGGTTTTTAAGATCTGTATCATTTGGATATTCTCGATCCCAATCCATTCCTGTTGAAACACCAGCGATTTCTGAAGTATGCTCGCCAATTATTGCGATTTCCTCCTGAGTGACCCCCTCGTTTTTAATGAACGCTGTGTTTAGTTCTTGCACGGCATTCATCCGCTTGAAGATCGTGGCAGCCTGCATGGTATGTTCATCGAAATTGACTTCTTCTGGTGTTACTTTTTCGACAGTTTTAACGTATAAGGTTCCTTCATCCGTGATTTTGTTGCCTTTTTCATCTGTCTTATCTGCATCAGTCAATCGCTTTTGAGCAGCTTTCAAATTATCCGAATTAGCCAACCAGAAATCTTTTTTATCACGTTCTGTTAACTCGTCTGCCGGTACATGAATCAAGTCATTCACTTTATTTGCAATCGGCACTAAATCTTTTGCCTGAACTTTTTTTCCACGTGTATACGTAATCGCCAAATTAGCTTTATTTCCTACTAAAAGATTGCCTTTTGCATCGTAAATTTCGCCCCGCGGTGCACTACTTTTGATTTTCAAAGCTGAACTTTCTTCAGCTTTTTGTACATACTGCTGCCCTTCAGCAATCTGCAAGTAACCTAAGCGAACGATCAATGCCACAAATAAACCAAAAATCACGAAAAACAATAAGTTCAGTCGAAAGGGAATATGTGATTTTTTACTTTTTTGGGTCATTGGTTCTTCATTGTTATTTTTTAATTTATCTAAAAAGCTCATTTTTTTCATTTATCGTTAATCCTCCATATGAGAAAAGTCTCGCTTCTCTATTGTAACGAAAAAATCAAAAAAAAAATAGGGGTAATCTCTTTACTAAGAAAATATTTAATTTTTATAAAAAAATAGACAAAGCATGATTGCTCTGCCTATTTTTTTTATTATCTTCTACTATAATTCGAAACGTCTGCAACCATACTATCAACAAAGATATTTAAATCGATCACTTCGGTTTCTTTACTACCATAACGACGAATATTCACAGTCGCATCATCCATCTCTTTATCGCCAACAACGATTTGATAAGGAATTTTTTGTGTTTGAGAGGCACGGATCTTATAACCCATTTTTTCATTACGATCATCGACTTCGATACGTAAACCTTGCTCTTGCAGGCGTTTTTTCACCTCATATGCATAATCTGAATGAGCTTCAACAGATACAGGAATGATTGTTGCTTGAATTGGTGCTAACCAAGTTGGGAAAGCGCCTTTGTAAACTTCTGTCAAGTAAGCAACGAAACGTTCCATTGTGGAAACGATCCCTCTGTGGATAACTAATGGACGATGTGTATTTTCGCCATCTTCGCCTACATAAGTCAAATCAAAACGTTCTGGTAAAAGTGCATCGATTTGAATTGTAGAAAGTGTTTCTTCCATTCCTAATGCAGTTTTTACTTGAACATCGAGTTTAGGACCATAAAAGGCTGCTTCACCTTCCGCTTCAAAATAATCAATTCCAGCTTCATCTGCTGCTTCTTTGATCATCGTTTGCGATCTTTCCCACATTGCGTCATCATCAAAGTATTTTTCTTTATTGTTCGGATCTCTTAAGCTTAAACGGAAACGATAATCTGTTACATCAAAATCAGCGTATACTTCTACCATTAATTTTAATGTACGTAGGAATTCTTCTTTGATTTGATCTGGACGAACAAAAGTGTGTCCATCATTCAAGGTCATTTCACGCACACGTTGTAATCCAGACAATGCACCTGATTTTTCATAACGATGCATCATACCCAGCTCAGCGATTCTAATCGGTAGTTCACGATAACTGTGAATATCATTTTTATATACCATCATATGATGCGGACAGTTCATTGGACGAAGTACTAGCATTTCGCCATCGCCCATATCCATTGGTGGAAACATATCTTCATGATAATGATCCCAGTGACCTGATCTCTTATAGAATTCAACATTAGCCATAATTGGTGTATACACATGTTGATAACCTAAGCTAATTTCTTTATCTGTAATGTAACGTTCGATTGTACGGCGAATGGTTGCACCTTTTGGTAACCAGAACGGTAATCCTGAACCAACATCTGGATTAAGCATAAATAAATCAAGCTCTTTCCCTAGCTTACGGTGATCACGTTCTTTGGCTTCTTCGCGCATTTTGATAAATTCTTTTAGGTCTTTTTTATCGAAGAAAGCAGTCCCGTAAATCCGTTGCATCATTTGATTGTTCGAATTTCCTCTCCAGTAAGCCCCAGCTACTGATAATAATTTGAAGACTTGAATACGTCCAGTAGATGGTACATGAACCCCACGGCACAAATCAACGAAATCCCCTTGATCATACACTGTAATGATTTCATCTTCTGGAAGCTCTGAAATCAATTCAACTTTATAAGGATCATCTGCAAATAATTCTAACGCTTCGTTCTTTGAAACAACTTTACGAACGATTGGATTATTTTCTTTGACGATTTTCATCATTTCAGCTTCAATAGCAGGTAAATCTTCAGCTGTGATTTGGTTTTCCCCATTATCAGTATCATAATAAAAACCTGAATCAATTGCTGGTCCTACACCAAATTTGATTTTTGGAAATAGACGACGTAATGCATTCGCCATTAAATGAGCAGATGAATGACGTAAAATCCCTAACGCATCCTCATGATCTGGTGTTACGATTTCAATCGTTCCATCCTCTTCGATTGGACGAACTAAATCTATTAATGTGCCATTAAACTTCCCTGCTAAAGCTTTTTTAGCTAAACTGTTACTGATGCTTTTAGCAATGTCTAATGTTGATGAGCCAGCCTCAAATTCTTTGACTGCGCCATCTGGAAATGTAATTTTAATTGACATTTTTGTTTCCTCCTTTAGTAAATTATGATTGAAAAGAGAACAACTCTACCAGACCATGTACGGTTATAAGCCACTTTGTTCAACGAGTACTGTTCATCATCCACTCTCGTGGTGATATTTAATAACTTCCTTTTGCAAACAGAAACTTCCCTCTTGTTTTCTTAGTACGCAGCTTTGCTTGATTCTCTAGTATGGATACTTCGCTCGACTACGCTCGCCAAGTACTGTTCATCATCCACTCTGGCAAAGCCAGTCGTGGTGATTCACAGCAAAAAGTCCCAGCATCTGATAGTTGATCAGATACTAGGACGAAAAGTTCGTGGTTCCACCTATTTTTAAACATAACAAACAGTCATGTTCCTCAAGCGTATTAACGGTACGGCCGCCTTTGTTTCGACAAAGGTTGGAAAAAGTGGTCATTCCTTGCGCAGGTCTGGAAAATTTTCAGCCGAGATTTTCCTCTCTAAAAGACTGCTTACAAGTTCAGGTGTCTTTCTCATCAATCATTTATGTGTTAATTTAAACACTTCTTTAAATAAAAAGCAAGTATTTCTTCAAAAGAATCATTTTTTCCAAGTTCCACCTTGGGCATAGCGGTCTTTTTTCATTTCATTTACAATAACATGAATATTCTCTTGCGGTGCTCCCGTGTTTTTAGAGACAACCTCTGTGATCTCTTTGACCATATTTGTTAATTGTTCTTCACTGCGTCCTTCGATTAGTTCGACATGAATAAATGGCATGGCTCTTCCTCCCTTCAATTGTTTGAACAGTCTTAAATATATGATAGCACGTTTCACTTAAGTTTATTTATTTTTCAGCACTTACTATAAACATTGAGGCATCTTGATTCATAAAAAGGTTTGCTCCTTGATAAAACGTTTCACTTGTTACTGACCTAAAACCAACTTCTTCAAATTGTTTGCGAAGTTCGACCTGAACAAAACCATTATGCACTTTGTCATGACTGATTTTTTCATTTTTATCAAAATCGACCACTAAGATACGACCACCATGATTCAACGTTTGATATAACGATGTCAACAATCCGATTGTATCTGGTACATGTAACAACACTAGTGAGACAACAATCATGTCAGCTGTTAGCTCAAAAGTATTTTCTTTAGAGAAACTGCCTACAAGTGTTGTGGCATTGGTCCGTTTTGTTTGTTCGATTTTTTGATCGACAATCCGAATCATTTCTTCAGACGGATCGACGAATAGTATTTCCTTAAAACCAGCGGCAATTTCTAAGCCAATCAAACCTGTGCCACAGCCGTAGTCTAGTAAGGTTGCTTCAGTAACATTTCCCAATTTTTTTTGAATCTCTGTCGTTATGATATTTGCTAACGCTAATTGTTTTGGTGAGTCATAATGATGGGCAATTTTATCAAAGATATTCATAGGTGATTTTCTCCTTAAGCTGGTGTTTTAGTCGATTTATTAAAAAAAGAAGCCCGTTTGGACTTCTTTTCACTATTCTTTTAAGCTGGTTCACCATAATCAACAGGTTTATCAAATTCTCCTGGTGCATCATCATAAATGTGACCATAAACGATTACTGGCATTCCAGCATACGCACCATTGAAGATTTGAGCAACAGCTGCTCCTGGTGTATTGATACAGCCGTTACTACCAAAATTAGTTTTGTAGGCTTCTTTGTTCCCAAAATACTCTGCTTTATAATCAGCATCATGAATCCCGATTTGCGTCACAACACCACCAAAACTCTTTAATGGCATCCAATATTTTACTGGTACACTATATTTTGAACCATCAAGCATTTCACCTTCCAACTTTGTATCTGTATCTTTGTACAAAATTGTATGGAATCCAGGTACTGTCGCAGTTCCTTTGTTATAGCGTCCTGTGATCACATCTGTTTCAACGACTTTGGCACCATTTTTAAAGAAGTACATCTTTTGATCGTTTAAGTCGATTTCAACATAATCTTTATCAACCGTTGAAGATTGTGTTACATCACCATCGATCGGTACTGTGATTGTTTCAGTATCTTTATCACTATTGAGTGCTTGAACAAGTAAATCTCTTGTTTGTGGCATATTGATGTCCCAGCCATAGCTACCATTATTTTTGTATTTCGTTGTTACGCCATGAACATTTTTAAAAATGATTGGTTTAAAGATCGAGCCATATTTTTGGTTTGTTTGTTCTACCCAAGCATAGACTTTATTTGGATCGACATTTCCAGCTGTATCCATAAATGATTGTAACTCTTCTTTTGTAAGCGTCAATTTTTCGCCATTGATATCAAGCGTGATCGCTTTATTTTCTTTTTTAGATAACGAAGCTAACTTTTCTTGTAGTCCTTTGTCGTCTTTTGTCACTGTTGGTTTTTGATAAAATTCTTTGACATCATAGACGTAGCTACCTTTATTTTCATCAACATCTTTTAGGACTTGGTTCATCAACGCTTCTTTATCAACTGCTGTCCCAATTTGTTCTGGTAAGATTTGATAGTTACCATCAACTTTTTCGATCCTAGCATCTTGACTTGGTGTTCCTTCTTCAAACGTAAGTTCATTTAGTTTATTTTTCAATTCATTCTTGTAATCTTCATTGATCGGTAATTTGATTGAACGGTCACCCATGTTTTGTTTCAAATATTCTTCTGTTATTTGATATTTTTCAGGCAAAGCGATTTTTTCTTCTTTACCATTTACTTTAATCACAACATCTTCAGCTTTATTCAGTTGTTCTAGTTTTTCTTTTGCAGCTTTTGCATTTAATAAACTGATATCAACACCATTCGCTTTGGCTGTGATAAAAAAATGAGATTGAAAATAAACGAGACCGCCCGTAAATACAAGTGCTAAACAAATTAATAAACCAACTATTGGAACTAGCCATTTTTTCTTTTTCTTATTTGGCTGCTTCTTATTTTGCGGCGCTCTTGCATTTTTAACTGAGCGACTAACTGTTTCTTCATTTTCCATTTAGCTATCTTCCTTTTTTTAAATTTATATGCTTACTTTGAGGCAATGCTTTCTCCTGTTTCAAAAATAGTGCAAAAGGAATACAAGCTTCCTGTGATTATTTAAAATTTTTCCTAACAACAAGCTACTTCAGTAACTGCATTTTAAAGATAGTTTAGTTAAAATCCTCGTAATCTTCAATTATTTTGCTTACATATGAGAAAAAATTCATGTTTTTTATGTATAAGTGCTTAATTTTATTTTTTTCTAGTAAACAGGATACTGCAACCGTCAAAATTCGATACAGTGTACTTACCATTCTACCACACATAAGGGAGAGGAAAAAAGACTATTTGCTAATATCTTTGATGAAATTCTACTATATTTACAATAAACTTTAAAATCTTCCTTAATCCTCATCCAATTATCTAAAAAAAGTTGCAAGAAAGAACTGACCTTAGTAGCTAGAACTGAAATCTGTTGTATAGTTCATAACTTTTACAGCTGTTTTTTGATCATAATCAAAGCGATTCTTTTGTGCAAATTGCTGAGCATAATGATCAAACTGCTTTTGTAGGGAAATCAATGCGGACCAAATAGATGAAATGCTAGAGCTATTCATCGTTGCCAAAATTGCTTCATATTCTTCTTTCATTAGATAGTTAGGTAAGTACTTATAATTTTTGCCAACACTAATTTGATAGCCATGTTCTGATCCTACTTGCCAAGATAACAAACGTAACAATTCTTTTTGACATATTTCATTTAGATGGTCCGCTGCATAGAACAATTCATTACGGCATAAGCCTTTTACAACATAAGTGCTGACCCACCAAAATTCATTGCAGCAATCCAAAAATTCTGCCTGACTTGGACGTTTTACCCAATAATCTTGATCGGTTGCTACTGTTAACCTCGGTAATACTTGCTCTTTGTCCAATAAAATCTCGGCTAAGTGATCGCCTTCATTCCAATTATCCGCCTGTTCTTTAGGACACAAAGTTAAATCGATTCGATTGCCATCATCAAACAGCATCAAATAAGTAAAACGGCCATTCCCAGTTGGTGGAAACAAAACCATATCTTCTGGTGTTTGCATAATTAAACGTGACCCAAATTGGTCGATCCATGACGGATTTTTGACAAACGCCTCAACTGATTCCACAACATACACAATATCATAATCTTGAAACATATCTTTAGGTGCTTTGTTGTTTGTTCGTGAACCATTCAATCCTACCGCCAACACTCTATCATCATTTTTAGCTGTCTCAGTAATCAATTGAAACATTTCCTTCTCTGTTCTCATATGATCCTCCTTGTTTTCGCTCTACATAAAGTATACGTTACGTCACTAGCTATGTTATACTTTCTCTTAAAATCGTTAAAAAATCTTTAAAAAAGAAAGCATAAACACTATTCTCCTTCCTTATCTACTACACTGGAGAAGAAAGGTTGTGGTGTTATGAAATGGGTAAAGAGAATAATGTTGATAATTATAAGTTTGGGCTTTTTATATACAGGTCTCGTTCTGTTCCTAATTTTTAGCGGAACAAAAGATCAGCCAACTTCAACACCAGATACTGTGCTTATCTTAGGTGCGCAAGTCAAAGGATCTTCAAAAGACAACGCCTATCCAAGTACTGTTTTAAAAGAACGTCTGGATGCGTCTATTCCTTATTTAAAAGAACATCCAAATGCAACTGCTATCGTTTGCGGCGGTCAAGGCTCTGATGAACCTGATAGTGAAGCCAATGTCATGGCTGAATATTTAAGAGCAAATGGAATTTCCCAAGAACAAATCTTGTCAGAAGATACCTCGACACGAACCAAAGAAAACATTCAAAACGCTCAAAAGAAACAAGCGCTAGGAAATACGGTGATCGTTACAAGTGATTTTCATCTTTATCGTTCCAAACTATTAGCAAAACGTTTAGGGATTTCTGAAATCAGCGGACTTCCTGCCGTTTCTAAATCCTCTGCTAAGTTTAAAACATATGCTCGAGAAGTCATAGCTTTGGGGTATGGATTACTTTTTGATCATTGATTAGGCTTTAAGTAAGTAGTACTGTTTATAGTGACTCACCCCCATTCCCGCTCTTGGGAATGGGGGTGAAAATGAAAAAGTGTTTTGTTAAGCAGTTGTTAGTATAAATTTCATTACTCAGTGACTGTCAAAAAACATGCTTTTTTCTTTTATTCTATTCATTTGGGTCTATTTATTCTTCTGGTTTATCTAGGCTATTTTTTAGTTCTTCATACTTTTGCTGTTCTTTTTTCATTTTTCGATTAAAGTAGTAAATAATGCCTAATATCACAATTAATATGCCTGCCCCTATACTAATAACCACTATCCAAGGAAATGAATTTCGTTGGTCTGGCGGTAAGTTGATTGCTGTTGCATTATATTTTTTGGCCTCTTTTTCTTTTATTTCAAATTTTCTTTCCCAACTCCAGTCTTTATACCCATCATTTGCTTTGATCTTAACCGTATAGTTGCCGGCAACAAAAGGTTGCTCCTTTAAATCGATTTTATAATTGAAATTTGTATTTGGTGCCATCTTTAAGGATTCTTGATGGTTTTCATACCTAGGCTTCGTTTCATTTTCATAATAAAGTTTTGTATCCAGCTGCAACTTTTTGATCATTGCTGGTTTTTTGTTTTGAATATTCATAATCACTGCATTATTACCAGTGATCTGTGTCGCCTTGACATCATTCAATGCTAATTCTGGTTTGATTTCTTGATCCGTCTCACTCATTAATACACCAACAACATAAGAAAAACGATTGCCTACAGCTAATGCTCCCTGACTTTTTTCTTCCTTATCTTCTTTTTGCTCAAAATAAAGACCACCTAAAACATATCCATCAAAAGACTCTTTAGGAATTTCGACAACACATTCAACTATTTTCGTTGATTTCTTCGGTAAAATAATTTCTTTAGGCATTTTTGCAATTTCGCTAAATGTGAATACTGCAGAAGAATCTTTTTTAGCATCATTATAAGAATAATCAACGATTCCATTATCATTTGTAATCGCTGAATTTGCTGATGCATAAACCGTAACGTCTTCTTCTGTATCATTGGTTAGCTCTACACTAAGGGGTTGCGTTTCACCTGGCACGACTCTTAAATCAAAATAACTGATTTCCTTACTGCGTTGATTTTCAGGTAAGATCGCTTTAACATTAAAGTTGATTTCACTCGCTTGACTCGTAACGCCCATACTTATAGACAATAATAGAAAAATAATGGCAAATACTAGTTGAAACAGCCTCTTATTCATGATCAAAACTCCTTTTTAAATGCTTATGGTGATACTTAAGCCCGAAACAACGTTATGTTTCAGGCTCTTCGTATCTGATTAAACGCTTCTGTCCAACCTCTTAAATGTTAAATAGACATTTTTAACTCAATCACAATCGCTTTGTAAAATCAGTTCATTTTTATAAAGGACTATCATTCAAGGTCCAAGTAAGTGTCGTCTTATATTGATTATTTGCAAGTTTTGTCGTGGCATTAGGAACCGTCAATTTAACCCCTTGGGCTGCTCCAGCTCCTGATCCAAATGCAAGTGTCCATGTTCCCATACCGGTTGAAACTGCCGCAGTAGCAACTGGAGAAGACGACGCCCCTGTTGGATCTAATGTTACAGGTACCGTTAAAGGAGCTAACGCAATCAATTCAGTAGAATTTGGTGTTGCCGCTACCATACTCATTTGAGCATTCGTTAATACAGCAGGTGTTGTATCTGCTGTTTGAAACTGACCATTTTGTTTTACAGTCAATTTCCAACCAAGATTTAAACCACGTTTATCTGTTACTTGAGCATAGTTTGGAACACTGATCAACGTAGAAAGTGAATTTTGAACTTGATCTAGTTGTGCATAGTAAGCCGCATCAGCCGTTTGGATAACTTTCGTACCAAAGTGAAAATTAGACACATAGTCTAAACTCAGAGGTCCACCAGTTCCTGGTTGATGAGGATCGGTTGGATTAGGTGTCACAGGAGATGTTGGATCTGTCGGATTAACAGGTGGTGTAATCGTTGTATCTTGAGAAAAACTAATATCTGCATTGGATATCAATGAACCTACAGCAACCGTAGATAAAGAACCTAGAATTTTTTTCATTTTTACTTCTTTCTTTTTTTATTTACATTAACTTCTTATTTTTTTTAGAAGCCAAACACAAATTATAAAGGAGCATCGGATAAAATCCACTGAAGTTGGGCTGTATATGATTCATTGACATTGATATTTATACTAGGAGTAAGGTTCAAAAAGACACCATTTTGCTGATTCCAAGAAATGACTACATTGTTATTATTAGGAGAAGTGTACGCATACGCTTCCGAAGCAATTGCTGTTATCGTAGAATCTTGTCCATTTTTCCGATAGACAAAGGCTTGATTGATTGTTTTATTTGTAGTCGTAGATTTCATCGGCTGGTTTTCTCGAACATACAGATGCCACTGATTTTTTGCTACACGACCATCAGCCACAATCAAAGAAGTATCTACTACGCTTGGACTATAGATTGTTGTTTTGCTTGGAACAGGTATACTCTTAAACGAAATTTGATTTGGGGACTGGACAAACCGTAACGTTCCATCACCTATCGGAACCGAACTCGCATTGTTTTGCGGTGTGATGGCGGTGCCTCCACCATCAGCTCCACCAACAACACTAGAAAAAGGCAACGATTGTCCTGTCATATTCTGGGCAACAACACCAGTATACTGTAGCTTAAAGCTAGTATTTGGCTGAGTGAAATTATTAACAGCCAGAGAATTCTGGTAGTACCAATACTGCATATTCAAATTAGAATCTGTTAAAAGTTGTGTACCTAATACTGGTGTTTGAACCCCTGTGCTCGAGATCCGGGTCAAAGAAACTGGACTTAATTGGGTAATGCCATTTGGAATATAGGCCTTTAACATCTGTTGGCTCCAAGTTGCTGCTTGATTCGTCAAGGTCGTTGTCAACGTATAGCGAACCGTTTGTCCAGTGACAGCAGATGGTGCAGCTTCCCAAATCCCTTGTGCATTCAATCTTTCAATCGTTTGAACGACGGAAATAGTCGGCGCTAAATAAGAAACAGTCTGATTATAGCTTGTACTTGTAACTAAAACTGAACCTGTCCGGTTACTTAAACCTTGGACAGATAGACTAACTGTTTCACCACCGTTAAACATCGGTAAATTAGAAAACTGAAAACTGCCATTTGCATTTAATGGTGTTGTGTAGACAGTCCCACCATTTATCTGTAAGGCTACTTGATAAGTACCTGCAGTTGTTTGTACTGCATCTCCTGAGAGTTGGGTCGTTCCTGCTGTTGCAGACACTGTAGTTACAGGTTGGATTGGCCAACTAACGGCTAATGGAGCCGCAGAAGGACTTTGAATATAATTGCTGTTTGTTTTTGATTGTGCATTAACGAGTGCTGAAACGCTGTCTCCAAATTGCAAAGCAGAGGCTAAAGTGGTGCTGAAATTTCCCGAAGCATCGACCGGTATATTACTGACGACTATTGGTGCCGAAGTTCCATCAGAACGGGTGATCGTCAGTTGAACTGTGTAAGTATAATTACTATTTTGTACTTGCTGAATTTTACCGCCCACGACTGTCTGTAGATTTAAAAGTGGGCTATCTAAAACAGGTGCTGTCACAATCGGTACGCCTGTTCCGACCGACATAGAAGGCAAAGCAATCACACCTGACTTTGAGACATTTCCTAAAACCAAATTGATAATATTTAAACCATCTGTTGAGGAGCCAAATGTTCCTTTGATAGGATAATTCACACCATTACTTGCTGGGGGAATCGTAATGCCATTTTGATATAACAGTGCGACGTCAAAACTGAAACTAACTGCCCAGCGACTAAGTCCCAATAAACTTACAACATTAGTAGGAAAAGTTACATATACTGAATTATAAGCACTGCTATAAGCTAATGTAAAATTACGTGTCGTATCATGAATATTATAAGAAACACTCCCGACTAATGCAGCTGGAAGAGTCACAGTTCCCGTTAACACTGATAAAAAACTTTGCTGTTTTGCCGTACTTCCGTTAATTTGGTTCGCAATTTCTGGTGGTAATTGCATCACGATCATTGGCTGACCCCCTAAGGATAAATCTAAAGTAGGTTTATAGGTGTAGGTCATCGTAATGATCGTCTGACCCGTCGCC